>Ga0307508_10003507_pt1 | contig 15804 bp, 19 predicted proteins | sample 9_EM_MG_FD_203089 | JGI IMG/M metagenome (GOLD analysis project Ga0307508, IMG submission 203089) | Populus trichocarpa ectomycorrhiza microbial communities from riparian zone in the Pacific Northwest, United States - 9_EM | ecosystem: Host-associated > Plants > Roots > Unclassified | place...
ATCTATCATATGTGAGCAATAGTAGAAAACTTAATTGGTTTTGTGTCGCTGGCTGTGGATTGCGATCTGGGCCACGAAATTACTGTGGTACCAACCGACGACCAAATTTTCTATTTGGACTTTTGTACCTAACAACCGCCGTCCGAGGACAGGTTTCCTACATTTGAATAAGGCGTTGTACGGACTCAAGCAAGCTCCAAGGCTCTGGCACCAATCGATCAATGGCTTTCTTCTCTCTGTTGGCTTCCGAAGGACATTGGCAGATCACAATCTCTCGATATTCAACTCCTATATGCCGGATCTGCTAAGAGCGGAGCCATTGATGTCAAAGAGTCTCTGATGCGTCAATACAAAATGAAGAATCTTGGACCGGTCAAGTAGTTCCTAGGACTTGAGAGCAATCGTCTGCCGGACGGCTCCGTCATACTTGGACAACAGTCATATATCAACACGATCCTTCATCGATACGGAATGGAGAATGCGAATATGGTCAATACACCAATGGATTACAAGACCAGACTGGACAACGTGTCAAATAACGCCGACGCTGAAGCCGATCAAGTTCTATACCAGTCGATTGTCGGAAGTCTGATGTACACCGCTCAAGCAACTCGGCCCGATATCGCATTCCCTGTTGCCGCTCTCAGCAGATATCTCCTCTAGCCGTACAAGACGCATATGACTGCTGCCAAACGAGTCCTTCGATATCTTAAGTCTACCGCAGACGCTAAGCTGGTCTTTCCTGGTCCTGGAGGGAGTTTGGAAGGATTAGTTGGCTATACGGACTCGGACTGGGCAGGCGACAAGCATGATCAGAAGTCTCAAGATGGCTACATTTTCAAAATGGCCGGAGCACCTATCTCGTGGAAATCGAAGAAGCAGACTGTCGTTTCAAGATCGACAACCGAAGCCGAATATTCAGCTTGCTCGGAAGCAACTCGAGAAGCTCAAGGACTCGTATAACTACATCGAGACGTTACCGGCGAAACCGTAATCCCACTCATTCACTGCGACTCGAATGGCGCGCTGAGTACCATCCGCTCTACGATAACGAGCGACAAGGCCAAGCATACCGAGGTGCCTTCTCAAAACTCTCGACATCTTAACGCTGCCGGTGTTGTCAAATTCGCTGAGATCGATACTCTCGAGAACCTCGCCGACGTTATGACCAAGGTACTTAGACTGCCGGAGAAGCATTAATATCTTACTCACAGCATTGGTTTGCGCTCATTTCGATAAACGGCCTACACTCACGGCATCGGCCTACGCTCACGGTATTCACGCGCTCACGTTTCTTTACTGGATTTATTGGATCTATGTCTTTATGTTTTCCCGTTGTACGGCACTCTTTTTCCTACTGCGGGTTTCTCCCACAGGATTTACCGCAGAGGTTTTAATGAGGCCATTGGGACTTTATGTGTTTCATTTTCTTCTTTTATGGCGTTTCTTTATGTCGTTCGGTCTTGCTTGCATGCTTGCTGCCACGGAGCACAGCAAGAGGGGAAGTGTTGCAATATCTCACTCGTTCTGCTTTGTCATGTTGCTTTGTCATGTGTAGAATCACGTCATATACGTGTATTCAGACTTTTCACTTTTCCTGCCGTTCTCTCTAAGACAAGACAATACACACAAGACTTCATCGTTCCATCAAACCTCCATCATAATCTTGACAAAGAAGAACCTACGGCTAGCAACTCAGCTGCTGCAAGGACAGCAATAGCTGACTATCAAAAACGACGGGCCTATGCGATATCTGCCATTCGATTCTCCTGTACCAATGGTAATTCCAGTGGTTCGTTTGAGATAGCCAATGGCGGTCTTAAATTCGGGTGGTGCGGTAGTGTAGTCGTGGGTTCTTAGGGCTTGATCCGTTATTTCTTCCGTTGAACCTTGAAGTTGAAGCTGAAACGCTTGAAGTCGAACGACGTAGACACCAATACTCTCTCCGGTAATAGGCCTTGCATTCTGAAACTGGGTGACAATAGCAGTACGTCCGATGGTCAGGTCGAGTCTTTCCTTCAGGATTTGCCACATCTCCCTTGGATCCGACAGCCCATTTATGTAAATGGCTGCTTCATCGGTACAGGAGAATCGAATGGCAGATATCGCATAGGCCCGTCGTTTTTGATAGTCAGCTATTGCTGTCCTTGCAGCAGCTGAGTTGCCAGCCGCAGGTTCTTCTTTGTCAAGATTATGATGGAGGTTTGATGGAACGATGAAGTCTTGTGTGTATTGTCTTGTCTTAGAGAGAACGGCAGGAAAAGTGAAAAGTCTGAATACATGTATATGACGTGATTCTACACATGACAAAGCAACATGACAAAGCAGAGAGTGAGATATTGCAACGTGCGAAACCCGCGCCCGAGTGACGGCCAGTGCAACGATCCGGGTAACTAATCGAACGCGTCATGCACGCTTTGGTGCCGCGTTCGGGCGAGCGCAACCAGCACCACACCACGCAACGGCACAGTACCACAACGACACGATGATGACTCCCACTGGACGGGGCGCCTCGACGCCGCGCCTCTCGATCCCGTTCGCGTTCCGGCTGCCGGTGCTGACGGGGACGTCGATGGTGGTGGGTGGGCTGCTGGGGTCGCTGGTGGGCGGCCACCGCGCGGCGATGGTGTTCCGGGCCGAGAACTCGCACCGCCAGCCGACGACGACGAAGGGGTGGTACTTCTACCACAAGAGCAAGAACTACCGGGTTGCGTTCGGCGCGGCAACGGCGGCGGCGAGCCACGCGGCGCGCGTCGGCGCGTGGGTCGCCATGTTCGTCGTGTTCGAGGACGCCGTCGACCGGCTGCGCGGCCGCGTCGACGCCCTCAGCTCCGTCTGTGCCGGCCTCGGCGGCGCCGGCGTTTTCTCCCTTTGGCGTGGGTGGCTGCGCCGACGCGTTGTGCGGGACACGCGCTGACGGAGTGCAGATCGCTTGGGATACGGGTTTGCCGTGCGCACAGCGAAGAAGGGGCTGGTCATCGGCGCGGGATTCGGGCTCGCGCAGGATGCGCTCAGGTGTCTCAAGGGACAGCATGGGGGCGTGTTCGAATACGTAGGGCTGGGCGCTGGCAGGAGGGAGGCGGCGGCAGAGGCGATGGCATCACGGCACTAGGCGGAGGAGGAGACACTGTACGTATCACCACTGCTTCTGTACCATATCCACACGGTGTCGGCGCTCGGCGTTTGCAGTCACGCGACACACTTTGCACTGGCGGAGAGAGGGGGTTGGTTCAGTTGCGGTTCGCCTCGATTGCTCCCTCGTCGCCGACGTCGTCCTCGTCGAGGTCCGCCAGCGGAAAGGTCAGTATCGCAGCGATGCCGCCCAGGCCGTCTAGACGCACGCCGCTCTCGTGGATGCTGCTGAGCACCATCACCTCGCCGCCCTGCTTCTCGACCTCCTCCTTCATCGCCACGTACTTGCGCCGCTCGGCCACGCTCTGGCTGCGGAACAGGCTGTCGCAGATCAGCAGCGTGGCGACTGCGCCTTTGTCGACCGCCTTCGCGACCTCCTTCCCGCCGTACCAGGCGCGCTCCTCCTCGGTGTGGATCATGCGGAAGAATTGCTCAACGGCGTCCGTCTCGCGCGCGAAGCGGGTGTCTGCCAGCTTCGCGCGGACGGCGGGGCTCAGCAGGGCCTCGTTGAGCGCGTGCTTGTGGCCGCTGCTGGTGTGCTCGACGATGAACTTCGGTTTCGCGCGCAGCAGCGGCTTGTTCTCGGTCTTCTCGGCGTGCGAGAAGATGAACTCGCGCAGCTTGGTGGCGTAGAACCCGGGACTGCCGAGCAGCACGACCTTGACCTTGTCGATCTCGAACAGGCGCAGGAAGGCCTCGGTGATGGTGGCGTAGAACCGGGCGAGCCCCTTCTCGTGGGCGTCGATGTTGCCGCCACGCTTCTTCGGGATTGCCATCTCGACGCGCTGGCGGACGACGGTGGTGTGCTCGCCGACGGCGCAGATGTGCGCGAGGCCGTCGTGCAACGTGATGGCCGCAATCTCGGCGTTGTCGCCGGGTGAGCATGCCTCGCCCACCGTCTCGAGCGCGACCGAATCCCACTCCTGCTTCGACAACGTGAAGTTGCGCGCCAGCGCGAGGTCGAGCGTGTGGTGCGCGCCCACCGCCACGTACTTGTTCTCCTCGCACACACGCCCGGCGATGTGCAGCGCCGACTCGACCGGCGCGAAGTCGATCCTGTCGACCGTGATCGTCAGCGTCGTGTGCACGCGCGTCGACGCCGTCGTGCCCGTCGTGCCCGTCGTCGTCACCTTGCGCAGCGCCGACGCGCGCAGGACGTCGCCCGCCCGGATCAGGTTGTAGGCGTGCCACTGGACGCAGGACGACGTCAGCACCACGAGAAGTATGCGTCGAATGGGGACGGAACCATGTCTTCAGGTACTTCGGGCAGCAGCGTCACACTGCCGCGGCCGTCCTTCTCGAGGTTCTTGCGGATCAGCTTCATCGGTGGAGTTGGTTGGCGGTGTTCGGGGAGGGCTGGGATGGCGTTATGGCGGCCGATGGTTATGCTCCACGTTCGAAAGAAAGCGTCGATGACGGCTGTTGGAGCTGAAGCTGAGAGTCTGGAAGATATGTAGTCTAGCGGCTGCACTGTAGGTGAGGAGCTAGGCTGCGTACTAGACGTTGCGGGGTTGGAAGCGAAGCGATCGATCAGATAGAAGATTAGATTAGCGATAACAGGACAATCAACGGCGATCGGTCCTAGAAACGGACGGGACCTCATTGTACTTGTCTTTGCTCCATTCCCGGCGCAACCTAGCAGCGCCGGCTGCATATATACCAGCTAACCCTGCACCAACCTTGAACCAATAATTCCGGAAGTAGATATAACTATCGTGTACCACACTACGTACGCACGCAGCCGAGGCTAAGGCCGAGGCAGAGAGGGCCCGGTCTGGGCTGACAATGTTCACCGATGGGTCACGGATGGAGGATGGGGCTACCGGATACGCGGTGGTGTGGAGGAGCGGACAGACTTGGGAGGGCATCAAGTGCCACATGGGCCACAACCAGAGGCCTACGATACGGAGTGCGCCGCTGTTGCCCGCGCGCTGGAATCGGTATCAGGAGGATACGTCCCGGACCGGGTGACAATCTTCACGGATGCGCAAGCGGCCATCAGACGCATGGCACCGGAGGAACCTGGTCCTGGACAGCAATACGCAATCCAGGCGCGGAAACACATCGCCGCGCTGCGTAGGGCCAGGCCGGGCGTCACCATTGAGATCCGGTGGTGCCCGGCTCACAAGGGCATAGCCGGCAACGAGAAGGCCGACGAGTGGGCGAAGATTGCAGCGGAGAAGCCCGGCACCCGCGGGGTGGAGAACCCAGGGCCGCTCCCACGATCCCTTGCAAACCTCAAGCGGGAAATCTCAGAGAAGAAGTGGGCTGAGGCGCGGTCGTGGGCCGGGGGGCGCATCTCCAAGGCAAAGTACTGCATGCCGAAGAGTCAGAAGCCCGATAGCGTGGTAGCCGACAGCACCCAGAGGCTCGCCTCAAGGTTCTACCAGCTGAAGACGGGCCATGCCCGGACCGGACAGTACCTACACGGGCTAAGGTTCGCCCCGATGCCCAGTGCTGGTGGTGCAAGTGCCCCTCGCAAACGAGAGACCATCTCTTCAAGGTGTGCCCGGAATGGAGGTTGCGGCAAAAGGTGCTGTGGGCGGAGGTGCAGAAGGAGACGGGAAGGTGGAAGATCCGGGACCTACTTGCCGACAAGAGGTGCGGAAAGGCAGTGCTCGACTTCCTCACCGCAACGGATGTGGGAAGGCTGGTGCCACCTGTGGAAGAGGACGACACCGGAAGCCAGACGTCAGAATGGGAGCTCCGGGAGCGCCGGGAGCGGGAAGAGGAACATGAGGCGGAGGCGGAGGAGCTGGGCGCTGCGGGAGGCTCGGGCGCTGGGGAGGAACTACCGCTGTTCTTGCCCACACCCTCTTTTATGGCATCGGCAGACGAGGAGTAGGGGAGGACCGCTGTTCCTTTGTAATTTTCCTTTGTAGCTTCTTTGGTGCGCACCTGCTATTTCTTGGGACAGGCCTGGGCGGAGGGCGAAGGGGAGCTTGCAACGTGCCGCCACCGCGCGGACTGCGGACAGGAAAACCGGGCAAAATGTACGCCGCCATAATCTATATAGGTCGAATGCGAGTATGAATAAACAAAAAAAAAACTACGTACGCACGCAGAACTGGCGCTGAATTGAGCACTGGATTCTCGCGATTCTCCACTCGGCGCCGCGTCTGTCGTTTTGAAAGCAGTACGGATAAAATGCAGATACGGAATGGACGCCCACCCGCACAACGACAGTTCACCGTTCATCACCGGAGGCGGCACATCCGCCGCTTGCGGATCGCGTTTCTGCGTCGACACATCGAACCCACGGCCACCAGCGCGGTCCGCTGCTGCCCGCTCGGATCGTGAGAGCTATCCGGAGCAGGCACTGTTCTCGACGCTGGAGCACGTTACGGTGGAAGCCTGAAGATCTGTGATTGCAGGGAAGGACACAAGCAGTGGCAATACAGTGGGCGATGTCCGAAATGGTGGCACCATAGGTTTGCGGAGGAAAACCTACCATGGCACTGTAGACGTTTGACCCGGATTTTATACGGTTGAATGGTAAAGTTGATGAAGCCGAGAAATTTTTTTTTTTGACGGAAAGGGAAATGAACACATGCTGCACTCCTCTGCCAGCAGCGTTCGTCTATCGGGGCTGGGAGTTGGAATTGCAATGTAGCGAGTACAACCAGCATTGATCAGCACCGTCAGCCCGTCAGGCCGGACTCCGGGCGAGACTGTCGACCGGCACGAACGCCAGTGCGCAGTACGCATGTGTTGCGACAGAAGCTCGGCTGGCTTAGACGGCCAAATGGAAGGCTCAACTAACTACATCATGCGGACCTGCCATAACATAAATTCTCACTCGGTGGGGATGACTGGACAGTGCGCATAGCTTTTCGTTGCGGTTTCGGACTGGCTGTTGGGCTTCTTGCGCACTGCCGGGCTTGCGTATCCGCTGCGGAGGCCGGGAATATCTCGTCGCCATGCAGCACGTGTGGAATGTTGCGGAAGTATCCGACCCTCAGCTGGCGCGTCGTTGAACGGAAAAACTGTACTCTTGCGAGCGCCGGCCAGGAGAGAAGGCTGCTGGCGCCCAGGCCACAGAGGACAGCCCGCTCTGCCCGGGCCGCCACTGGCAATTCCCGTGAGACGGCGTTCGTCTCGATCGAGGGGTTCGCTCGCGGCCTGCCGTGAGGAGTCGTTCGGGATCCTGACGTTGCGCTGGAGGGGATGCGTTCTTCGCTCGTACCCTTCGGTGTTTGCACCGCCGAGTCCAATTCCATCAATCCAAATAAACACTCTGGCTATCCACGCCTGGCCAACACGACGGCTGCCACAATGCACGTGGAGAATGGCATCAGCCGGAGTTGGTGCTGTCCTCTCTGCGGCTTCCGGTCGACCGATGGCTGGGCTTCTCACTCCACTCACGGTACTGCACACGACTCAGGTCGGCACGCATTCAACACCACACGACCGGACCGCCAACGTGGAAGGTGGCGCGCCTCGACGTGGCTAGATACAGTGCAGCGCTCTGCAGAAATAAGAATCCACGGTGATTGCGCTCTACGGAAAGTGAATACAGTAATAAAAATGGGGGGTAATTCAGTCCAGCAGCAATGTTAGATTAGTGCTACATCGTAGTGACAATAATCTGCTGCCTTACTACTGTCTGCAAAAAAGAATGCAGTATTACAAGCCATACGTACTAACTGGTCAACACGTATCAAAATTGATACTTACATTCTATTAGATTCTGCAACGATGCCGTGCTCCGATCTCGGGGCGATGCGCTGGATACGTCCAATACTGGCATAAAAAAAATGTGAGGTTTTTTCCCGCCCCTTTTTTTCTTTTTAATTTTTAATTTTTAATTTTTCTATTTTTTCTACGTAAGATGTATTTATTTTTCTTTTAATTTCTTTTTAGGAAATTCACGGTACGAGCGGGATTCGAACACGGGTTCTATATAAGGAATCACGATTTTTTCTACCACTAGCTAAAAATTCTGTCTAGATGGCTAAACAAAGCTTTGGCAACCACAATTCGGAAAACTGGCTTTTTACAGCCGCGACGAGGCCCTTGCCGTTTATCCACAGACTAACCGGACGAGTCACTGTCCTCCTATCCACCGGCACCAATCGTACAGCGCCAAAAATGTTTCGCGTGGCCTACATAGGACATCAATAGTCGTGCTCTCCAGAAGATGCTCCACGTATTTTCCCCCCCCCCCAACAATCTCTGACGTGTGTTAAGGCGGCTTGTCGTGCAGCGTGCTCTGGTGTTGGGAGATTAGAGCAACAACGGCAAGCAGCCTTGCTGTCTAAGGAATGGTGTTGGGTGGGAGTTGGAAATCGTAGGCGTGATGGCGTGGTTGGCTCGTGGGCCACGCTGATGTACCAGTGGTTTTTGGTAGAGTTTATTAATACCGTGCTGCTACTCGACCTAGGCTAGTATAGAACGAATACGGTAGCAATTTCACCCTGTTTTTGTTATAGTATTCAGTGTTATAATCGGTTTGGCATCCGAGATGTATTACTCGAGCATTAACGCATTGCGTAGAGATCCAAGGGGCACTAGGAATGGTATCGCGTGGTATACGATTCATGCCATCTGGGGCCGCATCGTTATGGTACTCAGTTCTTGTAAGATACGAAGCGGGTGTTTCAAATACTGCATTCTAAAGGTATGTGCTTGGGTGCTCTAAGGATTCCTTTTCAGTGCTTGTCAGATGCCAGCGGACCGTTTGGTATGTATCTGACGATCCATACGCATCGGCTTACAATGACATACTCCCACGGTATCATTTCCGATAGGAATTTACACACAGGAGTCAAGCTAGATGCGAATCCACGCTTGATGATGCACGAATACGATGCTATATGGAATGCGGTATTGTTGCTTGATTGGTAATACCCCTTTTTTTGTTACTGTAGGTACCTGCTCGGTGCACGGTCTCGACAAGCCATCGCATCGCATCTCATCCAGCCGTCGGCGTCACTGGATGCCGTGTCGCTAGGCCGCGAGTCGGACTGGTCCGATTGTGTATAATGCGGTGCATGCGCAGACAGTGCCCCTTCTCGCCGTGTTGTCGGTCGGGCTTGCACGGGGGCGGGAGGGAGTAGAGTTGCGGGCCGACCCAAGGAACCCTTCCATCCATCCCGCCCAGGACACCTTCGCATTGCACTCGGCGCCTCCCTCCTGCCACTCTTCTCCGCGTCTCCTCAGCGGCCCGTGCGCACCCGCCCCCGCGGGGGAGAAATCCCCGCGCCCGCCTGCGCCTAGCGGCAATGGCCTACGCCTAGCAACTAGCTATTTCCGCATGGCAGTCCTGCGCCCGACCAGACTCGCACTCCACCGCCTCAGCCGCCACAGCGGCTGCGTGTAGCTGTGTCCGTCCGCCAACACGCTCTCTGCTCGGCCGAGCATCGTATTGACGCCCGTAAAAACTGCGGGCTGGCACTAATCCTATCCGTTCCACCTCCGGTCCGCCTCGCAAAGGGCGTGCGTATGTACCGCCCCGCGTTGCTGTCGCCGGCCCATCGCCATCCGACTACATAGTCAAAGTGTTGGTCGTCCAGAGGAAACCGTGCCGAGATGGCGGCCCGGAGGACCGAGGACGGCTTACCGAGGACTGTCCCAGAAGACGGCCTCCAGTTGAGATCGAGTCGCTGAATTCTTTGCACTGGGGAGAACTTGCAGTCCACGGCGGTGTTTCTTCTGTATCGAATCTACTATCTTGATCCCTATCTATCGCTATATTCCGACGCATCTCCTCCGTCGAGGTGCCACCACCACCCACGGAGCCGAGCAACGTATCCGCAGACGGCGGGGGAGGAGAGAAAAGCAACACGCCGATTTCCGCAACAGAAATCCCGCTCCGTGCTCTGCCCCAGTCACGGCCCTCTACTACCGGCACACAACTCTCCGGTCCGCAGCATGGGAACGGCCTGTTAACTAGGCCTCAAGGCCGAGCCGTCTGCATCTCCCTCTCCACCCGCGATCGGCGCCTGACTACATCTCTACCTCCGATAACGCGAGACGGTTCATCGATCCTGCGGGAAGGAATCGGAAGCAGCAACCGCCACATCCGCGATACGACATCGCTCCCCCTTTGGGTGGGGACGCATTGCACGCGCAGCTCTCGAGAGCCTGGCCACCCCCACGGTGCGTGTTGTGCCGGAGCGTGTATTCGGCAGAGCGGTGATTGCCTTGCGAGCACAGCAAGGGAGGCGGTTCTCAGCAAGTCCACGCCCTTTGCGAGGCAGGTCTGGGGTGGGTAACTGCGCAGTGGGCCATAAGTCCAGTCCGTCCAGGCCACCCGACTTCTCCGGTTGCCCCTCTCCGGGCATTGCGCGGGCTCGGTGTGACCGCCGAAATAATCCTTTTCCTGCCAACTACCGGCCTGGCGGTCTCCGAGTACGACTACAGTTGTGCGTGATGGATGGCGTCACCGTCCATGCCCCCCATAGTGGCAATGGCGCTTCCCGCACGCAGCCCGCAGCCGCGTAGTGTAAGGCTGTATCGAGAGTTCTTGCCGAGGTCGGGGATGGACGCGGCCCGCTGCTGCAACTCAATATCCGTACATCAAATGGAGGCCGTCAACGGGGTTTCCAACAGCAATCCAGAACTGTGCGGGGGACAGCGGAAGAGAAGGGAGGGACTACTCCGGACGACGGGGTTACGTGATTCGAATGTACGTGATATGTGGATTGTTCCTCAGGTGCCCATATGCGTGGATTAGGTCACTGCGGGAATTGGACGGAGGTTTGGAGGTTCTCGCCATGTGCAGAATACCGGCGAAGCGACGGGACCGGGAAGAACAATCGTTGCACTGGCTTGGCGGTGAGTGGTCAAAACAAGCTTTCCCCCCCTGTCGATGCGGCAATCTCCGACTGGCTGTAAATGTTTTGTTCCGCCCTGTCCAGTTCCCGAACTGGTTCGCGAACCCGTTGCGGCTGGTTCACGAACCAAGCACCTACATACCGTGGAGGCAAGATAGAGTCACAGCCAGTGGTGCAAACCCAATTACGCTTTTTGATACCGCTCACAGACGATAGATAACGCCTTGGAGAATCGCCTCTCTTCGTCTGATTCTCGATTGGTGCCGTGGTGTTGAGGTATTCTCAGTTCGGTGGTGGTGGTAGTGGTAGTGACGGGTGGTTTGGTATCAACCCCCCTGGCAGTGCCTTTCGTGTTCTGACTGCCCAGCCTAGTATTGCGTGGCAGTAGGTACGACAGCGGTGGTGACGATGACGATGACCTCCAGAATCTCCAGCGAAACTTTCGTGTCGCGCTGAGTTACGCGGTGGTGACAGCGGAATAAACAGTGGTAAGCTCGGGGTAAACGATGGCGGAAGCGGAGCATTAACGTATATTGTACTATTAGTTTGGTTCGCGAAAATTGGCCGGTTCCCGCACGGGGCCGAACAAATACGCGGCCCCAGCCGCCGGGACCACAACGCTTCCTGCTGCCGGAAACACGCACCGACCGCCAGCCATGCTCCCGCCTCTGCAAACCTGTTGGAAATGCTTCTCGCCGCTTGACGTACGGCGTTGCACTGCATACAGTTGAGCAGGGCGCTGACCAGGAAAGCGGGGTAAGCAGTCCAATCGGGCAAGCGTGGGGGGGAGCGAGACTTTTGTACACTGTTTTGCTTTCTCTCTTCCTTTCTTCTGTACTCAAAAAAAGAATAATCATTCACAAGAAAGTCGTCCGCTGCCCTCGCTCCCGCTCCCAATCAGCCCACGATCTTCTTCTATTGCCTCGTCGCATCAAGTCTTCTCTCGCCCTCGCCCTTGACGCCATATTCACATCAACGCTGAAACCTGCTCGTCTCTCGAAGAAGCTACGACCAATTGTTTAAAACCCTCCCAGTGGTCCCACCACTCCGGACACCACCAACCTAACGGCCGACAACCACGCAGCAGCCGCTATACCCGGTGGCCTCGACACCCCGACAAAACTGGTGCCACCCGCCGCAAGGGACCCGCCAGACAATAGCGCGAAGGCAGCGCCCCGGCCGGAGAGGATGGAGGAAGAGTGCGCAATAGTGCTAGAGTACGAGATCGGGGCTTACAATGGATGGCGCCGATTTGGGGTTGCTAAAACTTCATGGTTCGGCATGGGAGGGCACCAACTGTTGGTTCGAGCCGGACACCATGCTCGGTGCATGGCTTGCTAATGCTATCGGACTCAGGGCCACAACGTCCACGGGCTATACCGGCGTGGTGGGGCACCGGGATCCCATAGCTGGCGAGTTCTGCCTCAAAGATGGAGCAACCACTGGCTGTACTATTAGTCTTGTGGGGCTGTGCGAGGCCCACATCTTTCGAAGGGGACTGTTGAGGCGGTTACCAAAGTGGAGATAGGAAATACCTCACATGGCAGCAACGTCGCGGACGCAAACAACCCAGAAAGCTCCAACCATCTGCATGGTTGTTGGTAGCAAAACCGCCACAGCCGAAATCACCAGACGCACACAGCTTCTACGGTGAGACGGGCTGGGTGATGACGACAGTAGAACGGTCGACGTGGCTGCCGTGTAGGGTATTTCCTATCTCCACTTTGGTAGCCGCCTCAGCGGTCCCCTTCGAAAAGATATGGGCCTCGCACAGCCCCACAAGACCAATAGTACAGCCAGTGGTCGCTCCATCTTTGAGGCAGAACTCGCCAGCTATGGGATCCCGGTGCCCTACTACGCTCGTATAGCCCGTGGGCGTTGTGACCCTGGGCCCGATAGCATTAGCAAGCCATGCGCCGAGTATGGTGTCCGGCTCGAACCAACAGTTGGTGCCCTCCCATGCCGAACCATGAAGTTTTAGCAACCCCCAATCGGCGCCATCCATTGTAAGCCCCGATCTCGCACTCTAGCACTGTTGCGCACTCCTCCTTCATCCTCTCCAGCCAGCGCTGCCTCCACGCGGTTGTCTCAGCCTATCCCGTTTTGTCAGTGCTTGATTCCCATATCTAGGGAGTGGTATGCTGCTTACTAGTCGCTTTTCTTCGTCTAAACGTTGAACCCAGAGCTGGCAACCCAATCGGCAATCGTCTGCTTGACCTACGAAATATTCTCAAAGCAGGGCCCCTCTTGCCGCTCGTGAACTGAACTGGTTGGGGGTGAGCCAGCTCAACCGTGGCATCATTGGACATAGCAGCTGAAGTGCCGCCATTGGAGATCGTGTTCATGGTGGCGGTGGTGGTGGTGGTGGTGGTGGTAGTAGTGGTGGGTAGATAAGTGGCTTGGACGGGCGGCCCCGGCGTCGGTATTTATAGTTGGTGTTACTGGCCGCCCGATGGCATTGCAGTGGAGGAAAAAAACCGATGGCTATAAGGCTAGTCGTTTTTTTTGATTAATCCCGGGCGACCTTTCTAGATCCTCGCGACGTATACATTATGTACACAGTCTGATTTTGTCCCCTGTCCTACCCGAAGGCGGTTCGTCGCAGCTCCCCTTCGCCCTTCACCCAGGTCTATCCCGAGAATTAAAGACAGAACACACCAAGAGAATGACAAAGGAAAACCAAAACCAAAAGCCCCCCCATTTCCCTACCGCTCCCCCACGGGTGCTATGGAGGAGGGTGTGGGACGAACAGCGGTTCCTCAACCTCAGCGCCCGCGCCCGCGCCCAGCTCCTCGGCCTCCTGCCTCTGCTCCTTTTCTTTTCCGTTCCGCCCCCGGAGTTCCCACTGCAAGGTCTTGCTCTGTGCGTCTTCCTCAGCCGGACCCAAGACTGACCTCCCCACATCCGTATCCAGGGGAGGACGTACGCACCACCCCGGCTCTGCCTACCCAAAACCCGGAGCCCACTCGCAAAACAAGAAGTGCCCGCATGGTTTCGCTTACAGCTCAAGCATCTCTCCTCTGGTCGACGGAGTTTTTCCGGTAATCTTGTTCCTCTTCTCTTCCCAATGCTCTCCTGTGTGTGTACGATGTTCTGTCTATTGTTGTGATGGTGGCCGATCGCACCCCGCATGGTCAGCTGGACGGAAAGGCATCATGAGGTGTCACCAGTTTCCTCGGTCTGCCAGCCGACCCGGACCAGGCCAGTCTGGCTCACCTTTCTCTTTGTCTTTCCTTTTTTTCTCATTTTTTTTTTAACGGGGATAGGCCAGGCGGGGGCAGGGGGATACTTCGGGCCTGTATAGATTGATCGAGGTCAGGACGGACGGTGGAGAGGATCGGACTGTATATGATCTGACAAGGTTGCATGCAATTGGTGACACATCACCACCATCACCAGTCCGGCTCCGTGTATGCACATCGCCATGGGGAACTCTGGGAATGATTATATATATTGAGAGGGGGATTTTTGGCCGCAGGGCGACCACTAGTATGACATCGATATTTGGCGACTCGAGTCCTCGAGTCGGAAAAAGTCCTGGGCAACCCAAGTGAGAAAGAGTGCAGGGCGACCGGTATGATCATTTCTTACTCCACTCCATCATATCCCAAATTCACAGAGGAGCCAATCCGCGGTGTATTAATGGACCTTTTTAAGTACTGTATAGTGAGGGGGGGGGTAAAATCATAGTTTTCCGTTAGACACGTATCAGTAGGTGAAAAATACGTATTTTGACCGTTTTGATAGGTCTAGCAGGAAAACTACGTTTTTCTTTACCCCCCATCACTATACAGTATGAGCGCGATAAGACGAGAGTTTAGCTGACAATGGCTATTTAAACACATCTTTCTATTAATTTGGGCTAAAACGTACGTACCCAAGCAGACCGAACGTTTTTTGTGGAAACCCGGACACATGAATTTCGATACGAGTGATATACAGTGTCTGCTACCTGCTGCGCCCCTGTGCCCACTCCTGCTTCTCTCCGGAATGGCTACGCCCCAGCCGGGGCCACTTCCACATTGCAGCGGAAACCCACCGGGAGCTGAGATGTCAGTAAACAAGCATCATTTCAGGGATGCCGAGCGGGTCTGGCTTTTTACTGTCCCCAGAGGATCGGGGGCATGTGGGGGTACATAGTAAGGAGGGAAGAGGCGTGTTGGGCAAGGAAGTGAATCTAACGAGAGCCGCTCTCATTCATTTGTGGAATGCGGCACTAAGAGCAGGGTTGGCAGTTTGTTCGTGGGAAATGTTGCTAATTAGGATGGGAGTGAGAAGGAGAGGTTGGGTGAGCGAAGTCAGGGTGAGAGGTTACTTCGGGCTGTTCGGTTGCCCACCCGCATTTTCAAACCTTCGGTTTCTGGCTAGTTGACGGTTGCCAAAGCTGCAGGTGCAAACTCTCATCTTCCGTGACCACCCGTTCGGCAACCCAGATATTCAACAGTACGCCACACTTATGTATCATCAAGGTTTGCTAGTGTCTGAGAGACTTTCCGGAAAACCATAACTGGCTTTTTTCAGCGACGATGTGGCCCGTCCCGTGGATCCACAGATCCATTCACTCAGCAGACGACTCTTTATATCTACAGACTCGGCTGGCTACACAGCGGACGACTCCTCCTATTCTCAGACTCAGCGACTCCTCCTATCCGCAGTCCCAGCAAGTGACTAGGCGATTCAAGGTCTTCTAGTCAACATTACGCGGATTCCGATCGACATCACGGAAGACTCTGCGTAGCTACTGAAGTTCACACAAGGCATGTCAACACAAGCCTCGTCATCTTCTTCATCGCGAGCCTTATGGACCGAGGAAATGGAACTTGCACTCGTGGAGGCTGCCGTCACGGAGGTTCGAATTGGAAGGCAGGCGGAAAATGGATTCAAGCGGGAGTCC
>Ga0307508_10003509_pt1 | contig 15798 bp, 15 predicted proteins | sample 9_EM_MG_FD_203089 | JGI IMG/M metagenome (GOLD analysis project Ga0307508, IMG submission 203089) | Populus trichocarpa ectomycorrhiza microbial communities from riparian zone in the Pacific Northwest, United States - 9_EM | ecosystem: Host-associated > Plants > Roots > Unclassified | place...
TGCCAGCCCCGCAGCCCGCGACCCCGCCGCCCCCGTCGCCCGGGCCAGCAACGCCCCCGCCGCTCCCGCTCCCGCCCCCCACACCGCACCGAGAAGCAGCGCCAGCCCGAGCTGTCCGCGCAGCACGACCCCGGCGCCGAACGCGTCGAAGCCCAGTACCGACAGCGAGGCGTCCACCGACACCTCCGTCAGCCAGGCGAGCAACGGCAGCGTCAACGCGGTCGCGACCCCCAGCCGCAGCGCACACCGCCCCGCGAAACGAAGGGCCCCCGGATCCCGTACACCCTCGGAACCCACCGCACCCGAACCCCGCCCGGGCCCCGCACCCGACCCGCCCCCCACCGGCGTCCGCACCGCGGTCAGCACCCCCGCCAACAACATCAGCAGCGCCGCCCCCACCCCCAGCAGCCACACCCGCCCATCCAGGTCCGCCAGCGCCGCCAGCGTCACGGACTGGTCGGAGTCGGAGTTGAGCAGCCGGTCCAGTGGGTCCGGCAGGAAGTTGGTCAGCACCCCGGTGGCCCGGCCGTCGAAGGGCACGAAGAGGCCGATGGGGATGCCCAGCCACACCCCGTTCGGCGCGCCGAGCAGCGCCGCTCCCGCGATCCGCTTGGGGTGGTCGTCGCCGATCGCCGCGTACAGGCCCGCCGAGAGCCCCGCGGCGACCGCCACCAGCAGCACCGTCACGAGGGCGGACGCGGCGGGGCGTACGACCCGGTGCACGGCCTCCCAGCCGGGTGGCAGGGGCGTACGGCGGGACGCCAGCAGCGCGACCAGCAGGATCCCCACCGACCAGCCAAGGCCGCCGAGCAGCGTCGGCGCGGTGTCCACCGTGAAGCCGACCGCGGCCTTCGCGTCGACGAGACCGCCGATCTGGTCGGGCAGCAGCCCGCCGACGTCGCCGACCCCCGGGATCTCCAGGCCGCCCCCGCCGGGCAGGTCGTCGAGGCCCAGCGCGCTTCCGTCGATCGTGATCACGTCGTGCCCCGCCCAGGCCAGCCCGCCCAGCGTCGCCACGAACAGCACGACCACCGAGCCCGCGCGCGCGAGCAGCTCGGACGGCGCGATCACCGCTCCGGCCCTGCGCAGGGACCGTAGGAAGAACCATGACAAAAGCACCGCGCCGACCAGGCTCACGCCCAGTGGCGTGATCTCGATGGCGGTCGCCGCCTCCGCGCCCGTCAGCCCGAAAGCGGACACATCGCCGGACGGTGTCACCGAACCACCCGCCGCAAGGGCCACAACCGCCGCGGTCATCGGCCCCAGCGAGGCCGCCGAGTCCGCCTCCAGCAGGTGCAGACCGAGCGCGGCCGTCCCCGCCATCCCGATCAACGCCCAGCTCACGGAGGTGATGGCGGACAGCAGGATGTCCCCCCACGGCAACTTCACGCCGTGCTTCGTGGCCCCGACGCTCATGGACGCGCTCATGGCAGACCCCCCGATCCGCGGCGCGGCCGATTCCGCGCATGTCCCCTGGCGTGGCTTACCACTCTCCAAGTCGGTTTCAACCCCGTCAACGGAACCAGTCGAAGCGTACGAACGTGGTCTTCGAAGGGCTCAACTTTCGGTCAGCAGGCGGATTCTGAAATGGTTCCCGACGATGTTCGACATCCCTAGACTCCCCGTGTTGGGGACAATTCGGGGGACTACTCAGTGGGGCATGGAGTGCCGGAACTCGTACTGGAAGCGAATGGACGGACCTGGACGCTCGACTCGTCCCGGCCGTACACCCTTGGACGCGATCCGCAGGGGGACATCGTGTTCGACGACGCCAGGGTGTCCTGGCGTCATGCCACGATCAACTGGAGCGGCCGCGGTTGGGTCATCGACGACCACGGCAGCACCAACGGCACGTTCGTGCAGGGGCAGCGGATCCACCAGACCGAGGTCGGCCCAGGCGCCGCCGTCCACCTCGGCAACGCGGGCGACGGCCCGCTGCTGAGTTTCTCCGGCGGCGCGGTCGCGCAGCCCCAGCAGCAGCCGTACGCCGCCCAGGGCGCGAACCCGGGCTGGGCCCAGCAGGCGCCGCCCCAGCAAGCACCGCAGCAGTCGCCACCGCAGAAGGCCGCGGGGGCAGCGGGCGCCGCACAGGCCGCACAGCCCTCGCAGCCCTCGCAGTCCGGCTGGCCACAGCCGCAGCAGCCGCAGCCACATCAGCAGTCACACCAGTCACCGCAGAAGATCCCGCAGCAGCAGGGACCCGGCGCGGGGGCGGGCGCGGGGACGGGGATGGGCGCGGGCGCGCCCCCGGTCTACGGCGACCGCAGTCCGACCACGTTCCACCAGTTCACCATCGGCCGCATCATGCGTATCGGCCGCGCCCTGGAGAACGACCTGGTCGTCTCCGACCTCCAGGTCTCCCGCAACCACGCCGAGTTCCACTCGATGCCCGACGGCCGTATGGAGATCCGCGACCTGGGCTCCCACAACGGCACGTACGTCAACGGCCAGCCGATTCCCAAGGGCGGCTCGACGACGCTCGGCTCGACCGACATCGTCGGAGTCGGCCACTCCACGTTCCGGATCGTCGGCGACCGTCTCGAGGAGTTCGTCGACACCGGTGAGGTCTCCTTCTCGGCCCGCCATCTGACCGTCACGGTCGACGGCGGCAAGCAGATCCTCAAGGACGTCTCCTTCGGCGTCCCCGAGAAGTCCGTCATCGCGGTGATCGGACCGTCGGGCTCCGGCAAGTCCACCCTGCTCAAGGCGCTGACCGGCTACCGGCCCGCCAACCAGGGCGACGTCCTGTACGACAACCGCAACCTCTACAAGCAGTTCGCCGAGCTGCGCCAGCGCATCGGTCTGGTCCCGCAGGACGACATCCTGCACAAGGAGCTGACCGTCAAGAAGGCCCTCAAGTACGCGGCCAAACTCCGCTTCCCCGCCGACACCACGACGGAGGAGCGCGAGCACCGCATAGGAGAGGTGCTGCGCGAGCTGAAGCTCGACATCCACAAGGAGAAGAAGGTCACCTCCCTCTCCGGCGGCCAGCGCAAGCGCGTCTCGGTGGCCCTGGAACTGCTCACCAAGCCGTCCCTGATCTTCCTGGACGAGCCGACCTCCGGCCTCGACCCGGGCATGGACCGCGATGTCATGCAGCTGCTGCGCGGCCTCGCCGACGACGGCCGCACCGTCCTCGTCGTCACCCACTCGGTGGCCGAGCTGGCTCTGTGCGACAAACTCCTGGTGATGGCCCCGGGCGGTTCCGTCGCCTACTTCGGCCCGCCCGAGGAGGCGCTCAACTTCTTCGGCTACGACACCTGGGCCGACGTCTTCTCCGCCTTCGAGAACTACCGCGACTACGACTGGGCCGGCCGCTGGAAGGGCTCGCAGCACTACCAGATGTACGCCGCGGACATAGACGCCGTTGCGCCGCAGTCCGCACAGACGCCTCCGATGCAGGGCATGAAGCCGCCGAAGCCACAGGGCTGGATCGGCCAGTTCGGGACCCTGGTGCGCCGCTATGTCTCGGTTATCGCGTCCGACAAGGGCTTCCTGGCTCTGACGGTGATACTGCCGCTCGTCCTCGGCGCGGTCAGCCTGCTCATCGACTTCGGCGACAACCTGCTGCCCAAGCCGATCGACCCCAGGACCAAGCTCCCCGAACCGAACAGCACGGCCACCACCGTCCTGCTGATCCTCGCGGTAGGCGCCTGTTTCGCCGGCGCCGCCAACTCGGTCCGAGAACTGATCAAGGAACGGGTCATCTACGAGCGGGAGCGTGCCACCGGCCTGTCCCGCTCGGCGTACCTGATGTCCAAGGTGGTCGTGCTCGGCGTGATCACCATCCTCCAGGGACTCATGGTCGGCGTCATCGGCTTCGCCACCCGCGGGCTCCCGAAGGAGGGCCTGGTCCTCGGCAGCGCCACCCTCGCGGAGCTGTGCCTGCCGATCATGGGCCTCGGGTTCACCTCGATGATGTTCGGCCTGATCATCTCCGCCCTGGTGAAGACGTCCGAGAAGACCATGCCGCTGCTGGTCATGTTCGCGATCGTCCAGGTCGTCTTCACGGGCTGTCTGTTCACCCTGCACGGCACGATCGGCGTCAACGAGCTCTCGTACCTCATGCCGTCCCGCTGGGCGGTCGCCGCCGCGGGCGCCACGCTGGACTTCAACCAGGTCAACCCGCCCGTCAAACCGGGCGACACGGCCGACCCGCTGTGGGAGCACACGGTCAGCGCCTGGGGCCTCGACATGCTCGCCCTCATCGCCATCGGCGTGGTCTGCGGCTTCCTCGTGGCCCGCTTCCTGCGCCGCCACGAGCCCGAGGTCATGCGCAAGTAGCCCGTCTCCTACGACGCCGAAGGGCGGCACCCCGACAGGGTGCCGCCCTTGTGCGTACGAGAGGTCCGCGCCGACCTCAGTACGCGCTGTTGACGTTGTCGATCGAGCCGTACCGGTCGGCCGCGTAGTTGGCGGCGGCGGTGATGTTGGCGACCGGGTCGTACTGGCTCCAGGCCGTACCGGCGACGTGGTAGGCGTTGAAGGTCGGCTTGATGATCTGGAGCAGACCGATCGACGGGGTGCCGTTGACGGCGTTGACGTCCCAGCCGTTGATGGCGTTCGGGTTGCCCGAGGACTCCCGGATGATGTTGCGGTACAGGCCGTTGTAGGTGCCCGGAATGCCCTTGGACTTCATGATGTCCAGGGACTCCTTGATCCAGCCGTCCAGGTTGTTGGCGTAGCTCTTGGTCGCCGTGGCCTTGAGCTGGGCGCGCTGCTTGGACCGGCTCGCGGCCTCCTTGGCCTTGCGCGCCTGCGCGGCCTTCTTGGCGGCGGCGGCCGCGGCGGCCTTCTTCTTCGCGGCGGCGGCAGCCTTGGCCTTGGCCTGTGCGGCGGCCTTCGCCTCGGCGGCCTTGCCCTGGAGGCTCTTGGCGGCGAGCTGCTCGCTGACGTCCGCCTGGAGGCCCTTGAGCTGCTCGGACTTGTACGCCACCTGGCCCGAGGAGGCGGCCGCCTCGGACGTGGTGGTCTCCGCGTTGCCCGGAACGGCGGTGAACACGACGGCGGCGGCGCCGAGCGTGGCGACACCGGCGACAGCGAGCTTGTGGCGCTTGGTCAGCGCGCGACCATGGCCACGAGTGGTGGTGTTCTTGGGCATGCGGGTGGACCTCTTCGAATAGCGCGGAGGTCGCTCGCTGTCCGGTGGGGGACACGGGTGCTTCCGGCACAAACGCCGCGGGCGGAACCCGCGGCGCTGAGCGACGAGAGCCATTCTTAGCGGCCGCAAAATGTCCGGGCAAAGGTGTGACGTACGATCCCGGGTAGTGGAGTGGGGGATGGCAAAACGGGACAGACTGGAACGTCTGTCCCGTTCATGAGGGAAGCCTATGTCTCCTATTGCCCTTAGTACGTGATCTGCGCCCTATGTGCGGGCTCACATCGAGCGCGTAACAGTCTCACCAGCAGTTGCTGGAGCAATGCTCTGCGTGAGGGTTCTCCTCCGGGAGGACGAGATGGACGTCCCCGAACTCGTGCCACAGGTAGAGCCCGCGCAGTGCCGCCTCGTACCCACGGTCGATCGCCGCCCGCCCCGCGACCGCCTCCAGCATCAGCAGATGCGAGGCCTCCGGCTCGTGCAGCCCGGTCAGCAGCCCGTCCACCACCCGCACCCCGCGCTCAGGGGTCACGACGAGATCCGTCCACCCCGCACGCGCGCGTACGACCCCGTCGGCCCCCGCCGCCGACTCCACGGCCCGTACGGCGGTCGTCCCGACGGCGACGACCCTGCCGTCCCCGGCCTTCGCCGCGTTGATCAGCCGCGCGGAGGTCTCCGGCACCGAGAACCGCTCCGGATACGGCGGCTCGTGCGCCTCCGCCGAGGCCACCCCGGTGTGCAGCGTGACCGGCGCGAACTGCACTCCCCGGCTCACCAGCTCCGTCACCAGCCGCCCGGTGAAGGGCCGCGCGGCACTCGGCATCTCCGCACTGCCGGAGCCGTCGGGGGAGGGAAGCGCGAAGACCGTCTGATAGACGGACAGCGGCTGATCCCGCTCCGTATAGGAGTAACGAATGGGCCGCCCGTGCTCCCGCAACAGCCCGAGGACCTCCCCGCCATCCACCCGCGCCCACCGGAGCCGCTCGCTCACCGGCTCCTCCAGAACCAGCCGCCCACCCCCGGGCAACCGCACCTCCGTCCCCGCCGGCCCGCCCGCACGCGCACGCGTGGTGCCCTTCCCGTCGGGATCCCGCAGCTCGACCGCCCACCGCCCGTCGTCCCCGCGCGTGGAGAAGTGCACCACCACACGCGCGTGCCCGATCCGCCCGTCGACGGCCGCGGCCAGCGTGGGGGAGGTGTTCACGACGAGCAGGTCCCCGGCCCGCAGCAGCCGCGGGAACTCCCCGAACACGTGGTGCGACACCTCCGTGCCCCGCGACACCAGCAGCCGTACGGCGTCCCGGCCGAGCCCGGCCCCGCGCTGCTCGGCCGGCACCCGCGCCGACAGCTCCTCCGGCACCCGCACCGCGAGCGTCATCGCCCCTCCAACAGCGACGGCGCCCCGTACCGCCCACTCGCCGGCCGCTCGTCCAGCAGCCGCAGAAAGGCCGGCACCACACTGGCCGGATCCGGCCGCGGATCCCTGTCGTCCGGTACGGCCGCCGCGTACAGGTCCGTCGCCATGTCCCCGGGGTCCACGGCCCACACCCGCAGCCCGGGCTCCTCCTCGCCCAGCACCGCCGCGAGGTGGTCCAGGGCCGCCTTCGACGCCCCGTAGCCGCCCCACGTCTCGTAAGCCTCGGCCGCCGCGTCCGAACTGACCGCGATCACCGTGCCGGCCCCGGACGCCCGCAGCAGCGGCAGCGCCTCCTGGACCAGGCCCAGCGCGGCCACGACGTTCACCTCCAGCGCGTGGCGCAGCCCGTCCAGGGGCAGTCCCGCCAGCCGTGCCAGCGGCTCGGCACCGAGCGCGCTCGCGTTGTTCACCAGCAGATCGACGCCGCCGAGCTTCCAGGCGGCGGCCACCAGCTCGGAGCGGTGCGCCGGATCCGTGACGTCCCCGGGCAGGGCCGTCACCCGGGTCCCGTGCACGCCGAGCACGGCCGCCGTCCCGGCCAGGACCTCCGCCGTCCTGGCGTCGAGCACCAGGTCCCAGCCCCGCGCGGCCAGCGCCTCGGCGAGCGCCCGCCCCAGACCCTTCGAGGCCCCCGTGATGATCGCTACCGGCATGACACACGTCCCCTCGTCCTCCACGCCCCCTGACGGGCGTGCCCCCAACGTAGGAACCCGGCCGTGCTGGCCGCCTCGGACGCGGGGCGCAGAGCGGCGCGGCCCTTCGCCCTAGGTCGCTCGCCCTAGTAGGGGGCCGTCACAGGTCCGATCCGCACTGTCACACCCCGCCCGTACTCTGAGGACATGAGTCAAGGCCCCCGGTCCGGCCTCGCCGCGGTCAGCTCCGCGCTGCTGGCCATGAGCAGGCACCTGGAGGTGCGCGACGTCCTCAAGACGATCGTCGCCTCGGCCCGCGAGCTGCTCGACGCGCAGTACGCCGCCCTCGGCGTCCCCGACGACCACGGGGGCTTCGCCCAGTTCGTGGTCGACGGCGTCAGCGACGAACAGTGGAAGGCCATCGGCCCGCTCCCGCGCCAGCACGGCATCCTCGCCGCGATGCTGCACGAGGCCAAGCCCGAGCGCCTCGCCGACGTCCGCAAGGACCCCCGCTTCGAGGGCTGGCCCTCCGCCCACCCCGAGATGGTCGACTTCCTGGGCCTGCCGATCCGCGCCGACGACGAGGTCATCGGCGCCCTCTTCCTCGCCAACAAGAACTGCCCGAAGCCGGAAGGCAGTTGCGGCTTCACCGAGGAGGACGAGGAACTCCTGGGGATCCTCGCCCAGCACGCGGCCATCGCCCTCACCAACGCCCGCCTCTACGAACGCAGCCGCGAGTTGACCATCGCCGAGGAGCGCTCCCGCCTCGCCCATGAACTGCACGACGCGGTCAGCCAGAAGCTCTTCTCCCTGCGCCTGACCGCCCAGGCCGCCGCCGCCCTCGTCGACCGCGACCCGTCCCGCGCCAAGGGGGAGTTGCAGCACGTGGCCGCGCTCGCCGCCGAGGCCGCCGACGAACTGCGCGCCGCCGTCGTCGAGTTGCGCCCCGCGGCCCTCGACGAGGACGGACTGACCGCCACCCTCCGCACCCACATCCAGGTCCTGGACCGCGCCCACACCGCGCGCGTGACCTTCGCCGCCCGCAGCTTCCGCGCGCTGCCGGCCGCTCAGGAGGAGGCCATGCTCCGTGTCGCCCAGGAGTCCCTGCACAACGCGCTGCGGCACTCGGGAGCGGCCCATGTCGACGTGACAATGGACCGGCGCGGCAGCGGAGCCGTCCTGCGCGTGACGGACGACGGCAGCGGCTTCGACCCGAAGTCGATCCGCAGGGCGGGCCGCCACCTGGGCCTGGTCTCCATGCGGGACCGCACAAGCGGGGTCGGCGGCACGCTGACCGTGGATTCGGCGCCCGGCAAGGGCACCACGATCGAGATGGAGGTACCCGGTGGCTGACGCGATCAAGGTCCTGCTCGTCGACGACCACCAGGTGGTCCGCCGGGGGCTGCGCACCTTCCTCGAAGTGCAGGACGACATCGAGGTCGTGGGCGAGGCGGCCGACGGCGCCGAGGGCGTCGAGCGCGCGGAGGAACTGAAGCCCGACATCGTCCTCATGGACGTCAAGATGCCGGGCATGGACGGCGTCGAAGCCCTGCGTCGGCTCCGCGATCTGAACAACCCCGCGCGCGTGCTCATCGTCACCAGCTTCACCGAACAGCGCACGGTGGTCCCGGCCCTGCGCGCGGGCGCCGCCGGGTACGTGTACAAGGACGTCGACCCCGACGCCCTGGCCGGCGCCATCCGCTCCGTCCACGCCGGCCACATCCTGCTCCAGCCCGAGGTCGCGGGCGCCCTGTTGTCCCAGGAGGAGAACAACTCAGGGCAAGGCAGAGGCGGTTCGCTCACCGAGCGGGAGCGCGAGGTGCTCGGGCTGATCGCGGACGGCCGCTCCAACCGGGAGATCGCCCGCGCGCTGGTCCTCTCCGAGAAGACCGTCAAGACACACGTCTCGAACATCCTGATGAAGCTCGACCTGGCGGACCGGACGCAGGCAGCCCTATGGGCGGTTCGTCATGGGATGGCCGGTTGATCCATCCGGCACACGGCAATACGGAGGGTTCCGCTCCGGAGTGAGATTCATACCGTCGTGGGAATGTCCCCCGGATGGCGCATCCTTCGTGGATCTCCGCCGTTCTCCAGTGCGTGCTGCGGCGACTGTCGCGGTAATCGCTAGGGAGGGCTCAGAAGTGAAGAACCTGAAGAAGGCAGCGGCCGTGACGATGGTGGCCGGTGGGCTGATCGCCGCCGGTGCCGGCATGGCCTCCGCCACCGACGGATCGCAGGCCGACGGCAAGGCCGTGGGCTCGCCGGGCGTCGTCTCGGGCAACCTCATCCAGGCCCCGGTGCACGTCCCGGTGAACGCGGTCGGCAACAGCGTGAACGTCATCGGCGTGCTGAACCCCGCCTTCGGCAACCTCGGCATCAACCGCTGACTTCTCTCGCCGAGCGGGCAGTGACTTCGGCCTCCCGGGTGCCTTGCGCGCCCGGGAGGCCGGTCCGTTTGTCGTTCGAATCATCCGAACGGTGAATCCTGGCCGAATTCGCGTGCCGTTCGGTGCCCCTGCGGCGTTGATCAGCCCACGACCCGCGGCCGGGTCGGATTCGCAATCGCAGGAGGAACGCTTCTCATGAACATCGCCAAGAAGGCCGCCGTGGCCCTCACCGTCGCCGGTATCGCCACGGGTGCCGCTGCCGGTGCCGCTGTCGCCGACGCGGGTGCCGACGGCGCGGCCGTGAAGTCGCCGGGCGTCGGCTCGGGCAACCTCGTCCAGGTCCCGGTCCACGTCCCCGTCAACGTCGTCGGTGACAGCGTGAACGTCATCGGCCTGCTGAACCCGTCCTTCGGCAACTCGGGCGTGAACGACTGACGTCGGGTCTGAACGGAGGGGCCCCACAAGTCAAGGGCGACTTGTGGGGCCCCTCGTCGTGTGCACACGGACAGTCGTTCGGCCGCGGGTCGGTGGGGGCTGGTCGCGCCCACGCGGCGGTAGCCGCAAATCCGCTACAGCCCCGCGCCCCTGAGAGCCCACACCGCATCCCTCAGCGCACCCCCCGCTCCAACTCCTCCACATACGCGTTGTACGCAGCCACCTGCGCCCTCCGAGCCGTCCGTTCCACCGGCCGCAGAGCCTCCCCCCGGGCCCGCATCTCGGCGGAGCTCACCGCACCCCCGTGTCCGTTCTCGGAAGCGAGCGACACCAAGAACCCCACCCGCTGAGCAAGCTCCAGCACCCGCACCGCCCGAGGCGGATACCCCGGCGCCAACAGCTCCCGCCCCCGCTCGGCCCGAGCCCGATACGCGTCGATCGCCGCCTCGGCCACCGGCCCGGACCCGGCCACGTCCAGCCGTGACAGCACAGCCGTGGCGTCCCGCAAGGCCTCCGCGAGTTCCCGCTCCGCCTCGCCCAGTGAAGGAACGTCGGCCGGCGGCGCCTCGCGCACCGGCAGCACGTGCCACACCACCTCGACATGCACATCACCCGCGGGCCCGGCCTCGTGCACCTCAGGCACCAGCCCGAGCGCGGCACCGTGACAGATCACCGCCTCCTCGGCCTCCATCGCCCGCGCGTTGAACTCCGGTGGCCCGCTCAGCCCCAGCGGATGCCCGGGCGCGGGCAGCGCCACCCGCAGCCCCGTCACGCCGAGCGACCGCAGCCGCCCCAGCGCCAACGTGAGCCCGACGGCCGCCGTCTCACCGGGCAGCCCCCGCACCCGGTGCACGGCATCGTCACCGACGATCGCGAGCACGGCGTCGTCCGGCGAGACAAGTCCGGCCAAAAGGCCATTTCCCCAAGCGGCAAGGTGTCCAGAGTGTGGTTCCGAAAGCATGGCTCCACCCTAAGGACCGGACCGATGGATGGGAGCAGCCGACCGGTGGCGTAGATTTCATCGAGGGCTGCGCCCAAAAGCGCGCACGCGACAGCCGAGACGCCGAACCGGTCACACAGCAAGGGGAGACAACGCGCTCATGAGCGATGTTCTGGAGCTTCAGGACGTATCCGTGGTCCGCGAGGACCGGGCTCTGGTGGACCAGGTCTCCTGGTCGGTCAAGGAAGGCGAGCGCTGGGTCATCCTCGGTCCCAACGGCGCCGGCAAGACCACTCTCCTGAACCTCGCTTCCAGCTACCTCTACCCCAGCAAGGGCACCGCGACGATCCTCGGCGAGACCCTCGGCAAGCCCGGCACCGACGTCTTCGAACTGCGCCCGCGCATCGGCATGGCAGGCATCGCCATGGCCGACAAGCTCCCCAAGCGCCAGACCGTCCTGGAGACCGTGCTGACGGCGGCGTACGGCATGACCGCCGGCTGGCAGGAACAGTACGAGGAGATCGACGAGCAGCGCGCCCGCGCCTTCCTCGACCGCCTCGGCATGAGCGACTACCTGGACCGGAAGTTCGGCACCCTCTCCGAGGGCGAGCGCAAGCGCACCCTGATCGCCCGCGCCCTGATGACCGACCCCGAGCTGCTCCTGCTCGACGAGCCCGCCGCAGGCCTCGACCTCGGCGGCCGCGAGGACCTGGTCCGCCGCCTCGGCCGCCTCGCCCGCGACCCGATCGCTCCCTCGATGCTCATGGTCACCCACCACGTCGAGGAGATCGCCCCCGGCTTCACCCACGTCCTCATGATCCGCCAGGGCAGGGTCCTCGCCGCGGGTCCCCTGGAGCTCGAACTCACCTCGCGCAACCTCTCCCTCTGCTTCGGCCTCCCCCTCGTCGTCGAACAGGTCGGCGAACGCTGGACCGCGCAGGGCCTTCCCTTGTCGTGATCAAGTGAAGTACCCGCGAAAACACGGGTAAGAAGCCCGTACCCGTCCCATCGCGCCCTGTCGGTGCGGGTACCCCCGGACCTACCATGACCATGTGAACGACATCGACGCATGGGTGTGGTGGCTCGTCGGCGCGGCAGCGCTCGGAATCCCGCTCGTGGTGACCGCGATGCCGGAGTTCGGCATGCTCGCCGTGGGCGCCCTCGCCGCCGCGGTCGCCTCCGGACTCGGCGGTGACGTCGTCGTCCAGGTCCTCGTCTTCGCCGTCGTCTCGGTGGCCCTCATCGCCGTCGTACGGCCCATCGCGACCCGACATCGGTCGCAGCGGCCCCAACTCGTCACAGGCGTCGACGCGTTGAAGGGCAAACAGGCCGTCGTCCTGGAGCGCGTCGACAGCGCGGGCGGCCGGATCAAGCTTGCCGGAGAGATCTGGTCGGCACGCTCCCTCGACACCGGGCAGGTCTACGAAGTAGGCCGGGAAGTGGATGTCGTGGACATCGAGGGAGCCACGGCGATCGTCATGTGACCTCGCAGGATGCAACTGAACCGAACGCACCACGAGTTACCCGACGGTCTGTCAGACTCGACCATCAAGATCTTCAACAGGCATAAGATCTTCCGAAAGCACCGAGGCGGAGAAGGGTACGGGGAGCACGATGGAACCGGTCATCATCGTCTTGATCATCCTGGTGGTGTTGGTCTTCATCGCCCTGATCAAGACGATCCAGGTCATCCCACAGGCGAGCGCCGCCATCGTGGAGCGGTTCGGCCGCTACACGCGCACACTCAACGCGGGCCTCAACATCGTCGTCCCGTTCATAGACACCATCCGCAACCGCATCGACCTGCGCGAACAGGTCGTACCTTTCCCGCCGCAGCCGGTGATCACCCAGGACAACCTGGTCGTCAACATCGACACGGTCATCTACTACCAGGTGACCGACGCGCGGGCCGCGACCTACGAGGTCGCCAGCTACATCCAGGCGATCGAGCAGCTCACCGTCACCACGCTCCGCAACATCATCGGCGGCATGGACCTGGAGCGGACCCTGACCTCCCGCGAGGAGATCAACGCGGCCCTGCGCGGCGTCCTCGACGAGGCGACGGGCAAGTGGGGCATCCGCGTAAACCGAGTCGAGCTCAAGGCAATTGAGCCCCCCACCTCCATCCAGGACTCGATGGAGAAGCAGATGCGCGCCGACCGTGACAAGCGCGCCGCGATCCTCACCGCGGAAGGTACGCGGCAGGCCGCCATCCTCACCGCCGAAGGTGAGAAGCAGTCCCAGATCCTGCGCGCCGAGGGCGAGGCCAAGGCGGCCGCCCTGCGCGCCGAAGGTGAAGCCCAGGCGGTGCGCACGGTCTTCGAGGCGATCCACGCCGGCGACCCGGACCAGAAGCTCCTCTCCTACCAGTACCTCCAGATGCTCCCGAAGATCGCCGAGGGCGACGCCAACAAGCTCTGGATCGTCCCCAGCGAGATCGGCGACGCCCTCAAGGGCCTCTCCGGCGCGATGGGCAACTTCGGCAACTTCGGCGGCGGTTCGGGAGGCGGCGGCAACGGCGGCACGGAACGCCGCGAGAAGCCGCCGATCGACTGACTTCGAGAGAGCCAGCCGTACGACGTTCGGGCCCGCCTTCTCAGGAAGGCGGGCCCGAACGTCGTACGCAGGCTAGGCGGCGTCCCGTGCCAACCAGTCCGGCAGCGCGGAGAAGTCCTCGTTGCCCAGCGACAGCAACATCGCATCCGCGGGAGTCGGCTCGAACGGCTGACGCAGCAACGGCATCCCCGCCTCCGCCGGAGTCCGGTTCGCCTTGCGGTGGTTGTCCTCCGCGCACGAGGCCACCGTGTTCAGCCAGGTGTCCTGTCCACCCTGCGACCGCGGCACCACATGGTCCACGGTCGTCGCCCGCCGCCCGCAGTACGCGCACCTGTGCCGGTCACGTACCAGAACACCCCGCCGAGACCACGGAGCTTGTCTTCGGAAGGGCACCCGTACATACCTGCACAGCCTGATCACCCGGGGCGCCGGTATGTCGACCGCGGCTCCCCTCATGCGCAGTTCGGGGTGGGACTGCTCGACGACGGCCTTGTCCTGAAGCACCAGAACGACGGCTCGGTTCAACGTCACCGTCGACAGCGGCTCGAAGCTCGCGTTCAGTACCAGCGTGTCCCGCATGTCAGCCCACCTCCCATGTGCACCGTCCCACCCCCTGGCGGGCTTGGGCTTGGATCAACTCTGGCCGGGCACGCCGAGATGGACAACGCAATAAAAACTGCCCGCCCCTGATCAATTCCAAGACCAGGGGCGGGCAAAACGTTCCGTGAACGTCAGGCTTCGGCGGGCACCTCGTACTCACCGATCAACTGCGCACGCGCGATGGCGTGGAACCGCAGGTTGAAGCCCACGAAAGCGGGAGAGGCATCGGCATCCGGCCCGAGCTTCTCCTGATCCACGGCGTACACGGTGAAGACGTACCGGTGCGGCCCGTCCCCGGCCGGCGGAGCGGCTCCACCGAAGTCCTTCGACCCGTAGTCGTTCCGCGCCTGTACGGCACCCTCCGGCAGTCCCTCGAACTTGCCGCTGCCCGCGCCCACCGGCAGCTCGGTCACCGAGGCCGGAATGTCGAACAGCACCCAGTGCCAGAACCCGCTGCCCGTCGGGGCGTCGGGGTCGTAGCAGGTCACGGCGAAGCTCTTGGTCCCGGCCGGGAAGCCCTCCCAGCGCAACTGCGGAGAGGTGTTGCCGGCCGCGTAGACCTGAGCGTCCTTGAGAGTCGCGCCCTCCTGGACGTCCTCGCTCGTCACCGTGAACGACTGAACGGGCGGATGGAAGTCATGGGGGAGCGGCCGCCGCTTGAGCTCGGTCACCTCGGTACCTCCTGATCGATTAACGGAATCAGCAGTTCCCGAGCCTAGAACCAGTTGCGCTTGCTGCCGACCTCGGACAGCCACTGGTTGAGGTACGCGGTCCAGTCGGTGCCCTGGTAGTCGTGCAGACCCACCTGGAAGGACCGGAAGGTGTCACTGCCCTCGCTGAACAGGCCCGGCTTCTTGTCCATCTCCAGGATGACGTCCATCGCGTTCCCGTCTGCGACGAAGCTCAACTCGACCTGGTTGAGCCCGCGGTACTGCTGCGGCGGGAAGAACTCGATCTCCTGGTAGAACGGCAGCTGCTGACGCGTCCCGCGGATGTGACCGCGCTCCAGGTCGGCGTTCTTGAAGCGGAAGCCCAGCTGGACGAACGCGTCCAGGATCGCCTTCTGGGCGGGCAGCGGGTGCACGTTGACCGGGTCCAGGTCACCGGAGTCCACGGCACGCGCGATCGCCAGCTCGGTCGTCACACCGATGTTCATGCCCCGCAGCGGCTGACCGTCGATCGTCGTGATCGGCGTCTCCCAGGGGATCTCAAGACCGAACGGCACCGCGTGCACCGCGTTGGCCTGGAGGTCGAAGGCACCGCCGAGCGACACCTTGGTGAACTCGATGTCCTGCTTGTACTCCTGGTCGCCGCTCTCGACCTCGACCTTGGCCTGGAGACCGACCGACAGCCCCTCGATGCGCTGGTCGACGGACCCGCCCTGGATCCGCACCTCGCCCTGGACGACACCACCCGGGACGACGTTGACCTCGGTCAGCACCGTCTCCACCGAAGCCCCACCGGCCCCCAGGCTCGCGAGCAGCTTCTTGAACGCCATGTCTCTCCTTACAACGCGCGGATTCCTGATCCCTACAAACGCGATCCGGCCGTGGTCGGTTCCGCGCCCTCACCCTGACAAGCGGACGGACCCTTGACCACCCCTGGGCACAGACCCGTCTGGACTACGCTCGTACGCCATGATCACGTCCCCGGACCGTACCCCTCTCCCGCGGGAGTTCTTCGACCGACCCGTACTGGAAGTAGCCCCCGACCTCCTCGGCCGCACCCTC
>Ga0307508_10003510_pt1 | contig 15798 bp, 13 predicted proteins | sample 9_EM_MG_FD_203089 | JGI IMG/M metagenome (GOLD analysis project Ga0307508, IMG submission 203089) | Populus trichocarpa ectomycorrhiza microbial communities from riparian zone in the Pacific Northwest, United States - 9_EM | ecosystem: Host-associated > Plants > Roots > Unclassified | place...
CACCGGCGACATCGGCGTCCTGGACCCGGCGGGCAACCTGCGCATCACCGACCGCCTGAAGGACATGTTCATCGTCGGCGGCTTCAACGCCTACCCGGCTGAGATCGAGCAACTCCTAGGCCTCCACCCGGCGGTGGCCGACATCGCGGTCATCGGCGTTCCGGACGCGAGACTCGGCGAGGTCGGCCGGGCGTACGTGGTCCGCCGCGCCGACTCCGTGTTGACCGCCGACGACCTGATCGCCTGGGCCCGCCGGGAGATGGCGAACTACAAGGTGCCGAGGACGGTGGAGTTCGTGACGGAGCTGCCGCGGAACGCGAGCGGGAAGGTGGTGAAGGGGGAGTTGCGGGGGAGGCCGAGGTAGGGGGTGGTGGGCGGCTGGTGGCGTTCTGCGGTTGGACCGATTGGGCCAGGGCTCGCGGTGCCCACCTGGTCTTTTGGGGCCGGCTCTTGGCTCATACGCTCCAGTTCGGGGGTGCGAGGAGCTCGTCCCCTCCCGTCAAAGAGCCTCAACCGGTGTCCGGACTCCGGCCGCGGCGAGAGCGGCGCTGATCTCGCGGATCATCTCGGCGGGGCGGTGGAAGACGTCCTCGGCGGTGAAGCGCAGGACTTCGCGTACCTCCGGGCACTGCTGGACGCGGTTGAAGCGGGTGATGTCCCTGCGGTGGGCGTCACGGGTGCCGTGGTAGGCGTAGCCCTCGATCTCTACGGCAAGGCCCTCGGCCCGGAAGAGGAAGTCGAGGAAGACCCGGCGGCCGTCCGGGGTGGTGAGCTCGACCTGGCTCTCGGGCCGGAGTCCGGCGTCGAGCATGCGCAGACGGGCGATGGTCTCGGCCGGAGATCCGGAGCGGGGGTCGCACAGCCGGAGCCAACGGGCCGCTCTCGTTGCCCCTCGCAGAGGCGGTGCGAGTGCGGCGGTGATCGCGGCGACACCGGCGAGGGGCGCCCGTCGGGCACCGCTCACCCGGCGGTGGGTGAGTGCCGACTCCAGGGAGACGAGGGCGTCGTCCCTCGGGCCGGCGCGCAGCAGATCGGCGACCGTCCGCACCGCACCCGTGACCCGCAGCCCTTGCCGGCTCGCCAACTCCTCCGGGGCCAGAGGGGTGCGGTGTACGCGTACGCCCTTGGCCCTGCCGCGGAAGCTGAGCGTGGGGTCGGTGAACTCCAACGGCGCTTCGCGGGCCGGGGCGAGCGTCTCGATCCGCCAGAGAGCGGCGGCGGAACGGTGGCTCACGACGAGCCGAGGATTGAGAAGCTGGACTGCCCGGAGCCGGGTGAGGAGGTCCGGCGCCGGTCCCGGTACGGCCCAGGCGCCCGCCTGGAGCTGACTCCAACCCTCGGCCCTGAGGGCCCGGGCGAGACTCCGCCGGGGCCAACCGCGTTCCAGGGCACGGGAGGTGAGCAGCACGCCCCCTTCAGCCAGCTTCCACAACGCCTTCCGCTCGTCCACACCGTCAAGATCGCAGAGTTCCCGGCGTTCGTGGCGGCCTGTGGACAACCCCGCGGGTGGTGCTACTTCGCCGGGAAGAGCCGTAGCTTCGCGGTGTTCCCCGCGATGGTGAGAACGGCGATCGACAACTCGTTGACGGTGGAGGCGCCGCCCTGGTCGGGGCGCTGCCCAAGCAGGCTGGACGTGAATCCGCTCGCGTCGACCGAGGTCAGGTCCACGCCCTCGGCACCGACGGCGGTCACGGTGAACGGCCCCGCCCGGAGGCCGTCGGCGCGCGGGATCTCGGTGCCCTGCGTCACGACGACCGTGCAGCTTCCGTCCGCACACGCCCGCAGTTCGGCCGGTGTTGACGGCTTCATCGGCTTCACCACGGTCGGCGACGGCGATGGCGACGGCGATGAGGAGGGCTTCGTGGGTGTGGGTGAGGCGGACGAGGGTGCGGGCGCCCCGGCGCTGTGGTCCGAGCCGGGACCGGAGCCGCAGCCGGTCAGCGCGGCGGCGAGGGCCAGGAGGGCGCAGACGGTTCCCGCCGCGCCGCGTGCCGATGTTCGCGATGTGGTCATGGGCCCCGTTCTATCCGCGGGTTCCCGGGAGGGGTCCCGCGCTCCCGCCCCCCGCTCAAGGGCGAGACCCACCCCCGGACACGCCTCGGCCGCGACGGCCTCCCCTCCGCGCCGCCGCGGCCGATCCCCGTGTGGGAAGGAGCCCGATCAGGCGGGCTCGTCCGTGGCGTGGATGTTGTCCGTACCGACCTCGGCCGTGCCCTCGTCCGCCTTGAGCGTGGTGGCGGTGAGCGGCTCGCTCGTCGCGTGGATGTTGTCCGTGCTGACGGACGTCTCGTCCTCGACGTCGGTGGCGTGGATGTTGTCGGTGCTGTTGTCGTCGCTCATGGGACTGCCTCCCCTGACAGTTCGAATGCCTGCTGTGTTGGCCGGCCCGGCGACTCCCCCGAGGACCGCCGGACCGGCCACGTGACCGCTCACCGTAGTGCAACGGCCCAGGTCGCCCCGTCTGCCCCCCGACGCGACGGAACGACAAGACGAGAGTGCCGGTCGGCGATAAACGAACGATGAACGTCTGCGTGGGGCGCGTTGGTGAGGGGTGCTTACGTCTGTTCCGGGGCCGTCGGTGCGGGGTGCTTACGTCCGCTACGGCGCCTTTACGCCCGCTACGGTTCCTTCGGTACGGCGCCTTTACGCGCGCTCCCGGCGTTCCGGTACGGCGTCCCTCCGTCCCTCCTGGTCTCCAGGTGCGGCGCCCCTACGTCCGTTCCCCGGCGCGTCTGTGCAGCGCCCTCTCGCGCGCTTGCGGCGCTGCGGTAAGCCCCTCCACCTGCCCTTGGCGCGTCGACGCGGTGCGCTTACGCCCGCTCCCGGTCTCCGGGTACGACGTCCCTACGTCCGCTGACCGACGCGTCGGTCCAGCTCCTTTACGCACGCTCGCAGCGCTGCGGCAAGCGCCCCCCCCGGCTCACCGGAACAGCATCCCTACGCCCGCCCCGGCCAGCCGAAACACCGCCCCCTAGGCCCGCCTCCGGGGCCCAACCCCTCCGAACCACCACCCCTTACGCCAACGTCAACGGCGTCAAAAGCCCTCGCACAGACTCCGCCTCAGGCGCATCGAGGGACTCGAAGAGTTCCAGCGCCTCGCGCCAGCAGACCTGGGCGCGGCCCGGCTGGCTTATGCCGCTCAGCGCGTGGCCGAGGACGACGAGGACGTTGGCGCGGCGCCAGTCGCCGCCGATGCCGCGGAGGACGGTGAGGGCGGTCTCGGCGTTCGACGCGGCCTGGGCGGGGCGGCGGGCGGCGAGGTCGGCTTCCGCGAGGCGGAACAGGGACATGCCCTCCCACAGGCGTTGACGGCTGTCCTGGAACACCGTGAGGGCCTCGTGGAGGCGGGCGGTCGCCTCGGGGAGCCTGCCGTGCTGGGTGAGCGCGAGGCCCAGCGCGTAGCGGGCGTTGGCGCCCTTGAGGGCGTGGCCCATGTCGTCGTACATCTCCATGCCCTGCCGGGCGAGGGAGACCGCGCTGTCGGTTCGGCCGGTGGCCAGGTGGACGCGCGAGAGGTTGCACAGGGCGCTCGCCTCGCCGGACGGGTCCTCGCAGGCGCGGAAGCCCTCGATGGCCCGGGCGAGATGGGCCTCGCCCTCGTCGTTGCGGCTCTGGTAGACCGCGAGCACCCCGAGGATGTTGTTCGCCCAGCTGCCGGCCAGCGGATCCCGGGAGGCGACGGTGAGTTCGTGGGCCCGGGCGGCCTCCTCGTCCGCCAGGTCGAACCGTCCCGTCACGCTGTGGGCGTAGGCCAGCGTGATCAGCGCGCGCGCCTCCGCCGCCGGGTCGTGGACCTCGCGTGCGGCCGCGCGCAGGGTCGAGGCGACGCCCTCGTACTCCTTGGAGTTGGTGCCGGACTCCGCGAGGTCCACGGCGGCCCACAGGAGGTCGACCGCCCGCCGCAGGAACCCGGAGCCCGCGGACTGGCGTACGCAGGCCAGCAGCGACACGGCCTCCGCGTACAGCCAGTCCTGTGCCCGGTGCCGGTCGGCGAAGACCAGCCCCGGGTACTCCGGCGTGGCCAGGTGGTCCACCAGCCGGTCCCCGGGCCGCTCGATGAGGTACACGCCGGCGACGGTGGCCAGGTAGAAGTCCAGGAGTCGGGACATGGCCGCCTCCCGCTCGCTCGGCGGCCACTCGTCCCGCTCGGCGCACGCACGCGCGTAGAGCCGTACGAGATCGTGGAACCGGTAGCGGCCGGGCGCCGCGGACTCCAGCAGCGAGGTGTCGACCAGCGCCTCCAGGAGGTCCTCGGTGTCCTCGGCGGGCAGATCGAGTACGGCGGCCGCGGCGGCCAGCGAGATGTCGGGGCCGTCGGCGAGGCCCAGGAGGCGGAAGGCGCGGGCCTGGGCGGGCTCCAGCTGGCCGTAGCCGAGTTCGAAGGTCGCCTTGACCGCGAGGTCGCCGGCCTGGAGTTCGTCGAGCCGGCGGCGTTCGTCGGCGAGCTTCGCCGCGAGGACCGACACCGTCCAGGTGCGGCGGGCCGCGAGGCGGGAGGCGGCGATGCGGATGGCGAGGGGGAGGAAGCCGCAGGCGGCGACCACGTCGAGGGCGGCCTCGCGTTCGGCGGCGACCCGCTCCGCGCCGACGATCTTCGTGAACAGCTGGAGGGCCTCGTCGGGGGACATCACGTCCAGGTCGACCAGGTGCGCCCCGGCGAGGTCGACCATCCGGACGCGGGAGGTGACCAGGGCCGCGCAGCCCGCCGTGCCCGGCAGCAACGGCCGTACCTGGGCCGCGTCGCGGGCGTTGTCGAGCAGGACGAGGATCCGGCGGCCGTCGAGGGTCGAGCGGTACAGGGCGGCCCGCTCCTCCAGGGAGTCCGGGATGCCGGAGTCGGCCGTGCCGAGGGCTCTCAGGAAGGCGCCGAGGACCGTCTCCGGCTCGGCGGCCCGCGATCCCGCGCCCTGGAGGTCGACGTACAACTGCCCGTCGGGGAAGGCCGAACGGGCCTGGTGGGCCACGTGCACCGCGAGGGTGGTCTTGCCGACGCCGCCGATGCCGGCCAGCGCCGAGACCGCCATCACCCGGCCCTCGGACCCGGAGGCGAGGACTTCGCTGAGTTCGTTGACGAAGGAGGTGCGGCCGGTGAAGTCGGGGACGGTGGCGGGTAGTTGGGCGGGGAGAACCGGGGCGGCGACCGGTTCGGGCTGTGGGGAGGAGGGTTCCGCGAGGCCGGGGTCGGCCTGGAGGATCCGCTGCTGGAGCTCGCGCAGGCCGGGGCGGGGGTCGACGCCGAGTTCGTCGGCGAGCAGGCGGCGGGTGTCGGCGTAGACCGCGAGGGCCTCCGCCTGGCGGCCGGACCGGTACAGGGCCAACATCAGCAGCTCGCGCAGGCGTTCGCGCAGGGGGTGCTCGGCGGTGAGGGCGGTGAGTTCGGAGACCGCCTCCGCGTGGCAGCCCTGCTCCAGGTCCATGTCGAGGCGGGATTCGAGGAGTTGCAGCCGCCACTCCTCCAGGCGCACGCGCTGGGCCTCGGCGTAGTGCCCCGGCACGCCCGCCAGGACCTCGCCGTCCCACAGCGCCAGCGCCCGGGCGAGGACGTCACGCGCGTGGCACAGGTCGCCGGCGCTCTTGGCCTTCTCGGCCTCGGTCGCCAACTCCTGGGCGGCGGCGAGGTCCAGGGCGCCCTCGCGCAGCCCGCGGATCGCGTAGCCGCCGGACTCGCTGACCAGGATGCCGGGGTCGAGGATCTTCCGCAGCCGGGAGGCGTACGTCCGCACCGCGGCCAGGGCCTGGGAGGGCGGTTCCTCGCCCCACAGGGCGTCGATCAGCTCGGCGGCGGTCGCGGTACGGCCCTCGCGCAGCAGCAGGGCGGCGAGCAGGGCGCGTTGCTGGGGCGAGCCGGTGTTCAGCAGTTCCTCACCGCGCCAGGCGCGCACCGGACCGAGCACGCAGAAGCGCAGCTTGGCGGCCTGAGCCGAGGATTCCGGACGCCACTGCTCCGGCACCCGCGGTACACCGTCCATCGCCGTCCCCCTAGGGCCTGTTTACAACTCCGTCAGTTTGCCTTGTCGACGGCGGATGCGTCAGCTGTGGAGAAGCTGATCACAGGTGGACGCGCGGTATATCACAAGGCCCTCACGCGGCCTCCGCACACTTCCGCACGAGAGCGGCCGGTATCGGGCCTCGTCCCCATAGCTGACGGACCGTCAGATCGGCGCTACCGTGGCGCCATGGAGACCACGACGGCACTTCCGAAGATCATCTCCGTCGACGACCACACGGTGGAGCCCGCCGATGTCTGGCAGAGCCGGCTCCCGAAGAAGTACCTCGACACCGGACCCCGCATAGTCCGCGCGCCACTGAAGGAGATCAGCTTCCTCGGTGGCCGATTCCGGCCGGTGATGGGCGCCCCGGGCGACGAGGGCCCCCTCGGCGACTGGTGGCTCTACGAGGAACTCCGGCGCCCCCTCACCCGCCTGGACACCGCGGTCGGCTACAGCAGGGACGAGATCAAGCTGGAGGTCATCACCTACGAACAGATGCGCCCGGGGTCGTACGACGTCCCGCAGCGCCTCGCCGACATGGACGTCAACCACGTCCAGTCCGCCGTCTGTTTCCCGACCTTCCCGCGCTTCTGCGGCCAGACCTTCACCGAGGCCAAGGACCACGAGCTGGGCCTGCTCTGCGTCCAGGCGTACAACGACTGGATGGTGGAGGAGTGGTGCGGCCCCCAGGCGCGGGGCCGGCTCATCCCGCTCACCCTCATCCCGCTCTGGGACGCCGAGTTGGCCGCCGCCGAGGTCCGCCGCAACGCCGCCCGCGGCGTCCGCGCCGTCGCCTTCTCGGAGATACCCCCGCACCTGGGCCTGCCCTCCGTCCACTCCGACGACTGGGACCCCTTCCTCGCCGCCTGCGACGAGACCGGCACGGTCGTCGCGATGCACATCGGCTCCAGCAGCCGTATGCCCTCGACGTCCAAGGACGCACCACCGGCGGTCGGTTCGACGATCACCTTCGCCAACTGCTGCTTCTCCATGGTCGACTGGCTGATGAGCGGCAAGTTCGAGCGCTTCCCGAACCTCAAGGTGATGTACGCGGAAGGCCAGATCGGCTGGATCCCCTACATCCTGGAACGCGCCGACGTGGTCTGGGAGGAGAACCGCGGCTGGGGCGGCGTCGCCGACAAGGTCCACCGCCCGCCGTCCGAGCTCTTCACCGAGCACGTCTACGGCTGCTTCTTCGACGACGCCTTCGGCCTGAAGAACCTCGACTCCATCGGCGTCGGCAACGTCCTCTACGAGACCGACTACCCCCACTCCGACTCGACTTGGCCGAAGTCCCGCGAGGTCGGCGAGGCACAGATGGGCCACCTGGACGCGGACGTCGTCGAGCGGATCGTACGAGGGAACGCCATCGAGCTGCTGGGCCTGTCCCCCGAGGGGCTGTGGACCGGCGCATGAAGTACGGCATCCAGCTCCCCGTCCAGTCCCGGAGCACGATCTACGCCGAGCCCTGGGAGGCCGACGCGGGCCCCGCCGACCTCGCCGAGATCGCCCGCGCGGCCGACCGCGCCGGCTTCGCGTACGTCGCCGCCTGCGACCACGTGGCGATCCCGCGCCGCCTCGCGCCCGCGATGAGCACGGTCTGGTACGACCCGGTCGCCACCCTCGCCTTCCTGGCGGGCGTGACCGAACGGGTCCGGCTGCTCAGCCACGTGGCCGTCGTGGGGCTACGGCACCCCCTGCTCACCGCCAAGCAGTACGCCACCCTCGACCACCTCAGCGGCGGGCGCCTGATCCTCGGCGTGGGCGCGGGGCACGTACAGGAGGAGTTCGAGGCGCTCGGCGTCGACTTCGCGGGGCGCGGCGCCGTCCTCGACGAGTCGATCGACGCGCTCCGCAAGACGCTGGGGCCCGACGAGTTCCCCGAACACCACGGCAAGCTCTACGACTTCGAGGGCCTCGGCCAACGCCCCCGCCCCACGCAGTCCCACGTCCCGCTGTGGGTCGGGGGCTCCTCCCCGGCCGCCGTACGCCGGGCCGCCCTCAAGGGCGACGGCTGGCTGCCCCAGGGCGATCCGCGCGACCGGCTGCCCGCGCAGATCGAGCGGATACGGCGGCTGCGCGAAGAGGCCGGTGCCGAGGGGCCGTTCGTCGTCGGCGCCGTCACCGAGCCGCTGTACGTCGGCACGCCCGACTGGGAGGTCGGCCGCCGCACCCTCACCGGCACCCCCGAGGAACTCGCCGGGTCCCTGCGCGCCTACCGCGCGATGGGCGTGGACCAGATCCAGGTGAGGTTCCGCTGCCGGAGCCTTGCCGAACTCACCGACCAGATGGCCGCATTCGGGGAGGGGGTGGGACCGCTGCTCCGGGAACCTGTCTGACAGCTTGTCCTTGAATTTTTGAACATGTCCACGCCGAGCCCCGTATGTACGGACGTACGGACGTGATGGTTCCGGCGGAAGGACCCGTGCAGTGCGCTCCTCCGACAGCACCCCCCACAGCACCCCGCACCTCACCGTCGCCCTGGCCTGCGCGGACGGCGACTGGCCGCACGAGGACTGGCCGGCCCCGGACGACCCGTACGTGGGCCGGGTCGTGCGCCTCGGACCGCCCTTCCGGATCCCGGCGGCCGTGGACGTCGTCGTGCTGCGCTGCGACGAGCCGCTGGACGCGCTGCGGGACCTGGAGGGCACGAGCGTCCCGGTGATCGTGGTCAGCGGGCACCTGGACACGGAGACCGTCGTCGAGGTGTTCCGGCGCGGCGCGGGCTATCTCGTCGAGGGCGACCACTGCACCTGCATGCTCTCCTCGGCGGTCCTGGGCGCCACGGTGGGCCACACCTACCTCTCCCCCTCCGCCTGCGCCGCCCTGCGCGAGGGGGCCCGGCACACGTCCACGGCGGGGGAGGCGATCGAGCGGCTGAGGGCGCTGCTCTCGCCGCGCGAACGGGAGGTCATGGAGCTGCTGTCGACCGGTCTGGGCGCGCAGGAGATCGGGCTGCGACTGCGGCTGAGCGAGAAGACCGTCCGCAACAACCTCAGCAACATCTACGCCAAGCTGGACGCGCGCGGCGGCACGGACGCGGTCCTGCGCTGGCTCGGAGCCACGCCCGTGCTTCGCACCTGAGAACCCTCAAGGTGCCGGTATCTCCCCGAGCGGGATCTCCACGTCGGTGACGTTGTCGCCGCCCTCACCGAATCCCGGTTCGGCCCGCAGGCTCTTGGCGGAATTCTGGATGCCGCCCGCCTCGGGCGTCCCGCATTTCACGTTCCGCAGCCAGAGCCGGCCGTCGGGAGTTCCGTTCTTCAGGATCTGCGGATAGAAGACGTGCACGGTCGCGGCGCCCTCGCTCGGTGCGAAGAAGACCTTCTGGCCGTCCTGCGCCTCCTTGTAGGTGGCTTTCAGGAATCCGCTCACATCGGTGCGCTTGGCCGACCACATGAAGAAGCCGAGACTGTCCGCCTGCACGGTGTCGGAGCGGCTGAAGGCCAGGCCGGTCGTCGTGTCGTCCCGAGTGATGTTGAATTCCGTGGTGTTGAACTTGACGCCGATCTCGAAGAACGAGTCGCCCAGTTTGGTGTCGGCGGCGGCGGTGAATCCGTCCTCCAGCTGAATGGTGCGGGTGACGGACGTGCTCACGCTGAAGGTGTTCGTCGCCGTGCTCGTCGAACCGCAGTTGTCGGTCACTCCCGAGACGCGTTGGTTGGGGCCGAGGCTGTCCGCCTTGAACTGGACGTCGACGAACTCGCAGTTCTCCAGCTTGTCCGAGTCGGCGGAGCAGTCGGCGGTCACCTCGGAGGGGGTGGCGGCGCCGGCCTGGTTCATCAGCGGGACGATCACCGCGAGGGAGGCCACCGGGGCCAGGACGAGCGTGAGGCGCTTCTTGCGACCGCGGTGGCCGCCGGCGCGGGAGGTGCGGGGGGTGCGGGACATGAGGGTGTCTCCTGAGGAGTGGGGGAGGGCTTCTGACGAGGGGGTTTCGATGCCGGTACGGCTCAGCAGTCCTCCAGGACCGCCTTGGACGTGCCGTCCACGACCCCGGGCGCGCCCGCGGCGCCGGGCAGGATCACCGGCCCCTCGACGACCTCGGGTGCCACGAAGTTCTGCTCGGGGGAGGGGTTCGTGGCGAAGCTGCCCGGGTCGGCGTCGATCCGCACCCGCCATTCGCCGGTCATGCGCTGGATCTTCGGCGTGAACTCCATGTGCAGCACCTTGCCGACGGGCACCTCCCGCTGTTCCGTGGCGCCGGCCGTGGCCGACTTCACGGTCATGTCCAGGGTGCCCTTGTGTTTCAGCCAGGATCCGCTGAGAAGCCCGAACAGGCCGCCCCCGCCGCCCTGCTGGGTCGCGGTGTACTTGCCCTGCCCCTGGGCCGCGGCCGCCGACCAGGTGACGGAGACCTTCGCCGGATCGGTGGCGTTCGGCTCGCAGTTGGGGAAATCGATGGACGACTTCTCGGTGGGCCCGTCGAAGGTCTCGAAGTTCGTCTCGGCGTAATCGCAGTTGTCGGAACCGAAACTCGGTCCGGCGATCGGGTGTCCGCCGAAGTCCTCGATGGACTGCTGCTTTCCGTTGAGCACCTCGGCCCGCTTGCACAGGTCCATGATCTGATCCGGGGTCTTCTCCTCGGCCGCGTTCGCCGACGGCAGCAGGGTGACGACAGCCGCACCGGTGGCGAGTGCCGCGCCGATCGCCACGTACCGGATCTTCCTGTTCCTCAGTTTTCGCCTGGCCACACCGGTCTCCGTCTCTTGGGTGTCGCTTTACCTTGCCGTGGAGGATTATTGACGTTCCGTACAGGCCGCCGACAGAGTCAAATGTCCCTACTCGCAGGTCACTTGGTGTGTGCTTGTGCAACCCGGAAGTCCGGCTCCGGCATCTGACGCATCGTCAGCTACAGCGCTACGATGCTGACCTCCACCGACGTCAGGAGGCCGGCATGGGCAAGCTCGACGGACGGGTCGTTCTCGTCACCGGGGCCGCGCGGGGTCAGGGCGAGCAGGAGGCGCGGCTGTTCCGGGAGGAGGGTGCCGAGGTCGTCGTGGCGGACGTGCTCGACGAGCAGGGGCGGGCGCTCGCCGAGGAGATCGGCGCCCTCTACGTCCCCCTCGACGTGAGCCGCGAGGACGCCTGGCGCTCCGCCGTCCAGACCGTCGTCGAGACGTACGGCCGGGTGGACGGGCTGGTCAACAACGCCGGGATCCTGCGCTTCAACGCCCTTCTGGACACACCCCTCGACGAGTTCATGCGGATCGTCGAGGTCAACCAGGTCGGCTGCTTCCTCGGCATCAAGGCGGTGGCCCCCCGGATGTCCGACGGCGGCACGATCGTCAACACCGCCTCCTACACCGGGGTCACCGGCATGGCCGCGGTGGGCGCGTACGCCGCCAGCAAGCACGCGATCCTCGGGCTCACCAAGGTCGCCGCCCTGGAACTGGCCCCGCGCGGCATCCGCGTCAACGCCATGTGCCCCGGCGCGATCGACACCGCGATGTCCAACCCGGCGGCCCTGGACCCCGGCATGGACGGCGAGGAGGCCTCCCGGGGTCTCGACCGCTTCTACCGCAAGGTCGTACCGCTCGGGCGGATCGGGCGGCCCGAGGAGGTCGCGCGGCTCGCGCTCTTCCTCAGCTGCGAGGACTCCTCCTACATCACCGGGCAGCCGTTCGTGATCGACGGCGGGTGGCTGGCCGGGGTCTCTCTCGGCTGACCCCCCGTCGTCTCTTGACGGTGCATGCGGGCGGTGCCACAGTCGGCGGCAGATCGCTGATCTGACGGGTCGTCAGAAACAACTGGGGACGGTGAACCTCCTTGGAATTCGGGCTCTTTGTACAGGGATACGTCGGCAAGCGCGCCGAGACCGATCCACTCGCCGAGCACAAGGCGCTGATGGAGGAGACCGAGTACGTCATCCAGGCGGACCGGTCCGGCTTCAAGTACGCCTGGGCTTCGGAACACCACTTCCTGGAGGAGTACTCGCACCTCTCCGCGAACGACGTCTTCCTCGGGTACCTGGCACACGCCACCGAGCGGATCCATCTGGGCTCCGGGATCTTCAACCCCCTCGCCCAGGTCAACCACCCCGTGAAGGTCGCCGAGAAGGTCGCCATGCTCGACCATCTCACCGGCAACCGCTTCGAGTTCGGGAGCGGGCGGGGCGCCGGCTCGCACGAGATCCTCGGGTTCCTGCCCGGGATCACCGACATGAACTACACCAAGGAGATCTGGGAAGAGACCATCGCCGAGTTCCCCAAGATGTGGCTCCAGGACGAGTACGTCGGCTTCCAGGGCAAGCACTGGCAGCTCCCGCCGCGCAAGATCCTGCCCAAGCCGTACGGGAAGTCGCACCCCGCGATGTGGTACGCCGCCGGGTCGCCGCCGTCGTACGCGATGGCTGCCCGCAAGGGGCTCGGGGTGCTGGGCTTCAGCGTGCAGAAGGTCTCCGACATGGAGTGGGTGCTCGAGCAGTACAAGACGGCGGTGGTCGATGCCGAGCCGATCGGGGACTTCGTCAACGACAACGTGATGGTGACGACGACGGCGATCTGTGCGCCCACGCACGCCGAGGCGATCGACATCGCTGTGCGTGGGGGGCTGCACTATCTGCCCTCGCTGGTGTTCCGGTACCACGACACGTTTCCTCGGCCCGAGGGGTTCCCGGTGTGGCCGGAGACCCTTCCCGAGTACACGGCGGAGTTCGTCGAGGTGCTCATCGAGGAGGAGTTGCTGATCTGCGGGGATCCGGACGAGGTGGCCCGGCAGTGCAAGCGGTGGGAGCAGGCGGGGGCGGATCAGTTGAGCTTCGGGTTGCCGGTGGGGGTGCCGAAGGAGGAGACGTTGCAGACGATTCGGTTGATCGGGGAGCACGTGATTCCGAAGATCGATACGGATCCTGTGCATCGGACCACGCGGTTCCGCGAAGCTGCGTAAGGGGGTTCGGTTCCATGCTCGACCACCTCATCAAAGGAGCAACCGTCGTCGACGGCACGGGCACCCCCGCCTACACCGCCGACGTCGGTATCCGGGACGGTCGTGTCGCCGTCATCGGGATCGTCACCGAGGAGTCCCGCACCACCGAGGACGCCACCGGACTCGTCCTCGCCCCCGGGTTCGTCGATCCGCACACGCACTACGACGCCCAGCTGTTCTGGGATCCGTACGCGACGCCCTCGCTCAATCACGGGGTCACCACGGTCGCCGCGGGCAACTGCGGTTTCACGCTCGCGCCCCTCAACCCGGCCCGGCCCGACGACGCCGACTACACGCGGCGGATGATGTCCAAGGTCGAGGGGATGTCGCTGGTGGCGCTGGAAGAAGGGGCGCCCTGGAGTTGGAGCTCCTTCGGGGAGTATCTGGACGCGCTCGACGGGCGGATCGCGGTCAACGCGGGGTTCATGGTGGGGCATTGTGCGCTGCGCCGGTACGTGATGGGGCCGGAGGCCGTCGGGGGGCAGCCGTCCGAGGAGCAACTCGGGGAGATGCTGCGGCTGTTGCACGAGGCCATGGAGGCCGGGGCCTGGGGGTTCTCCACCACCCAGTCGTCCACGCACTCCGACGGGGACGGGAAGCCCGTCGCCTCCCGGCATGCCCGGCCCGCCGAGTTGCTGGCGCTCTCGAAGGCCGTGGGGGAGCACGAAGGTACCCAGATCGAGGCGATCGTCGCCGGGTGTCTCGATCAATTCAGCGATGCCGAGATCGAGTTGCTCGCGGAGATGAGCGCGGCGGCGGGACGGCCCCTGAACTGGAACGTGCTGACCATCGACTCCTCCGTCCCCGAGCGCGTGCCCCGGCAGCTGCTGGCGAGCGAGCAGGCCAGGAAGGCGGGCGGCCGGGTCGTCGCGCTCACCATGCCGATCCTCACGCCGATGAACATGTCCCTGGGCACCTTCTGCGCCCTGAACCTGATCCCCGGCTGGGGCCAGGTCCTCGCCCTGCCCGTCCCCGAGCGGATCGAGAAACTGCGCGACCCCGACGTACAGGCGGAGTTGGTGCGGCACTCCCAGGCCAAGGAGGCCGGCGTCTTCCGGCGGCTGACCAACTTCGGGCGCTACGTCATCGGCGACACGTACAGCGAGACGAACCGCGGGCTCAGCGGGCGGGTCGTGGAGGACATCGCGGCCGAGCGCGGTCTTGAGCCGTTCGCCGCGCTGGTCGAGATCTGCGCGGCCGACGATCTGCGGACCGTCCTGTGGCCCATGCCGACCGACAACGACCCGGCGTCCTGGGCGATGCGCGCCGAGGCCTGGCAGCACGAGGACGTGCTCCTCGGCGGGTCCGACGCGGGCGCGCATCTGGACCGGATGTGCGGGGCGCCGTACACCACCCGCTTCCTCGGGGACTGTCTGCGCGGCCGGAAGCTGGCGACGCTGGAACAGGCCGTGAAGATGCTGACCGACGACCCGGCCCGGCTGTTCGGGCTGCGGGAGCGCGGCCGGATCGAGGAGGGCTTCCACGCCGACCTCGTGCTCTTCGACCCGGAGCGGATCGCCGCGGGTACGGCCACGCTCCTGCACGACCTGCCGGGTGACAGCCCGCGCCTCGACGCGAAGGCGATCGGGATACGGGCCGTGTGGGTCAACGGAGTCGAGGCGATCCGGGACGACGTGGTGAGCGGGGCCGTACCGGGCAAGGTGCTGCGGTCCGGGCGGGACACGCGGACGGTGAGCACCAAGTGAGTGCGCCGGACGGCTCTTCGGACGTTTCTTCGGACATTTCCTCGCACGGGCAGCGGCTCTTCGTCGGCGGTGAGTGGGTGGCGCCGGACGGCGGGCACTACGAAGTGGTCGATCCGGCAACCGAGTTGACCGTCGGACGGGCGCCGGAGGCCTCGCGGGATCAGGTGCACGCGGCCTGCGCCGCGGCCCGCGAGGCCTTCGGTCCGTGGTCGCGCACGGAGCCGGGGGAGCGGGCGGCCGTGCTGGCCCGCGCGGCGGACATCATCCGCTCCCGCCTGGTGCCGTACGCCGAACTCGCCCAGGCCGAGACCGGGGCGACGACGGGGGTGGCGCGCGGGATGCAGGTCGGTGTGGCCGCCGCCCGCTTCCGCCGGTACGCGCGGGTCGAGCCCGCCGAGTGGGCGATCGAGCCGCAGATCAACGAGGCCGGGCCGATGGGGCGGGCCGCGGTGATGGGCGCGCTGGCGGTGCGGCAGCCCGTCGGGGTCGTCACCTGCATCACGTCGTACAACAACCCCTGGGCGAACCCGGCAGGGAAGATCGCCCCGGCTCTCGCGATGGGCAACACGGTCGTCGTGAAACCCGCCCCGCAGGACCCTCTCTCGGTCTACCGGATGGCGGAGGCGCTGGAGGCGGCCGGCGTGCCGCGCGGAGTCGTGAACGTGGTGAGCGGCCGGTCGGTCGAGGTCGGCGAGGCCGCCGTCGACTCACCGGACGTCGACATGGTCAGCTTCACCGGCTCGACGGCGGTCGGACAGCGCATCGGCGAGGTGTGCGGGCGGTCCCTGAAACGGCAGTTGATGGAGCTGGGCGGGAAGGGCGCGGCGATCGTCTTCGACGACGCGGACCTCCGCTCGGCGGTGTCGGGCATCGGTACGACCTTCTCCTTCTACAGCGGCCAGATCTGTACGGCGCCCACGCGGGTGCTGGTGCAGCGCGGGATGTACGAGCGGCTGGTGGACGGGTTGGCCGCGTACGCCGGGCGGTTGAAGGTCGGGGATCCGCGGGAGCCGGACACGGTGGTCGGGCCGGTGATCTCGGCGGCGCACCGGGAGCGCGTGGAGTCGTACGTCGAACTCGGCCGGAAGGAAGGGGCGGTGGTGGTCGCGGGCGGCGAACGCCCCTCGCTGGAGCGCGGGTTCTATGTCGGTCCGACCCTTCTCGCCGACTGCCGG
>Ga0307508_10003511_pt1 | contig 15790 bp, 16 predicted proteins | sample 9_EM_MG_FD_203089 | JGI IMG/M metagenome (GOLD analysis project Ga0307508, IMG submission 203089) | Populus trichocarpa ectomycorrhiza microbial communities from riparian zone in the Pacific Northwest, United States - 9_EM | ecosystem: Host-associated > Plants > Roots > Unclassified | place...
GCAAAGCCGCCGTTCAGGAAGGTCAGCAACGGGCCGAAATCAGACACCCAGAATTGCACCGACGTTTCATCAGTCGCGGAAGGCGCTCAGCGCCATGGACCACTGAGATGAGCGACGTCAGTGAACGTTTTGCCATCGTAGTCCGGCAGTTGCGTGAAGCGCGCGGCTGGTCGCAGGAGCGCCTGGCCCACCGCGCTCAACTGAACCGCTCGTACATACAGGACTCCTTCATTCATGGCAGATACCACCCCCGTGCGACTGGCCCTCGGCGACAACGCTGCGCGTCAGCTGGCCAACGCCACCAAGACCGCACCGATCCTGTCGACCATCAGCCCGCGCTGGCTGACGCACCTGCTGCAATGGCTTTCGGTCGAGGCCGGCATCTACCGCCTGAATCAGGTCAAGGATCCGGAGGCCTTGAAGGTGTTGTGCGCCAAGCGCGACGAGTCCGAGCTGCCGACGACCTATGCCGACTACGACGAGACGCCGCGCGAGTACTTCCTGAACGCCGTCAGCACGGTGCTGGACGTGCACACCCGTGTGTCCGACCTCTATAGCAGCCCGCACGACCAGACGACCGTGCGGCCCTCGCTCGCGTTCTACAACACCTGCGAAGAGGTCGACCGCATGGTCGCGGTGGTGAAGCGCTTGGCGGGTTCGCGGCGCTGACGCGGACGGCGGCACAGGATGCCGCCGTCCGACTCGTAACCTGCCCTTACGCGGTCTCATCCCGCGATGGCAACATGGCGGGATGTTCAAGAGAAGACCCCGCTGGATCGATCAGTTTGCAACCACGTTGAGCAGCTTTGGGGTTGACGCCGACCCGGACCAGATCGTCGAATTGGCCGAGGTGGTGTACGAGCTCCACTCCGATCTCGACCCAGCAGCCGTCGCTCGATCAGAGCTCCACAAGTGGCCGCTGCCGCAAGACCTGTCTTCGCGGCACCTGATTAGCGACCAACCTCAGCAGGCTCACCTGGTGAGCTACCGAGGGATGACGATGGGTCCGCCCCCATAGGAGGTGAACCATGAAGATGAACCGAGTGCAATTTCAAGCAAGGCTTTCGATGGCCGAGTTCATGGGCCGATACGGTAGCGACGAGCAGTCTCGCCGAGGCCCAATACCGATTCAATCGTCGCTTCAATCTGCGTTCCATCTTGGCTCGCCTGCTGCGCGCCGCTTGCCTTTCAACTCCAGCCCCAGCGCACTTCATTCGTGGAGCTGAGGTTGGTCGCTAATCAGGTCGCGGCATGACCACGATCGGTGGCAGGTCGCGTTGTAGCACTTGCACCGCCGCGTTCGGCCTGTGAGCGGTCCGTGGAGTCTCCTGCGCCGAGTGCGGGCAGGACGCGCGAAACTAGAAGCCCTCCAGAACGATGTCGCAGCGGATCTGCGCGCGGGGCGACTCGTGCGTCTACTCGCGGAGTATGAGGGCGAGGCCCTGCCCATCAGCGCGGTGATGCCCAGTGGCCGCTTTGTCCCGGGCCGAGTCCGAGCGATGGTGGACCACTTGGCTCGACGGTTCGCGGAAATTCAGAGCTGAGCCCGGCACTCGCCGCACAGCGGACACCGATGAGCTTCGGCTTTTGTGAGGGAGTCATTCGCGACCGACCGCTCACCGAGGGCGTGGGCGGGCGTCAACCTTGACGGCTCCCTCGAGGATGTCAGAGGGACTCCGTCGACGCCGCAAGACCTGAGCGCGTCGGTCTCTCTGGTTGCGCTGTCGCGCTGTGCATGGATACTCGCCACATGCTCCTCAAAGTCGGCGAACTGGCCAGGCGCACCGGTCTGACGGTGCGTGCACTGCACCACTACGACAGCATCGGGCTGCTGCGCCCCTCGGGGCGCTCCGAGAGCGGCTATCGGCTGTACAGCCGTGACGATGTCGCGCGACTGCATGGCATCCAGACCCTGCGCCGCATGGGCCTGCCGCTTGCCGATGTGGCGCAGTTGCTTGACGGCGGCGCTGTCACGCTACCGGCCATTCTTGCGCGGCAGATCGGTACGCTGGATCAGGAGATCGTCCGGGCCCAGGCATTGCGTGAGCGGCTCAGCGTCATGCAAATCATCCTCGCGGGCGGTGGTCAACCGGAAGTCGACGACTGGCTCGCCAGCCTGTCGATGATGAGCACGTTCGAGCAGTATTTCAGCGCGGGCGAGCTCAAGCTCGTCTTCGAGCGGTGGAAGCGCAGCGAGGCCGAGTGGCCACCGCTGTTGCAGGCGGTGCGCGAGGCGATGGAACGCGGCGTGCCGCCCGATTCGATCGAGTTGCAGCCGCTGGCGCGGCGATGGATGGACGTGTCGGCGCGCTGGATGAACGGCGACATCGCGCTCCTGAAGCGCTGGGGCAGCATGTTTCGCGAGCAGCCTGGTCTGCCGCTGCCCAGCGGGATGGATCGTGCGTTGCTGGCGTATGTCGACCAGGCGATTCAGCTGCGGCTGGCTGCGCTTGCCAAGTACATCAGTGCGGACGAGCTGCAGCGCCTGGACAAGACGCTGGATCCCGAGTGGCGCGTGCTTAGTGAGCGCGCCGAGCGCTTGATGGCCGATGGCGTGCCGCCGGATTCCGCGGGCGCGCGGCAGCTGGCGCGCGAATGGCAGGCCCTGCTGGACCGGATGGCGCGACACGACGCCACCTTGCGCGCGAGGCTGCTCGCGGCCTACGAGAACGAGCCACTGCTTCAAGCTGGAACCGTCTTCACGCCGGAAGTACGGCGTTACGTGTGGCGGGCCGCGGCCCTTGACCCTCACGCAACGTGAGGGTGGACGATAGGGTGTCTTCTGCACCAGGAGGTTCATCCGATGTCTACGTTACCGACCAACATCGTTCGCCAGGGCGAGCCGAGCCGCTCGGCGCTGACAGTCGCCTCGTTGCGCGCCGTGCACCAGTTGCTCGACGAGCCGCTGGTCTTTTCGGATCCGATTGCGCTGCCGCTGCTGGGCGTGTCTGCCGAGGCCGCGCTGCGGGACGATCCGTTCGTGCTGAACGATCCAATGTCGCGGGGCCTTCGCGGCGCACTCGTCGTGCGCAGCCGGTTCGTCGAGGATGAGCTCGCGCGCTGCGTGGCGGCGGGTGTGCGCCAGTACGTCTTGCTGGGTGCCGGTCTCGACACCTTTGCGTACCGCAATCCGTACAGCGCTGAGGGCCTGCGGGTGTTCGAGGTGGACCATCCCGGCACACAGCGCTGGAAGCAGCAGCTGTTGGCCGAGGCCGGCATCGGCGTGCCGCCGTCGCTGACTTTCGTGCCGGTGGACTTCGAGCGCGACGACCTGGGCGGCGCGCTGCGGCAGGCGGGGTTTCGGGCCGACCAGGCGGCCTGCATCAGCTGGATGGGCGTGACCATGTACCTGACGGCCGACGCGGTGCTGAGGACACTTGGCACGATGGCTGGCTTTGCTGTGGGCAGTTGCCTGTGCTTCGACTACCGCGTTCCGCTGACGACGCTCAACCCGATCGAGCGCCTGATCAATGAAGTCATCGAGCAGCAGATTGCCGCGCTCGGTGAGCCATGGCTGTCGACCTTCGATCCGGAGCAGTTGCAGAAGCAACTGCTCGAGCTGGGTTTCAGTTCTGCAGAGAGTGCCACGCCGGACGATCTCAACCTGCGCTACTTCGCGCGGCGCAAGGACGGGCTGCGCACGGGCGGTGGTGTTCGCATCATGTGCGCGAACAAGTGACGCCAGCTTCAATCCGTCCCCAATCTGCTGGATGCAGCTGACCCGCCTTGCACCCATAGTCGACTGACCGGTCGTTGGCTCAATGGGAGGCTGCTATGCCGTCGCTGAACCAGTTCGCGTGGGTGAATGGGACGTCGATCTACCGCTTCGGCCACCGTTCGATTCCCAACATATCGATCACCGGTGCGCCGGCCGATGCAAACCTGGCCCGCTGGGCGATGCTCCACGACGGCGCAACCTATCGCTTCTACTGCTTTCGCGGCAGCAGCAGCGACACGCTCTATCAGTTCGGATACAACGGCGCGTCGTATGCGTTCGGGCACAACTCGATTCCGCAGCTGACGCTGGTCGGCTTTCCTGCTGACACGGATGCCAGCAGTCTTCAAATGCTTCACGACGGCAGCGACTACCGCCTCTACATGCGCCGCCTCGGCGACCGCAGCACGCTTTACCAGGCCGCTTGGGTGCCTGGCAGCACGACCTACCGCTTCGGCTACAACTCGCTGCCGACGATCCCGGTCACGGGCTTTCCACCGGACACCGACTGGTCGCGCTGGGGCATGCTGCACGATGGCCTGGCCTATCGGATCTACGCATTCAGGCTGGGCAGCAATACCGAGTTCTATCAGGGGTCGTTCAACCGCGCGGCGAGCGCCTACCAGTACGCATTCAACTCCATCCCGCTGCTGACTTTGCAAGGTACGCCGGCCGACAGCAACCTGGCCGCTGCAGGCATGCTTCACGACAATGTGGACTACCGCTTCTACTTTCAGACGCTGTAGGGCAACCTTTTGCTCGAGAGTGGGATTGGAATCCACACCGCGAGCCGACTTGTCGTGCCCCGTCACGAGGCCTGCTCGACCAGCTGAGGTCGAGCAAACATCTGCAGGAACTGAGCCGCGACCTTTTCGTCGCCCTCCAGCGACAACTCGCCTGTGCGCCGCACGTGCGACAAGGTCTGCTGGCCAAAGACGACGCGTCTCAGGCATGCTGCCTCGGTGGTGATTGCCACGTCGAAAGGCTTGTCCTGCCCGCGCTCGATCGCGAGTCGCCGCCGGTCAATCAACAGCTGAAAGACGTTCGTGCCAAGCCGAAGCTGCACGCGTGCCTTCGTGATCGGACTCGCACTGGCATCGAAGGTTGTCTGCAATGCCATCAGAAGGGCGTCGGCGCTCAGCTCCTGCGCGGACGTCATCGCCGCACGACTGCCCCAACGCGCCAGCGACAGCAGCACCGATTCGAGCTCACGCCCCCAGGCCGTGAGCTCATAGACCGTGGCGCCGGATGGCGGCGGCAGCACGCGCTTGTGCAGCACATGGCAGGCTTCGAGCTCTTGAAGGCGCTGCGATAGCACATTCGGGCTGGCGAAGGGCAGCCCTGCGCGCAGATCGGTGTACCGCTTCGGGCCGAACAGCAACTCGCGGACGATCAGCAGCGCCCACCGCTCGCCGACGCAGTCCAGCGCGCGGGCGATGCCACAAGGGTCGTCATAGCTTCGAAGAGTCGACATTGCGTGATTGTGCAATCCTGAAGTAGGATTTACTAGTCCTAAAACAGGACTACGCAGAACTGATTGTTTCCCACCCACCCGACGCAGAGGCGATTCACATGGGCAAACTGATTGCATTCACCAGCATCTCGCTCGACGGCTATTTCACCGACGCTCATGGCGACATGGGCTGGGCTCATCGTTCCGATCCGGAATGGGACGGCTTTGTCGCCGGCAACGCACGGCATGACGGCATGCTGTTGTTCGGCCGCGTGACGTATGAGCAGATGGCCTCGTTCTGGCCGACGCCGGCGGCGCGTCAGATGGCCCCTGACGTGGCCAAGGGCATGACCCGGGCATCCAAGGTGGTCTTCTCGCGCAGTCTCAAAAAGGCTGCGTGGTCCAACACGCGGCTGGTGGGCGACGCAATGCTCGACACGGTGCGCGCTCTCAAGCGCGACACGGCACAAGATCTCGTGGTGCTGGGCAGCGGCAGCATCGTGTCGCAGCTGGCGCAAGAGAACCTGGTCGACGAGTACCAGACGGTCTTGGTCCCGATCGTTCTCGGCTCCGGCAGAACCCTGTTCGAGGGGCTGGACCACCGCCAGCCTCTTCAGCTCACCCAGTGCCAGGCCTTCTCCAATGGCAATGTCGTGATGTGGCACAAGCGGAGCCCGACATGAGCAGGCTCATCGTTCAGTCGCACAAAGTGGTGCTGACCGACAAGCTGCCGAGCTCATGCTGGGAGCGCACTGTGCTGGCCCTTGGCGGCATGGTGGAGGAAGTGAACGCGCTGAAGCAGCGCATCGAAGGGGCGGCCGAGGGTCGGCTGAGGGTCGGGGCCGTGAGTCTTATGTTTGAACAGCGCCCTACTTCTTCGTGTAGATCTGGTCGAACACACCGCCGTCGGCGAAGTGCGTCTTCTGCGCCTTGGCCCAGCCGCCGAAGGTGTCGTCGATCGTGAACAGCGTGAGCTTCGGGAAGCTCTTGGCGTACTTGGCCGCCACCGCCGGGTCGATCGGCCGGTAGAAGTTGCGCGCCGCGATCTCCTGGCCTTCGGCGCTGTACAGGTACTCGAGGTAAGCCTGCGCCACGTCGCGCGTGCCGCGCTTGTCGACGACCTTGTCGACCACCGCGACCGGCGGTTCGGCCAGGATGCTGATCGGCGGGTAGACGATGTCGAACTTGTCGGCACCGAATTCCTTCAGCGACAGGTGGGCCTCGTTCTCCCACGCGAGCAGCACGTCGCCGATACCGCGCTCGGCGAAGGTCACGGTCGAGCCGCGCGCGCCGGAGTCGAGCACCGGCACGTTGCTGAACAGCTTGGCGACGAAGTCCTTCGCTTTGGTCTCGTTGCCGCTCGGCTGCTTCAGCGCGTAGCCGTACGCGGCCAGGTAACCCCAGCGCGCGCCGCCCGAGGTCTTGGGGTTCGCGGTGATCACCGACACGCCCGGCTTGATCAGGTCCGCCCAGTCCTTGATGCCCTTCGGATTGCCCTTGCGCACCAGGAAGATATAGGTCGAGGTGTAGGGCGAGCTGTTGTGCTTCAGGCGCTTCTGCCAGTCGGGCGCGATCAGCTTGGCGCGCTCAGCGATCTCGTCGATGTCATAGGCCAGCGCCAGCGTCGTCACGTCGGCCTCGAGCCCGTCGATCACCGAGCGCGCCTGCTTGCCCGAGCCGCCATGCGACTGCTTCACGCTGACCTTGTCGCCGGTCTTGGCCTGCCAGTATTTCGCGAACGCGGCGTTGTAGTCCTGGTAGAGCTCGCGCGTCGGGTCGTACGAGACATTGAGCAGCGTGATGTCCTTGGCGGCTGCCAGGCCGGCCGCGGCCGCCAATGCCAGCGTGGCCGCGGTGCGGAGAAAAGTTCGAGCCGTCGTCATGAGAGAAGCGTCCTTTGATGGGTCAGTCCTGCGGTCACGCGACCGTCTGTAACGATGTTAGTGACGCCACCGAATTCAAGGAACGAATCAAATCGCCGATTGATATGCGCGAAACGCGCAAGGGCTCAGATCGCCCAGCGCCACTCGCCCACCGGCGTGGCCACCGGCCGAGCGTCGGACGGCTCCTCGCCCGGCCGGCTCAGCACGCGCTGCAGCACACGATCCTCGATGGCATCGAAGGCCGCCCCACGCGCGCGCGGGCGCGCCAGCGGCACGTGTTCGTCGAGCGCGATGCGGTGGTCCTCGATCAGCACCACGCGGTCGGCCAACGCCACCGCCTCGGTCACGTCGTGCGTGACCAGCAAGGCGGTGAAGCCGTGTCGTTGCCACAGTCGTTCGATCAGCCCGTGCATCTCGATGCGCGTCAGCGCGTCGAGCGCACCCAGCGGCTCGTCGAGCAACAGTAGCCGCGGCGTGTGGACCAGCGCACGCGCCAAGGCCACGCGCTGGCGCTGGCCGCCGGAGAGCACGGCGGGCCAGTCCTTGGCGCGGTCGGAGAGCCCCACCTGCGCCAGCGCCTCGCGGGCGCGCTCCTGCACCTCCGGGCCGGTCAGCCCGAGTGCCACGTTGTCGAGCACCCGTTTCCAGGGCAGCAGCCGCGCGTCCTGGAACATGATGCGGATGTCGGCCTGATGGCGGCCGCGCGCGTCGCCGTCGAGCGTGATCTGCCCCGCGTCCGCGGCCTCGAGCCCGGCCAGCAGGCGCAGCAGCGTGCTCTTGCCGCAGCCGCTGCGGCCGACGATCGCGACAAACTCGCCCGGCGCGATCGTCAGGCCGACGTCGTTCAGCACGTCGCGGGCGCCGTAGCGTTTGCTCAAGCCCCGCGCATCGACCGCAGCGCCGCCACGCGGCCGCCGCGCCAGGCCAATGGGCGCGGCTCGCGGATCCGCCGAAGCTTCGCGCGGAATGAAGGCAGGGGGCGCGTGCAGGGCCAGCGCCTGCAATTCGAGATCGAAGTGGTTCATGGGTCGGTGTCGAGTGCGTCAGGTGCGGGCATCGGGTTGATAGCCGGGATGCCAGCGCAGCCACCAGCGCTCCAATCCCTTGGCCAATACATCGGCCAGCTTGCCGAGCAGCGCGTAGAGCAGGATGCCGACGAGCACGACATCGGTCTGCAGGAACTCGCGCGCATTCATCGTCATGTAGCCGATGCCGGCCTGCGCCGAGATTGTCTCGGCGACGATCAGCAGCACCCACATCAGCCCGAGCGAGAAGCGCACACCGACGAGGATGGACGCGACCGAGCCCGGCAGGATCACCTGCGTGTACAGCTTCCAGCCGCTGAGGCCATAGCTGCGCGCCATCTCGATCAGACCCTTGTCGACCGAGCGGATGCCGTGGAATGTGTTCAGGTAGATCGGGAAGAACACGCCGAGCGCGACCAGGAACAGCTTGGCCCATTCGTCGATGCCGAACCACAGGATCACGAGCGGGATCAAGGCCAGCGCCGGGATGTTGCGGATCATCTGCAGCGTCGAGTCGAGCAGGGTCTCGGCCGCGCGGAAGGTGCCGGTCAGCAGGCCAAGCAACAACCCGAGCCCGCCGCCGATGCCGAAGCCGACCAGCGCGCGCCAGGTGCTGGTGGCGACGTGCTTGCCGATCTCGCCGGACAGCGTCAGCGACCAGAACGCTTTCAGCACTGCCCAGGGTTCGGGCAGCACGCGCGTCGACAGCCAGCCGGCCTGCGAGGCCAGCTGCCAGGTCGAGATCACGACGATCGGGAACAGCCATGGCAGGATGCGCTGCAGGTTGGCGTTGGGTGCCCGGCGATCGAGCGCCACGCTAGACGGAGAAGTGGAGGTCCGAAGCACGGTGGTTTCCGGTTGATTCGATGAAGCCCGACGCCGGCTCGATGAGTTCGATTCGGTTGCCGAACGGATCTTCGACGTAGATGCGCTCCTCGCCGCTGAGCAGCGGTGCGACATCGACGCGCAGCCCTGCCGCTCGCAAGGTCTTGGTCAGGCTCCGCAGGCTTTGCACGCGCAACGCGATGTGGGCCTGCGGCGCCACGCCGGTGTAGCGGCCTTCGCTCAGATCGAGCCGCTGCCAGCCGAGCGAAAAGCGAAGCGTGCCGGGCTTGTCGAGTGCCGGGTGGCGCACTTCCGGCAGGCCGAGCAGGTCTTCGTAGAACGCACGCGCCTGCGCGGCCGTGCCGACCGGGATCGGCAACTGGATGTGGTCGACACCCTGGACGCTCATGCTCGGGCCGCCTCGGTGGCGGCCTTTGGCACGTAGCTGTTGGCCACGATCTCGCCGAACGGCCCGGTCAGGGTGCGCCCGGGCAACTTGGCCTGCACGTCGAGCGGCAGCAGCGGGAACACCAGCTCGGCAAAGCGGTGCGCTTCTTCCAGATGCGGATAACCCGAGAGGATGAAGTAATCCAGGCCGAGGGCCGCGTACTCCTTGATGCGCGCGGCCACCTGCGCCGGGTTGCCGACCAGCGCGGTGCCCGCACCGCCGCGCACCAGGCCGACACCGGCCCAGAGATTCGGCGCGACCTCGAGCCCGGCCCGGATGTCGGCTTTGTTGAATTGGCCCTTGTTGAGCTCGGCCATGCGGCGCTGGCCGACCGAATCCATCCCGGTGAGCTTCTTCTGCGCGGCGCTGACGGTCGCCTCGTCGAGCTGCGACACCAGCTCGGACGCGGCACGCCAGGCGTCGTCTTCGGTCTCGCGCACGATCACGTGCAGCCGGATGCCGCAGCTCAGCGTGCGGCCATGCCTCGCAGCGCGCCGGCGCACGTCGGCCAGCTTCTCGGCGACCGCGGCCGGCGGCTCGCCCCAGGTCAGGTAGGTGTCGAGCTGCTCGGCGCACAGCTCGTGCGCTTCGTTGGACGAGCCACCGAAGAACATCGGCGGGTACGGGTTCTGCAACGGCGGGTACAGCAGCTTCGCGCCCCGCACTTTGAGGTGCTCGCCCTCGAAGTCGAAGGAACTGCCGTCATGGCTGCGCCGCAGCGTTTCGCGGTAGATCGTCAGGAACTCGCGCGAGAGCTCGTAGCGCTTGCTGTGCTCCAGGAACAGGCCGTCGCCGGCCAGCTCCTCGGCGTCGCCGCCGGTCACCAGGTTCACGAGCAGGCGCCCGCCGGAGAGCCGGTCCAGGGTCGCGGCCATGCGCGCCGACTGGACCGGCTGCACCAGGCCCGGCCGCAACGCGACCAGAAACTTGAGCCGCGTCGTCGCGTCGATCAGGCTGGCCGCAACGACCCACGAGTCCTCGCAGGATCGGCCGGTCGGCAGCAGCACGCCCTCGTAGCCCAGGCTGTCGGCCGCAATCGCGATCTGCTTGAAATAGTCGAACGTGGCCGCACGCGCGCCCTTGCTCGAACCGAGGTAGCGCGAGTCGCCGTGCGTGGGGATGAACCAGAAGACCTTCATTTCGCGGCCACCTTCACGGCAGGCTTCAGCGCATCGGCGATGCGGATCGTCTTCGGGATCAGCTTCAGCTCGAAGAACACATCAGCTATTCGCTGCTGCTCGGAGGCGATGGCGTCGGTCACCGGTGCCACGCCGAACTGGTAGCGGCGCAGCGCGGATTCGACGATCTCCGCGTCCAGCCCCTGGATCGGCGCGATGATGGCCGCGGCCTGCTTCAGATTGGACTTGATCCACTGCCCCTGCTCGGCCGAGTCCTCGAACAAGGCCTCGATCACATCGGGCCGGCGCTCGGCGAAGCGGCGTTCGCCGAGGTAGTACAGGTAGTTGTTCGCGACGCCACCGCGGCCATCGGCGAGCTGGCGAACACCGAGCTGCTTCTCGGCCGCCGAGAGGAACGGGTCCCAGATCGCCCAGGCGTCGACCGCACCCTTCTCGAAGGCCGCACGCGCATCGGCCGGCGCCAGGAACACGGGCTGGATGTCGGCGTACTTGAGGCCGGCCTTCTCGAGCGCACGCACCAGCAGGTAGTGCACGTTCGAGCCCTTGTTCAGCACGACCTTCTTGCCCTTCAGGTCGGCCACGGTCTTCAGCGGCGAATCCTTGGGCACGACGATGGCCTCGGCCTCCGGCGCGGCCGGGTCGTTGCCGATGTAGACGAAGTTGGCGCCGGCGGCCTGCGCGAAGATCGGCGGTGCTTCGCCGACATGGCCGACGTCGACCGAGCCGACGTTCAGGCCTTCGAGCAGCTGCGGCCCGGCTGGGAACTCGACCCAGCGCACGTCGACGTTGAGCGGCGCGAGGCGTTTCTCCAGCGTGCCCTGCGCCTTCTGCAGCACGAACAGGCTCGCGCTCTTCTGGTAGCCGATGCGCAGCGTTTCTGCCTTGGGCTGGGCAATGGACAAGGCACTGCCGCCGGCCAAGGCGGCCGCAAGCAAGGTGGTGGTGGCAAGGCCAAGCAGTGAGCGGCGGGAGCGGGCGAGCAGCAGTGGGCGCATGGTGGCGGTCCGTCGAAAGAAGATCAACAAGACCGAACGGTACGCAGTCGCCCACCCCGCGACAACGAAGCGTTTCAGTTGTCGATGTTGAAAAAACGAATATGGATGGCGCGCCGCCTGCCCGCTACTACAACACCTGGCCGCGCAACGCCGGAAAGACCTTGCCGACCTTGTCCAGCAGGTAGTCGCCATAGCGGCCGTGGAACGCGTGCACGTTGGCGCGGTCCCAGCGCTCCGCGCTGTCGTCGATGAATGACGACCCCTGGGCGCCTTCGGCGCCATCCCCCGAGGGGAGCTCGGGCCGCTTGGGGCGGCCCGGCGCCGGCCCGAACGGCGCGCCGGCCAGCCCTTCGATGCGCTGGACGCGGCTGAAGAAGTTCGGATCGAAGAACAGCGGGAACGACAGGCGGTCGCGCCCGCTGCGGTTGATCGCGACACGGTGCGGCGTGGAGCGGTACAGCCCGCCGGTCATGCGGTCGAGCATGTCGCCGATGTTGCACACGAAGCTGCCGGGGATCGGCGGCGCGTCTATCCATCCGTCCGGCGTCTTGACCTGCAGGCCGCCGACGTCGTCCTGCAGCAGGATCGTCAGCAGCCCGTAGTCGCTGTGTTCGCCGACGCCCCACTGCGCATCGCTGCCTTCGGGCACCGGGCGCGACGGGTAGTTGAAGAGCCGGAACAGGATCAGCGGATCGGCGGTGTAGCGCGCCGCGAAGTAGTCCGGTGGCAGCGCCAGACTCAACGCGACGCCCTCCATCAGACGATGTCCGAGCTGGGTGACCGCGGCCATGTAGGCGAGCACCGTGTCGCGCAGGCCGGGCACGTCGGGGAACAGGTTGCGGCCGTGTACTGGCGTGCCGGCGCGCACCAGCGGATGATCCTCGGGCAGCTCGGTGCCGAGGTACAGCCCCTCCTTCCAGTCGGGCCGCCCGGAGGTCAACTCGCCGCCGAGCGGGAAGTAGCCGCGCCACGCGCGACCGCCGAGCGCCATGCGCCACTGCAGCTTCGTGGCCTCATCGAGCGCGAAGAAGCGACGACTCAAGGCTTCGAGTTGCGCCATCAGTTCGGACGAAACACCATGGCCGATCACGTAGAAGAAGCCGTGCGCGCGGCAGGCTTCGCCGATGCGGCGCGCGACCTCGGCGCGCCCAGGCGTGGCGTTCAGCAGATCGCCGACATCGATCACCGGGAGCGCCGAAGTCACGGTTCGAGATTCCCCGCAAAAGGAAAAGTGGCACCCCATCGCTCCGAAGCGACGGGGTGCCGAATCGCCCCGAAGGGCGAGGAGACAAGCGTTGTACCCGATCTGCTCGGTGTCAGAAGGCCGCCACCAGCGAGCCACTGAAACTGCTCTCGACCAGCTTCTTCACTTCGGGCGACTGGAAGGCCTTCACGAGCTTGGTGACCCAGGGCTTGTCCTTGTCCTGCGTGCGCACCGCGATCAGGTTGGCATAGGGGCTTTTCGCGTCCTCGATCGCGATCGCGTCGCGCGTCGGCACCAGCTTGGCCTGCACCGCGTAGTTGGTGTTGATCGCACTCGCCGCCAGATCGTCGAGCGAGCGCGGCAGCTGCGCCGCCTCGATCTGCACGATCTGCAGCTTCTTCGGGTTCTCGATCACGTCGAGCGGCGTCGCCGTGATGCCGGCACCGGGCTTCAGCTTGATGACGCCGTACTTCTGCAGCAGCGCGAGTGCCCGGCCGCTGTTCGACGGGTCGTTCTGGACCCCGACCTTCGATCCTTCCGGAAGGTCGGCGAGCGACTTGACCTTCTTCGAATAGAAGCCCATCGGAAAGGTCACGGTGTCGCCGACCGCCGTGATCTTGTAGCCGCGCGCCTGGATCTGCGTCTGCAGGAACGGCAGGTGCTGGTAGCTGTTGGCCTGCAGGTCGCCGCTGTCGAGCGCCGCGTTGGGCTGGATGTAGTCTTGGAACTCGACGATCTGCAGCTTCAGGCCGTCGCGCTCGGCGACCTTCTTCGCGACCTCGGCGATCTGCGCGTGCGGGCCGGCGGTGACGCCGACGCGGATCACGTCCTGCGCGTGGGCGATGCCGGCGAGGGCCACGGTCGCGGTGATGAGGGAGCAGCGGATGAACTTGAGCATCCGAGCCTTGAGTTTGTGTCGGAAGTCAGGGAGTTCAGGCGGCCACGGCCTGCGCGGGTTCGATCCGTACTTGGCGGCCGGCGTGTCGCGCGTCGGGCCGCGCACCGCGGCGGAACAGCTTGTCGCGCAGCGTTCCCGGCGCGTAGTCGAGCGGGTAGCGGCCGCGCCGCTGCAGCTCGGGCACGACGCGCTCGACCACGTCGCGCATCGTCTCGTGGGCCACTGCGAAGGTCAGGTTGAAGCCGTCGATGCCGGTCTCGTCGACCCAGGATTCCAGGTCGTCGGCGACTTGGCTGGCGTCGCCGACCAGCACCGGCCCACGGCCGCCGAGGCCGATGAACTGGGCCGCTTCCTCCACCGTCCAACGCCGGCTCGGGTCGGCCTCGCTGAACGATGCCAGCGCGGCCCGGCCGGCGTCGGTGTCGATGTATTCGATGGTCGCATTGAGCGGATAGCGGCTGAAGTCGACCCCGGTGCAGCCGGACAGCAAGGCGAGCGCCGCTTCAGTGCTGATGTGCTCGCAGTAGCCTGCCCATTTGGCCTCGGCCTCGGCATGGGTAGCGCCGGTGATGACGAGCGCCTGCGCGTAGATCAGCAAGTCGTCCGTATCGCGCCCGGCCTGAGCGGCCGCATGCCGCAGGTCGCTGACCGACCGTGCCACCACGGTCTTGCTCGGCCCGCTGAGAAACACGCACTCCGCGTGGCGCGCCGCAAAGGCCTTGCCGCGCGACGACGCACCGGCCTGGTACAGCACCGGCGTGCGCTGAGGCGACGGCTCGCACAGATGGAAGCCCGGCACCTGGTAGTGCGCGCCTCGATGCCGAATCGGGTGCACCTTGGCCGGGTCGGTGTAGATGCCGCGCGCCTTGTCGCGCAGCACCGCGTCGTCTTCCCAGCTGTGCTCCCAGAGCTTGTAGACGACCTCCATGTATTCCTCGGCCACGTCGTAGCGGTCGTCGTGGCCGAGCTGCTTGGGCAGGCCGAGGTTGCGCGCCGCACTGTCGAGGTAGCCGGTGACGATGTTCCAGCCGATGCGCCCGCGCGTCAGGTGATCGAGCGTCGAGAGGCGGCGTGCGAACGGGTATGGGTGCTCGTAGGTCAGCGCGCACGTCACGCCGAAGCCGAGGTGTTCGGTCGCCTGCGCCATCAGCGGCACGAGCGCGAGCGGATCGTTCACCGGCACCTGCACGCCGTGCCACAGCGCAGCGTCGGCAGCGCCCTGGTAGACGTCGTAGACGCCCAGCACGTCGGCCAGGAACACGCTGTCGAAGCGGCCGCGCTCCAGCAACTTCGCGAGTTCGACCCAATGATCGGGGTCGGTGTAGCGATGCGACTGGTCGTCGGGGTGTGTCCACAAACCGGGCGACTGATGCCCGACGGTGTTCATCTGGAACGCATTGAAGCGGATCGGTTGCTCATGTTATTGATCCAGGCCGTCAGGCGCCTTCTGCGACGCACGAAGCTCTGCGTGGGTGTCGGGTGTCGGCTTGCGGCCCGTTGCTGCGGTTCGTGGGCGACCGCTCTTGCCTGGCTTCGGCGCGTCGCGGCAAGGGCTGCCCGCCGGGCGCTCATGCGGTGGCGGTCGGTGCTGCGCACCGACTGCACTGTGCTGCTCGGTCCGGGGTCGCGCCGCTGAACTCACTCCGTTCGCTGCGCTCTCTCCGCTCAAACAGACGCGGCGAGTCAGTCCACGAAGCGCGTGCTGCGCACGCGCCGACCCCGGCCCTGCGCTGCTCGTCGCCACCCAAATCGCGCCCCGCGGGCAGCCCTTGCCGCGAAGTCCACGGTGGTTGGTGTTCGCTTCAAACACCTCTACGGTGGCTGCAAAGGCGCGTGCGGGCAGGTTGCGGCGCGCCTGTGAGGCGCCGAGGAGCACAGGGCTCGTGGCCGCGCGCGCAGCGCGCTTCCACATCTGACTCGTCGCGTCTGTTTGAGCGCAGAGAGCGCAGCGAACGCAGTGAGTTGAGCGACGGGCCACGAGACCGAGCACCGCAGGGCAGTCGGTGCGCAGCGCCGACCGCCTCAGCGAAGCGCCGCGGCCTGCCCGTACGCGCCTTTGCCCGCGCCGACCGCCGCATGCAAAGCCGCCGTTCAGGAAGGTCAGCAACGGGCCGAAATCAGACACCCAGAATTGCACCGACGTTTCATCAGTCGCGGAAGGCGCTCAGCGCCATGGACCACTGAGATGAGCGACGTCAGTGAACG
>Ga0307508_10003512_pt1 | contig 15789 bp, 17 predicted proteins | sample 9_EM_MG_FD_203089 | JGI IMG/M metagenome (GOLD analysis project Ga0307508, IMG submission 203089) | Populus trichocarpa ectomycorrhiza microbial communities from riparian zone in the Pacific Northwest, United States - 9_EM | ecosystem: Host-associated > Plants > Roots > Unclassified | place...
AACCAACCAATAGATTACGAGCCGCAGAGAATGGAGACGAAGTCGAGGAACGAACGGAGCGTGTTGGTTCGCCAAGGCCTGGATGTTAAAGTTATCGGTACGAGAGGATGAGATGGAAGAAAGAGACAAACCTAGTTGTCGTCGTCGTCCCAGTAGAGGTTGGCACCGTCGAACTTGGCCATGATGAGGAGCCAGAGCCAATGCATGGGCGTACCGAAGGTAATGTCCGACGAGTCGGTCTTGCCCGTTCCACCAGTGAGCAGAGCAACAAATCTGCCGAGGGCGTCGACGATGACAGATCCACTATCACCGCCCCTGGAGAACGGACCAGAGTCGTTGTTGTGGGGGTGGATCGCCGCTTCAACTGAGTCGATATTGCCTGTGGCGAAGTACCGGCGAACGTGAGACAAGAATCCGGATAAACCACCGACGGTGGTGAGCGTGGTGGAGCCACGTTTGATCACGCGGCGGATGGGATCCCCTTGTGGAGACTTGTTGTTGGGCGTGCGTATCTCTTCTTGGGTAAGGATGCCTCGCAATTTGAAGAGACCTTCGGGCGGATAGACGAATTCGTGTGGCGTATCAAAGCGATCGTACATCAACTTCTTGAAGTTGGCGGGGGAGATCTCCGGGCCTGGAATATGACAGTCAGATTAGACACCTTCAGCGAGACGGACCAGCACGCACCTAAGCTAAGCACGTTCTTCCTGAAGTGACGGAACTTGTCCTTATCGAGCTTGATGACGCAGACGTCCTGCGTGTACTGGTGGGGAGGCGTAGCGACGCTGATGGGAGGGGCCCAGACGACGTGTCCGATGACGCGGTCCTTCGCCTTGCTCCACTTCTTCTTCACCGTCACGAAGTGGGTCTTGAGCGCATCGATCTTGATTCGTGTCTTGGTCAGCTGTTCCTGTGTCTCCGGCAGCTCGATCCCCGACTGCTCAGCACGGGAGCCACCGCCCACCACCAGAGCCGTTAACGACATAACGCGCGTCTTCAAGTACTCGGCCGTGTCGAGAAGGGTGCCGATGGTGCTCTGGAGGAAGGCGAGGTGGTTGGTGAATGCATTGGGTCCCATCACGATGACCTCCCTCTTAGGCCCGGCTATGTAGGTGTAGTCAGATTTGCCCTTAACAGTCTCGTGGATAAGAACGGACCGACGTAGTTGTATTCAACATTGGCCTCGTTGTCCTTGAAAAGAACGTGGCGGGCGGTGACGGCGTAGAAGTCTTCCCCAATCCTAAAGTAAAACCCAAGAGTGCCCTGCATCTTCGTCTTCAAGCCGGCAATGGGCAGACTAAGTGGAGTAGACAAGCTATCGATGACATCCTTGAGGGGGTCGAGGTCAGAGACTGGGGCGAAAAGCGCTAGCCCACCCCAGAACTTGACCTCCGACTCGCGGTATGCGACGTCGGCGTCGGTAATGTTGTACTGCTTAAGTAGGTCGAGAATATCCGTAGAAGAATTGTAGGCCTGCTCGCTGGTGGTAGTATCTGGCATTACGCCGACCCAGATCGTGGCGGGAGTGGTATAGACTCTCCCATCCACGACGGGCTTGATGGGTGCGATGTCGTCATAGTTAACATTGTCCTCGTCCTCCTGGGCCTCCTCCTGGTCCTCCTGGTTTTCCTGGTCGTCGCTTTTCTCAACCCAGGTGAAACGGACAAGGTCGACGGACGAGAGCTGAATGCCTCTCTGGTCGAGGAGCGTGACGACCTATGGAACGAATGTCAGCCCACAGATTGCTGCGCGTCGGGAACGCCACGAACCTCAGCACGAATGCGATCCCACAAACCATCCTCGCCGAGTTTGTGATTTTCGGGAACGGTACGAAGCTTCATCAGACGACGATAGGCCTCAGGCCCATCGGGAGGGACGAAATTGTCGCAGGACGTCCTATAGATAAGCTTGGGACCGCGACCACTGGGGCCAGAGAGACCGGCATAATAAAGGTAGGCCTCGGGCTTGGGCACATCGTGGGGGGAGACATCCACAGAGGAAACGCTCGAGGTGTCGCCGTTCGACCAGAGACTGTTTTCGTCGGGGTCGGAATCGCTGCCGTCTGGGGTCGAGGGGCTGCGCTTGTGAGTCTTGGCGAGGGCTGCGCATTCCTCGTCGAATGCCTTAGACAGGACATGAGCCTCTAAGTTCTCCTCGACGGGGTGATCCTCGAAAGTATACGAGCAGGTCAGTATAGAAGAATAGCAGTAGAACGTTAAAAGACTCGCTTGTAGTGGATTTGGGAACTTCGGGACCAGACATTGCGGTAAGAGAGTTGTAGTTGTCGATCAAGCAATAAGCAATAGAGTGAGATTCAGGTCCACGTGACGGTCACGCCCAAGCTCGTCACACCGGACCATGTCATTCACAGACGCGCCCAGCTCATCTATTTTGTTAGCATTACGCGTCCGCTTAGCCCGCGCTCGTTAGTGCTAGTAGTAACTGGTTGAATTGCTGCCACTCTGTAAAGGTATTATACGCTCCGGACGAGAAATACTGTCTGGCGGTTTTCATTCAACATCTCATTCTTGTCAATTTACATCGCAATTACCGAATCCAGACGTTCGCTGCATCTTACCTGAGCTGTACTCGTTTCGCATATCTTCGGGCCGCCTATCACCTGTACATTTGTACCTTCACACCCGCCGTGCTCATGCCCAAAAAGAAGACTGGGATCTTTGGCGTGGTTAAGGATGGGTTCTAGTTTGCGGGATGCGGCTTTTGATGTATTGGCGTACCGGGTGTTGGGGCCATCGCCGCCATGCCGTTGAAGACCATTACGATCTACGAGGTGACTAACCACTATCTTGCTGACTGGTTCTGACCAGCCGCGGCCCGCCGCTGTATCCCGCGCGCCACAGACAACTCTCGATGGTCTTCGTCGTCATATTTTCGATCTTATTCTAGAAGCTAAAGACGAGCCCGACGACTTCCGTGCCTGGCACTGAGCAAACGGCAGCCGATGCCATTGATACGGGTTGTAATTCAATGTGAACGCAGTATGAAGACGCCACCCATCGTTCAATGCGGTCTCTACGGCTCCGAAATGCTCCGCGGCTCCTCAACCTTTTATTAAGAGTACGCCGATGAGACGGCCGTTTTGTGTCCAAGATGCTCACTTCTTGTGCAGATGATGTATTGTGGATTCGACAGACAAGGATGCATTCAGTCGGAGGTATCAAATTTGCGCAGGATCTGCCAACGTTTCTGTTGCTTTTTGCCTTTCAGCGATTGCAACTGGGGCAATGGGGTTTGAACTATTTGGACGGGCGAGTCCGGATCGCAGTCCGACGACATACCTGGAAATTACGACAAGCCCATGGGATCTGCGCTACTGGACCGTGGCCATCAACTCAAAAGAACTCCCGCGTGTAAAGATTGTATTTTACATTCCCCCACTTTTGCGTTCAGTGGAAGGGAAACCCTCACAGTCCTTGCTGAACCACCCACGCTGAGTCCTCTCGCATGCCTGAAACTCTCGATGTTCAGTCCCCCGACGCCGGGGCCGGGTCCGAACGGTCTATGGTCCGAGGAGGCGGCCATGAAAGAAGTCGATATCATCAACAAGCCAAGGGAAGCCAGGGAAGGTGATATCGACATCAATCATCTTCCAGTTGTCCTTGGCTACGAGGATTTTGGGTACAAAACTGGGGACGTCCGAGGCGCGCTCGGTCTTTGCGATACGGAAGGGGGACAGCCGCTGTCCCGAGTCTTGCGAGGTATTGTTTTTCCCTGCCTAAGGCCAATCACCACACTCGCAGGTGAGGGTTTTGTTCGGGCCTGGTTTGAATGCGTACGCTGTGAGTATCGCAAATCCATGACTCACGTGCATCAGCCACTGATCCTTCATGTGAGGTCGTTTCAAGCTGTGGAAGCTTGGTTTCGAACACGGCAATCCAATCTTATGGTGGATCCTGTCACGAAGCGCGCGTAGCACGCCGAGCGTCAAAATTATCGCATACCTGAGAGTCTTTCTGTTCCGACTGTTGCGGTGCGTGCCATCAAGTTGATTACAGCCTGAGAACAGGACGTGTGATTGATCAGTCAATTCTGCGGCTGCTGTGCGGTATCGACAAAGAGGACTGCTCCCCTTAATATCACGTCTTCCTTCCCCTTCCCCGCATGCATCCCTCGTTCATCTGCGCTTGGCCCTCGTGTATGCGCGCTGTATATCCCGATTCACTCTGCATGCATCTATGGATCGCCTATGGATCGCTTGACTGCCTCGACTGCCTCATTGCGCTATTCGGTTCAGGTCGGCCAATAAACAAACGCCTCCCCTTGCCGGAGGCGGTCATGAACGCAAAGCTTCCCCTTTGTAGAGATCCAAGGCAATGACGATCGATGCGCTGTGCGCATGAGCGGCATGACTAATTAATTGCTTCGTATGGACACTGGCATCACTTACCCCCGCAGGGAGGCAACGATATCATGATCCAGAAAAATGGCTTACCCCTGTGCCTTTCCGAGTATTCTCATTGCAAAATGCACCTGACCTCGTGAAGGTCGACTTGAGCTCATTGTCTTGAAACGCAAGCTGAGATATCAATTAATCCAAGGGGTCAAGGTCGCCCAAACAGGCCAAGTTCCGGCACCGGGTCTATTTTTGACCGTACTTTCCCGATATTTATTCTCCACCGGCCGGACATCGCCTCTCCTTTTGGATGCTCAGCTTATCTCAGCAGGGCCTGTTAACTGAAACCTCTGCTTGGGGAGTCCGATGACGTTCAAATGGTAAAACTATTATGAATTGCAGGGATGCTGAATGGCTCGGACGGCGATGAGCTCCATACCAACTACAAGGTCCGCATCGTTGCGTTCTTCCCCCCTCCCTCCGCCCGACGTCAAAATCCAGCTCCAAGAAACGCAAGTAATTTTTCGTTGCTTCTCGCTGTGTTCGTCGTCATGACTTGCTCAATGCAACAGGCACACCACTCGACCACGCGAGAATCCCTTTACTCAGTTGCCTCAAACCCCCGCAAAACATTGTCTCTATCCAAGATGAAGATGCGGATGCCAGAGCTCAATTTTCGCAACGTGCGGCTGGTCGTGTACACGCTTTTCATATGGTTCTCCATCGTCGCAACCGCTTCAGCCCAGAATTGTCTCTGCAAGTGCGTGAATGATATCATATTTTATTGCCATTTTCCGCCTGACAAATATTTTCAAATTTCTGGCTCTTTCGTCGCACCCATCGTATTTCCCGCACCACCAGAACCGAACACAGTGTTGGACCCACGCGCGATCGTATCCTCGCCGAAGCACACAACATCTACAATTCCGCCAATTCTATCTTGGTCTTTGTCCTCGTTAAAGATCTGCGTGGGCTATCCATAGCTGTCGTGTTCTGCTCAGGCTATTTCGGCTTCGTCTACTTTATTCTCCAGCATGCCATCCTCTTCGATCAATGGAAGAATAAATGGGGACGCCGATTCGTTCGTTGGGTCGAATGCCCCCTTGGACAATTGATTCTTCTTGTATGTGCGGTGATCATGTGGGTGGCGACGATTGTGGCAACTAGCTTGTCACTGCGGCGCATGCTGAACCATGGATCGATGGTATGGGTCCTTGTGAATCGAAAGGTTTTGGATCCTGAGAGCGTAAAGTATGTCGCGTGCGTTTCTTTTCACCTCCATTTACTCCTACTTTTCTTCCCTTCGTCCTTAGAACGATCGAGCTAGCTGCTGGTATCCCGACGCGGTATTGGGGTCATGGATACGGTATGGGACCATTTGGCTACTATGCCTAACTCCAGGCCGAATTCCTCTCACATCCCCGCTTGTATTAAATCCAGTTCGATTCATGTGCATTGCGACGTTCATCCAAATCGGTCTTTTCGTGTTCCCACTTACGCTGCATGTCATGGCCTATCGTCGTTCCCGTGCCACTGCCGCCGCGCGCAGCGAAAACGAAAACGAAAACGAAAGCAACCTGGGTGTCCCTGATCTACATGTAGGCCCAGTGGCGGCCGACCATGAACTCGAATCGTCGTCGATTGATAAAGTATCCAATACTGAAAACAATGTATAAATAAGTGCGGGTCTCTGACGTCCATTTCGGTGTCAGTATTCCCTCTCTGTTCTTGACCATCACTGCAGTTTCGCCTTGCCAGTGACTTTCCTGAGAAATGTTGTAAACAAATTGTATGTTGTACATAACACTGTTTCCACCGCCTTTTCCCTTCGCTGCCGGTATAATAAATCAAACCATTATGTGACGGAGGCGAGTGGAAAAATGTGTCGATGGATCGGGATGCTTCCCATAAATGGAATCTCCGTTGCTGGCATTCGCCGTTCTGGTCCGATCACGTGAAGAGAACGACCTCAGCAGCGACGAGCAATCGCCCCTTTGATGAGCATTCCACCATACGCGTCTTCGTTCCGCACCACAGTCTCTCACACGGCACTCCGACCCGTGACGTGTCAAACCCCGTTTCTCAAGCTCTCTTCGTTGAATTCGTTTTTAACTTGCAACTTTCGCCTTCGCGCGCATCAAGTTTGACACGGACATGGGCACTCACCTTATCTCGCACGTCTCATTTAGCTAGAAGAGTCGTAGGTTAGTGGATGCCGCGAGTAACTTGAACCAGCCCTGCTCATGTGTTGCCACTTGGCGCAACGATCTCTCGTGGTCTTCCTTCCTTCCTTCCTTGCATCACTCGTTTCATTCGCGCTTTAAGGTTAAGCGGCGCATATGGACGAACGTTGATGATTGTGCTGGCGCCGGTCGTGGGCAGTTCATTGGGTCAGATTCACCATCTGGAAAAGAAATCGGACCCTAATCCAGCCAGCTCCGATCACTGGCGCCACCACAAGGATCAATGATTATCATGTCATATCATCTCACAATCATTCAATGCGTTATATAGATCGATAGCTTACGCATGCTGCGGTAAAAATTGGCCTTTGTTCCCAGCTAGGCGAGGCACAGGTCTCATGTCAGCGTCAAATGTTGTCGCGCAGCACATCAAAAGCCACGGTGTTCGCACATACTCTGCCAAAGAAAATGGCATTCAACATTCTTGGTCTCATGCACCCTCTCAGTGTATAGTCAACAGATTTCAGCTTTTGTTGAAACACAAGGACAACGACTACAGTACAAGACATAACTGTTGAAAAATGCCTCTTCTGCTGCCACGTCCAGAGTATTATTCTGGGGTTTCTGGTCACGGTACGGATTCATAAAACGACAAATGCACGATAAATTGTTGCTGTACTTTGGCGGGTTGATCACAACTGTGGCTGCCACCTTCAATGCAGTTCCATTAAGATAGTACGAGTGTGAGATCACCGAGTTGTGAGAGTGATTGACACCTCCGGACACCTTTCCCAATGCTAGGGCTTTTGCTACCTGCCCAGACTCTTATTCTGGGACATCAAAAGCCCATCCAAATCTTGTATGTTCCTAAAGGTTCATGTGTACTATGAAGAGCTGCGCCAGCATACGCCGTCAAAGGGTGAGTTTATGTGATTTGCGAGTTGTCTGACCCTGTTTCCCAGCGGTTTCTCTGCAAGGTTGTCTTGGTTGGGGATTGTGAATCCACTAGTATTACTTCTCGAAGAGCTGAATGGTGCAAGCATCCCGGAGATTGGCATCCTCTGGAACGAGCCCCATCATGACCGTGAAGGAGAATCCAGCGTGAAAGGTGCGGAGGAGTCCCGCGCCTGTGTGTTTGGCCGGGTTCACACATTCGGCGATGCTCTCCCAGATTTTGACAAGGTCATCACGAGGTTAAGGGCTGTACGTCGTTTCCCTTCCGGTGGGACATGACGGCCGGAACGCTGATATAATCTAGGAACGAGCTTACATGTAACCTCCAAGTTTCTGCTCAGTATGTTCATGCGTTTACTCAGAAAGCTAGTCATTCACAAAGTGAGGAATGAGATACAAACAATTTTCATGACGCATGAGTTGAGCAAACAGATAACGATGCACACTTGATTTTCCATCCTGAGGATTGAAGTTTTCTTCGAAAATTTGTGTGATTCTTGCAAGTGATCATAGTGAAGAGCATCAGAAAATCTGTTCTAACGGTGCCCTCCCTCCAAGTTGAAATCGTCTGGAATGCGTGGTTAGACGTGAAGCTATCTAGGTGGGGGCCACTATGATACTTACCAAGTCGGACACCTAAATGAGTCATCCGGCAGTATGGTAAATAAAACCAGTCTAGTTCTACTTTTCAGTGTTGCACTTACGTCCATTTCGATTGCCGTAAGTCGCAAATCTCCAGTCTCCAGGGAGCCACATGTCCTGATGGCTTAGTTCTTTGAGGGTCTTGGAGCTAATCAGAATCTTCGTATTGCCGCTGAGAGTGATAGGTGCCTTGTAGTCTCTGGCGGTAGATCTTTGATATCGGTATTGAGATTGGATCAATTCAGACTGAGGCTGGCCGTGTATTCTGAAACTCACGGCACAGGGAAAAATAGCGCTTGAAACGGAGGAGCATGAGTCATATATAACAGCTCCCGATTTCATAAAGCACTCACCAGTGTTCTTGGGTCTTCCGGGTGTCCAACCGGAAGTACTACTTGGGAAGAATATGTCATCGTAATACTGCGAGGCCTGGGATATTGTATCCTGGCCATTCTTGTCCGAAGAAGCAACGAATGTCCACTTCTGGCTCTCAGTATCCCACGTTGACATCAACAGAATGTCAGTGCCCGGATTAATACTGCCGCGGTCAAGCTCTATGCCGTATTCCGATCCAGGGAGGACAATTCTGCAATATGAGTTGGTCAAAGGAAGTCCTGTGTTGTGTCAATGATCAAGAGCAAATACATGAACTTGGTCGAATCCTTCTCATCAACCTTGACTTCCCAAGCTTGCTTCTGATTCGAGCAGGTAATCGGAGCGCCTTGCTCCACATCTCCATCGACTCCTAGATACGTTCCGGAGGAATTCTTGATGTACACCTGATCGGAAGGCGCGCTTTCGAACGTCCACTGAAAGGGCGTGAGCAACAGTTTTGCCTTATCGTTTGTACGAGATCTTACCCGCTGACTCTTACGGTCTTTGATTACCTTGAATCCGACGACATGGCTACGCGAATTGTATTAGTTACTTGAGCCTTTGAATTGAGCAAAACTCCTGACTAAACACCAGGAGCACTATCAAATCAGTGAATGCGCTCGTCGGATGAATGACGAATACGAACCGTGTTATCATCGCTAAGCTCAGCTGAAGTCCCCGATTTGCTGTTCACGATCTAAGTCCCCTGTTAGTATTCCTACGAGTAGAAAGCTACGAAGAGACGTGCCAAGTAGGGGCGATTGAACTCGAATGGAACAGGCGGTTTAACGAGGTCAAACTTCCACAACTGGTTTTGCGTGTTCCATGTGGACCAAAGTAGGACGGACGTTCCGGAAGCAGCGCTTCCTCGATCCAAATCAACAGCAAGATTCGTGTTAGGGTAGAAAACTCTATTTGATAGCAGATATTCCGTCAGCAAAAACCCCTAACAATAAGGAAGATTGATTACTTGAATGTCTTCTGTCCCGCATTGTCGATCCGTATACTCCATGGTTGCTTCTTGGTTGAACAGGTGACATCAAGGCCTCTCTCAGGGTTGCCTTCTATGCCGAGATAAGTGCCACGATGACTTTTGATATAGAATCGTCCAGAGCCGGCATCCTCGAGAGTCCACTGGGAATTCCAAACTCGTTAGAGTATTGCTCAAAGACGGTCGGAGCGGGAACCAACGTTTTGAGCATCACGCTGGGGTATGTTCCTCCAACCCACGACCAACCTTTCGGAAGCTCCGTGAATTAAACCATACAGATTTCGATGTTTACAACACCTTACTGTAGGATGAAAATAATATAGTAAGCATGTCGTGTAGCAAGATTGCAGCCGGAAACAAACCTTGTCATCATCGCTAAGTTCACACGCCGTGCCGGATCTCACGTTGACGATCTGGAAAGCCGTTAAGCTGAGATAAATGCAGAGTAGGGAATGTGTTTGATCGAACCTTGTATGGGGCATTTTTCTTGAGGATTTTCCCAGCTTCACCGTCCTCTGGAGTATCTGTTGTTCCTTTCGAGACAAGCTCAGATTGCCAGTGCTGATTTGTGCATCTCCCGTATGACCAAAGGTGGATCTTTGTCCCGTTATTAGTGCTTCCGCGGTCGAGATCCACGCAGTAGTTTGTGTCGGGGTACATGATCCTAACCTTGACGAATCAGCCTAGCTCACATCTAACCAGAGGGTGGAGTAACTTGCTTGTACTGAGATCCTAGCTGCTCAATTTTCCACGATTGCTTGTAACGACCGATACAAATGGCCGCGCCGTTCTTTGGTGCACCCTCGATCCCTAGGTATAAATTGTTTGCATTCTTCAGCCGGACTTCGCCATTACCTGCGCTTTCGACGATCCACTAGGAAAATGTCAGACAAATCCTACAGTATCAGGGGTAGACAAACCTGTTGGTTCGCTGCGCTAGTCCTCTGCCATCCAACCACGTATCTAATAGATAATGAGCTGCGTAGATGAGGCGTCAGTTTATAAACATACTATTGACGTCGTTAGTAAGGTAAGGTGACACTGAAACTTTAACCCGAACCTTGCGAGAGCTAGCGTCACTGGCACTTTCATTGACATTAGCGACCGTTCCTCCTTTAGCATTCCAGAGCTAATCAATACATTTCGTCGTCAATTGGTTCGTGTTTGGCAGTATGAATGACTGTACCAGATAAGTGGAGTTGTTCTGTAATGGCTGATGATTGGGAGGCGGGGCAACCGAGAATGGTTCCGGAATCCATGATTGATTTGGACCACCATGAGGGTTCCAAAGTATGATTCCTGTTCCGTTACGGTTGCTTCCTCCGGAGAGATCAACGACGTATTGCGTATTGGGATAAGTGATCCTGATGTTGCGCAGGTTATGTTGCATTCGTTTATGCTCAGTTTGCCAATCGACTCACGTATACTGAGATCCACGGCTTTGAAGCCACCATCCTTGCTTGTAGCGACCAACAACGATGGGCGCGCCGGGTCTGGGCCCACCCGCAACCCCGAGGTACAGATTGTTTTCATTCTTCAATCTGAACTCGCCGTTTCCGGCGCTTTCGAGGATCCACTACGATGGGGATCAGCTGGGTTGGAGCATGGCAATAGGAAGGAAGGGGGACGAACGCGCTGGGACGCTGCATCAGTTTTCTGCCACCCGCTCACGGACCTAGCGAGATGTTGAGTCCAATCAAGGCAAGATGAATCTGACAAGCATACTATCGCCTTGGTCGTGAGCAATACTGCCAGAGCTTCAGACCATTCTCGCACCTTTGTATCATTTTCGTTTCCTGCGTTGATATATGTCCCAGCCCTTGCATTCTTGAACTGGGGAATAGAATTTCGTGAGGGCCGTGTCGCGATTCTGAACGACGATGGACACACCAGATACGTTGTACCCTCTTGGAGAGACATTTGAGCCGAGCAGATGATACCCCAAGGGTATGTGCGTGCTTGCCTGCGCGCCCTTCAGAAAGCTGATTAAATACTGATTTGTCGGAATTGAAACCCAACCCACAGCAGCTGACTACCAATGCCGCGTCCAGAAGGCACACCAAATCACAGTTGGAAGAATATAGAAGTACCACATGAACGGCCCAAATGCTATGCTTTGAATCGCTTCTCCCAGTCGGATCAGGAGATAAGCAAATTAAGAAAGCTAGAGGATGGATTCAGGCTCGGAGTGTCATCGGATAATGAGCCTCGTGGTTGCAGATTTCAGAAGCAAACCCTCCGCAAGTATACTTCCACGAAGAAGGGCGCAGGAGATTGTCATCCGGGTGATATTGTTCGGGGAACGGAATGATATGTTGGCACAGCCACTCCCCGCGCGGCAGCCAAATCTAGAAGGTCTCCTTGCTATCAAAGCTTAGCTCTTCAAACCACTCGTTCATCAGCATACGGAATATTTTGCCCTATCGTGGAGCGATCAGCTTGTGAACGGGATGGCCGCGCGATATGACCCACTTTTACCGGAATAGTTGTGCATCAATACACCTAAATAACGTGCAACTCTGTCCACTATGATAACAATAACTCTCTGCACTCTCCGCACTCTCCACACACCCTCATGGCTGTCGATACTCAGAAGCTACCTCCTCCTCAGTTCATCGTCCCTAAAACCGGCCACAGGCTGGCTGCCGACGCCTCAGATCGCTGGGCTCTGAACGTAGATGTCTTTGACCCAGGCAAGGACGAACAGCAAGTATGTCAACGTCGATCAGCCAATTGGACTCCTCGCTAATGGGTCTTGGAGTTCTACATTTTCCCCGATGGCAGAATTCGCCTCCCGAGCGGCAAGTTCACTGCGCCTGGATTCTATGAATCCCAAGTGCAAGTCGTGGATGAGAAGTCAGCCTACAAGTGGATCATCATGGAAACCCCCACAGGCTCGTGAGCGTAGATCCTTACGGAAGCCTCCTTGAACTGTTCCTGATCCCCTTATCCTTGCCAGTACAATCAATCACATCAATGGCAATGTCTGGACGTTTGGAGAGCCGTTCAAACCAGTAAGCTGCCGTCGAAGAGAAGGACTTGGTGGATGAGCCTGACGCCACATAGATCGAAATCCGGCCCAAAAACATGCAGCAAGAGTTGCAGGAGTTCCACATGCTCGACTCCGTCCCTAGTTTAGCCACAAATACCACGACCAGTGTAGATGAAGCAATTACGGCGATTCCCACTGACAAGCTGATCATTACGGGAGCGCAACGCGGACCGGGACCGCTTCCTGCTCGGCTCGACTTCGACACCTTTGCCAAAAACGAGAGATTTTTGGCGCTATACATTCAAGCTCTTAGTGAGTCAGGCATTATCGTTGTAAGGATTTTAGTTTGGCTCACCTTCGCGTAGCACGGATTCATAAGGACCCTGAGGACCAATTATTATCGTTCTATCAAGTCACGGGGCTCCACGGGGTGCCGCTCGTGACGTGGAACCAAGCACAAGGCTCGGGCGCATATTGTAGACATGCCTCACCTCTCTTCCCGACCTGGCACAGGCCTTACGTCGCTCTCTTTGAGGTACGCTCACGCAGGCAATAACTACGAGAATATCTTTTGATCGCTGTGATCACAGCAAATTGTTCAGAAGCATGCACTTCAGATCGCGAACGAGTACACAACTGAGAAGGAAGAATGGAAAAAGGCCGCTTTAGACCTTCGTCAACCCTACTGGGACTGGGCTAAGCCTGGCGGTGCTACTCCTCCTGATCTAATCCTCAGTCGAGCAACAGTCCGCATCAATACTCCGAAAGGATTCAGGGATGTCGAAAATCCCCTCCTTTTCTATTCGTTCAAGTCGGATAGGAGTACGGCAGCTTTCCCCCCCGAATTCGTACCCTTTAAGCGCACCATGAGACACCCTTACAGCGACACGCCTACGCAGGATATTCGCAGGTAGGAAATTCATTGATCCTTCCTCCTTGATTGGATGCTCTCTTACGTATATCCCAATAGTCACACTCGCAATGCTCAGGAAAAGCTCACGATGAATACGCACGATTTATTCGCTCTCACCACCTGGGATGCGTTCAGCAATAAAGCGCAAACTAAGAATGGCGCAAGCAATAGCTTGGAAGCTGTTCATGATACCCTGCATGTACTTGTCGGCAGGAATGGACATTTCGCTAGTGCCTGTGGAGGTCCGTATTCTCTATATCTTGGCTGTGGTTTCTTAATTGTGAACTGATGACCTTGAACGTAGCATTTGATCCGTTGTTCTTCTTCCATCACGCCCAAGTTGATCGTCTGCTGGCTTTGTGGGATGTGCTCCATAACGATTGGGTACGTGGTGCGGAGGCGAAGGAACGTGAGTGTCTTCTGTCCATGGGTGTAACCAATAACGAACCTTGTTAAATCTGCTTTCTCTTTAGAGCTCGCTCCCTTTTGGAACACCGAAAGCACCTTCTGGACCTCGGAGCAAATTCGCAACCATGAGGTCTTTAATCACACGTATCCCGAGTTACAGAATGTCCGGGGAAACCTACGTGACCACGTTCGGAGTGCTGTGGATACCCTATACAGCGGCCCAACCCGCGCGATTTTCAGGTCGATTTTCACAGGCAACAAATCCTCTATGACCTCGTGGTCTGTCCATATCAGCATCAAGCCATTCACAATTGACCGGAGTTACTCTATCGTGGTCTTCTTGGGTACTGTTCCGAAAGATCCGCGTACGTGGCTCACAAGCCCCGACCTCATTGGTTCATACGATGTCTTTGTCGCCTATCAGCCGGAGGAGTGTGAGAATTGTCGATCTCATCAAGATGTCCCTATTGAAGGCTTTGTGCATCTCACGTCCAAGCTGCAAGATCAAATTGAACACTTGCAGAGTGACCGCGACGTGACTAACTATTTGCAGGAGCATTTGTACTTGGGTCTCATCAAGGTTTGGCATCTCCTTGTCGCGATACACACCAGGTACTTAGCCTTAATCCATGGATACAGGTCGACAGCACCATTATAGATTTACGGACAATCGAGTTCAAGGCCGAAGTCGTATCAAAAAACATCTCGAAAGGTAGCGGTGGCGGAGAAGAGGTCAATGTCGGGCTACCCAAATACTATCCTTTCAATATCAAGCCTTATGACGTTTTCCAAGAATGAGACTTCTACTTGGTCATTGTTGTTGTCGCTGTTGTTCTCAGCTAATTCTAGTCTCATATCACGCTGTGATTGTACAAACAAGAATCAAAAAATTCGAGTATTTTTTGTGTATCTGACCGCTACCAAGCATTAATGCATTTCATCAGCTTGTCGTGAACACGAAGACAAGGCTAGAGGGCCGATTCCGGCCGAAGCTTCCCCTGTTTAGAACCTATCTTGATCTTCGGAGTCTCGCAAGAACCATGGTGGCTAATTCGTGGTCCACACTTCCTTCGATACATTCCACATTACTGTACTGAAGCACATAACGGTTGCCAGGGTATCGAATGAGCAGGGTCAGCTTGCAGCTTGAAGTATCCCGCGCTTCTGATAGTGAATTAGCCTTAACGACTACAGCGACTCGGACGGTTGCATTCGCTCAAGGAACGTATCGTTCGGGAGGCCGCATCCCATATAGGAGCGGTGTCGTCCATTCCGAACGAACGTTCGGCCGCCGATTCAACTACCCAGACTGGAAGGGATATCACGGTTTCTCGACAAGTTAAATCCGTTATAGTTGTGCAAAATTTGACTGTGCACCTCACAAGCACAACCGATGCTAATACTTTCGAATGGAATTGCCGTAGATAATGACCAGCTTTGAAGACTCCCGGAATGGAGAGAAATTTTGGAAGGTGCCGAGTGATGAAGGTACATGTAATGCACAGAGACAACGTACGGATACTTCAGCCCCGTCATGCATCTTTCGTCCACTCATCTTCTAGCATTTCCAACGCAGTAGGGCGAGAAGCAGGGTCGATTGTCAAGCATCTCCGCATAAAAGCGGCAGTTGGACCTATGTCCGCTTCATTCAAACAGCGGTAGGCGCGCAGGCAGTCCTCGATATTGCGGGGACTCAGCTTCTTCACTCTCAAGAGTGAGCCTAGAAGGGATTAACGACGTGGAAGAACGGATCAGGTTTTGCAAAGCACATACCATCGGCATCAAAATAGTCGTCTCGGCGACTACAAGCAGCGAGGAAGTGCTCTGGAAATGGGCCTATGTGCCCGATTACAGTGTTGGGTGACCGCGGTCACGCGGTCAGCCAGGTCAATGGTCCGACCGGTCTGACCATTTTGTCTGACTTTTTCGCACGGTCAGACGCGATTCAGCCACGGTCAGCCGTGGTCAGCCGAAGTC
>Ga0307508_10003513_pt1 | contig 15786 bp, 10 predicted proteins | sample 9_EM_MG_FD_203089 | JGI IMG/M metagenome (GOLD analysis project Ga0307508, IMG submission 203089) | Populus trichocarpa ectomycorrhiza microbial communities from riparian zone in the Pacific Northwest, United States - 9_EM | ecosystem: Host-associated > Plants > Roots > Unclassified | place...
TGCGGTGACTGGTGCTATAGCAGCCCAGAAGTACCAGGAGCTATCACTGAGGCTCCAAAAGGAATATGATCAGTCCCCACCAAAATCTTTGGTGAATTTCCCTCCCTTGCTTGAATCAAGCATGTCAAAATCAAAGAAACACACTGAGACATCGTCCAGCTCATCTTCAGGATCTCACAGAGATCCAACTGTTCCCTTCCGGTCAATCATTGATCAATCAATCCGACGTGAGGAGATGGGACTGGCCCCAGTCAATGTGACCTATGGAGGAAGTGATGCTGTTGCGAGTTGGCGCTACAATGTAGCAGAAACAATGGAAAGGACTACTAGTCCTACGTCCAATTATGCACCTTCTTATGCCACTGGCCATACTACTGAGATGGACCCCATCTCATATGATGAGCCTGTATCTGAAGATGAGGAGGCATTTTCAGATTATGGCGATCGACTTATTGAGGTCGAACTGACTATCCACGTCCCCCCTGATGTGATCGTAGATGATCATGCCCTTGCTTTGGTTCAGGTAGTCCCACCTGATACGGACATTTCAGATGTTCCAGAAACCTGGGACATCTATGATCTTGATTTTGCGGAAGATCCTTCCAATGATGGAGAGGATTTAGATGGGCCATATGATGGCCAATACGACTATGAAGAAGATTCCACGTTGGATTCTTATGCCCCTGGTGATGACCAGGAGGAGATCTATGATGAGCCTGGTGAAGGCTCTTACTACTCTGATGGTCCTACTGAGGGCCATGATGAGCCTTGTTAAGGCTCTTATTGTTCTGATAGTCCCAATGAGGACTATGATGAGCCTGATGGAGGCTCTGTCTATTCTGATCCTCATGAGGATCCTGTATCATATTCAGATGGTGAATAACCTCTGTGGATACATGGGCCTGCTAACACGGGACTCAGAGATCTATTCTGGTACTGATGACCCTGCCAACGTGGGTGCCACCATACCACTCTTCTGCCAAGGTGCAGTTAACCCTGCCAACGCAGGCATTGATGCACCTATATACCCAATATTGGATTTAGGACTAATTAGTCCTGCTGACACACTCATTGCCACCCTGGGGATCCAATTGCTTCCCCTTGATGTACCACCATTTCTCTATTAAAATCAACATTCATTTTATCCTTTCTTTTCTTTTTGATTTTGATTATTTTATGAGACCATGACATGGTCTTATGTAAGGGATTGGGTTTTACTTATGTGACCCCCCGGGGTACTTGTAGTTGTTTGGCATCACCCTTTGGTGATGCCAGCAGGTACTGTATACCGACATTTTAGTCTATTTTTAGATAGAGAACTCATTTGTACCTTCGTGTAAGCCCCCGTATATATTCGGTCTGGTTTACCTTGGTGCCTGTGAGTTTCTCCCTGTAGGGTGAAAGCCTTACACTGGCACATAACTCACCACCTGTTCCCAATAGGATTATGTGTAAAAGTCACATATTTTTTACAATGTGTAATTTACATGTGTAATTTACTTCAGATAACAAAGCTGTGTGGAGGCCTAGAGCCAAAATATTGCCTGGAGGGGGTAAATTGATGGGATCAATCATGTGACTGACAATCATGGCAATGGCCAGCTAATTGAGTGTTCCATTAAACCTTAAATTTCTGACTCATAAGAATGAGCCCTATAAATAGGAACTCGTAATTAATAATATTTGTAAATTAGTTTTAAATAGTATATTAATGTATATAACCCTGCAGGTGCCTAATGCAACCTGTACCCCATACCCATACCCATACCCATGTGTCATGGATAATTACCTTCATGGGTCAGGGTATAGGTTGGCCTTTGGGTATCTGCAGGTTTACCTGTGCCAATGCCTAGCAGCTGCAGTTTCAGATACTCTAGAAAAGAAACTAGACTCCTTTTCTGTGACACAAGAGTAACAACACAAAATTACAAACCCACTACTTATCCCACATGCATCCTTACTCTCAGATGCTTTTGGGAGGTGGAGCCAGGCTTGGTTGAGAGTGTGGCAAATGAGCAAAGGGTCTGTTCTGTTCAAATATGGCTCTTCAACAAACTTCATATAATATCATCTGTGATATAGCAATCTATTGACATAATGTGATATATTTATAGTCGACTTGTTGGAAGTAAATGAAATACATATCTTTCAACAGGCAAAGATAAGTGGTCAATGTATGTAGACTACAAATTCCAGAGTGAATGGAAGATCATATAGTTAAAATAATATGAAAGAAGAAACTTTGAATGATACATGCATAAACTTGAGCAACTGATCTGTATGAATATGTTCTTTCCAATACTATAGCAAGTCTATCCATCACCTCCCTATATGAATGAAAGGCACCCAACGTGTGAAGGAAACATTTTCAGAACGCAATTTGGCAACAGCATGATGAAGTGCTCGGGCAGCCTGTGTTGTATCAGGTCTGAAGTTGTCCACCTTGTTATAGTTTTTGAAAAGATGCTTGTAGAAGCTATCTGCAATTTTTGGGCCATCTGTGTCAGCAATAGACCTGAAAAAAATAAGAACAGCATTCTGACACCCAACTACTCAACTTACCACATTGTTGCAACAACTCCATGGAAACCAGCAAACAGCAGTGTTGCACCAAGATGCATAGCCTCATCAGGAAGATCTTTATCACCCATTGCTGTCTCACATGCACAGAGAAAAGCAAGTGACGCATTCTGAGCTGTCTTCTGCATAATGTGGGATATCTTAAGCCGGCCATCTTCGAGAATGAGAGAGCTCTCTAGGGGATTTTTATTCTGTTCACCATGGCATCCAAAGTGGGCAATAGAAACAGCTGAAAGATGAGAAACAACCTCATTCACAGTAGCAGGGGCTCCTGGAACTCCCAACTTGACCAGACATTCATTGGGTACATGGCCTGCAATGTTCTGCAATTCTTGATTCACATAGGGAAGTGTTTTGGGTTGAATTACAACCATCATCTTGAACGGCTTGGTAGAACATGTAGGATGAGTGGTGGGAGTCAGAACTCTGAGGAGTGAACCAATTGTTGGCACATAGGATGATACAACATAATCAGAAACACTTATGACTCTCTCTTTGGTATAAATGCCAGCTGCATGTATTGGCAAGAAAGCAAATGGCCCAGTGAGACACCACTTCAAATTTGGTGGGTCAGTAGATCTCTAGACAGGATAATCAACCAAAGAAGTTTGTTATAAAATAAATCAACAGACCTCAAAATTTAATAAGTCAATCACAGGCTGCACAACTGATTTCCATAGTACACACAAAACACGACAGAAGATATCCTCAGAATCTAATTGAATTACATTCTGAGAATATCTTCCATCTGATACCCCTTTCCTCATTTCGCTTTCAACTGACTGCCTCAAAGATGGCTCAACATCAGAGTTGAAAATATCAATAATCTTTGGATGAAGAGATGCTTGAGGTAAAGAATTTCCAGCAGACGCCATTTTTATTAACCTGACAAGCTCATTGATGAGGGTAAAAGACAAGTTCGGGAGTGGAATGTGTTTTACATCAGATGATGTCATAATTAAAGTGTCGCAACCAGATTTGCTTGCATTGAGAATGACTATAGGTGCATCAACTGCAGCATTCTGCAGTGTTGAGAGTTGGCTTGGACACAAGAAGTCTTGAAAGCCAGGCAGCCTTCGCACTTCTGCCAGTGTTTCCAACCACTCAGTATTGAGATGACGGAAATGGCGTGCCTCCTGCTCCATTGATATCAATTTCTGTGGGCTATCAGTTGGATTCCTACATGTATCTCGAAGTGAACCCTGCTCAAGTGCAAAGGAGAGAGATTTCAGTCTGCTCTCAAGCACAGGTGCTACCTCACAGAGGTGAGTCATTGGTGTACGAAGTTCCAGGGCCTGTGCCCAAAAGATAGCACGGCCTGCTTCAAGGAACTCCACTGCTTTGTCATATTGATGGGATCGAATGGCACAAGCTGCAGCATCACAAGCCAAGCCATTGCTATTAGATGTCAAGGCCCGCTGCCGTGCTTGTAAAGTTGAGCCAAGCATTGCCAGACCAGGAAGAAGCTCAACTGCAGCCTGATAAGCATCCATAGTTGACTTGTGACTGTGTTCATCTGCATGTTGTGCCCAAGACCTTGCAGCCCTGAAGCGTAAAGAGACAGAAGCATTTTGACAGGTTACTGCATCTCGATAAGTAGCCATAGCCTTTTCGATATATTTCTGCTCTTGAGTATGGCAATATGCATGCATAAGTGCACTCCCAAAATGCATAGAAATATAACACATAGAAGGATGTCCACTGGGATGTGAGTTGATGGATTTTGAAAATAATCCAATAGCTTCATCTAGGTCCTCCTGTTTACCTGACTGCTTAAATCTTGTTGTTAGGGTGTTCGCAAGATTGGTGAGGGAGGTGGATCGTTCTGTATGGCCTGCTGGAAACAGCTCAAGTGCATCACGGTGCAGTAAAATAGCCTTGTCTAGATCTGTCTGTTTATCTAATTGCCCAAATCTCATTAGTGAGACTGCAAAATTGTTGAGGGTGCTAGATCGATTTGAATGGCCTGCTGGTTGCAGCTTGAGTACATCTCGGTGTAGTGAAATGGCCTCGTTTAGGTCCTCCCGTTCACCTGACTGGTCAAATCTCATTGTTAGGGAGTTTGCAAGATTGGCAAGAGGGGCAAATTGATATGGATGGCCTGCTGGAAACAGCTCTAGTGCATCTCGAAGCAGTGAAATAGCCTCGCCTAGATCCTTCTGTTCACCTGATTGCTTAAATCTTGTTGTTAGTGACTCTGCAAGATTATTAAGAGAGGTGGATCGATTTGGATGGCCTGCTGGTCGCAGCTTGAGTGCATCTCGGAGCAGTGAAATAGCTTCATCTAGGTCCTCCTGTTCACCTGAGTGCTCAAATCTTATTGCTAGTGAGTTTCCAAGATGGTTAAGGAAGCAAGATTGATTTGGATGGCCTGCTGATAACAGCTCAAGTGCATCTTGGAGCAGTGAAATAGCTTCATCTAGGTCCTCCTGTTCACCTGACTGTTGAAATCTTGTTTTTAGTGAGTTTGCGAGACTGTCAAGAAAGACAGATCGATTTGGACCTGTTGGGGAGAGGTCAAGTGCATCTCGGTGCAGTGAAATAGCCTTGTCTAGGTCCATCTGTTTACCTGACTGCTCAAATCGTGTTTGTAGTGAGCCTGCAAGATTGTTGAGGCAGCGAGATTGATTTGGGTGGTCTGCAGGAAACAGGTCAAGTGCATCTTGGAGCAGTGAAATGGCCTCATCTAGGTCCTCCTGTTCACCTGACTGCTCAAATCTTATTGCTAGTGAGTTTCCAAGATTGTTGAGAAAGCCAGATCGATTTGGATGGCCTGCTGGAAATATCTCAAGTACATCTCGGAATAGTGAAATAGCCTCGCCTAGGTCTGCCTGTTCACCCAATTGCTTAAATCTCATTGTTAGTGAGATTGCAAGATTGTTGAGGGAGGTGGGCTGATCTGGATGGCCTGCTGGTTGCAGCTTGAGTGCATCACGGTGTAATGAAATGGCCTTGTCTAGGTCCTCTAGTTCACCTGACTGCTCAAATCTTTTTGTTAGTGGGACTGCAAGATTGTTGAGGGAGATCAATTGATCTGGATGGCCTGCTGGAAACAGCTCAAGTGCATCACCGTGTAGTGAAATTGCCTCATCTAGATCCGCCTGTTCACCTGACTGCTCAAATCTTCTTTCTAGCAAGTTTGCAAGATTGTTGAGGAAGCCAGATCGATTTGGATGGCCTGCTAGAAACAGCTCAAGTGCATCTCGGAGCAGTGAAATAGCCTCCCCTAGGTCCTCCTGTTCACCTGACTGCTCAAATCTCATTGTTAGTGAGATCACAAGATTGTTGAGGGATGTGGGCTGATCTGGATGGCCTGCTGGTCGCAGCTTGAGTGCATCACGGTGGAGTGAAATAGCCTCGCCTAGATCCTCCTGTTCACCCAACTGCTCAAATCTTGTTGTTAGCAGAACTGCAAGATTGTTGAGAGAGGTGGATTGATCTGGATGGCCTGCTGAGAACAGCTCAAGTGCATCACGGTGTAGTGAAATTGCCTCATCCAGGTCTGCCTGTTCATCTGACTGCTCAAATTTCATTTTCAGTAAGTTTGCAAGATTGAGGAAGCCAGATTGATTTGGATGCCCTGCTGGGAAAAGCTCAAGTGCATCTCGTAGCAGTGAAATAGCCTCGCATAGGTCTTTCTGTTGACCTGACTGCTCAAATCTTGTTTTTAACAAGGTCACAAGATTGTTGAGGCAGCCAGATCGATTTGGATGGCCTGGAAACAGGTCAAGTGCATCTTGGAGCAGTGAAATAGCCTCATCTAGGTCCTCCTGTTCACCTGACTGCTCAAATCTTGTTTGTAGTGAGTTTGCAAGATTGTTGAGGAAGCCAGATCGATTTGGATGGCCTGCTGGAAATATCTCAAGTACATCTCGGAACAATGAAATAGCCTCGCCTAGGTCCTCCTGTTCACCCAACTGCTCAAATCTTGTTGTTAGCAGAACTGCAAGATTGTTGAGGGAGGTGGATTGATCGGGATGGCCTGCTGGAAACAGCTCAAGTACATCACGGTGTAGTGAAATGGCCTCATCTAGGTCTGTCTGTTCACCTGACTGCTTGAATCTTGTTTGTAGTGAATTTGCAAGATTGTTGAGGCAGTGAAATTGATTTGGATGCTCTGCTGGAAAAAGCTCAAGTGCATCTTGAAGCAGTGAAATAGCCTCATTTAGGTCCTCCTGTCCACCTAACTGCTCAAATCTTGTTTGTAGTGAGTTTGCAAGATTGTTGAGAGAGCCAGATCGATCTGGATGGCCTACTGGAAACAGCTCAAGTGCATCTCGAAACAGTGAAATAGCCTCCCCTAGGTCCTCCTGTTCACCTGACTGCTTAAATCTTATGGTTAGCAAGATTGCAAGATTGTTGAGGGAGGCAGGCCAATCTGGATGGCCTGCTGGAAACAGCTCAAGTGCATCTCGGTGCAGTGAAATAGCCTCCCCTAGGTCCTCCTGTTCACCTGACTGCTCAAATCTCATTTGTAGTGAGTTTGCAAGATTGTTGAGGGAGCCAGATCGATTTGGATGGCCTACTGGAAACAGCTCAAGTGCATCTCGAAACAGTGAAATAGCCTCCCCTAGGTCCTCCTGTTCACCTGACTGCTTAAATCTCATTGTTAGCAAGATTGCAAGATTGTTGAGAGAGGCAGGCCAATCTGGATGGCCTGCTGGGAACAGCTCGAGTGCATCCCGGTGCAGTGAAATAGCCTTGCATAGGTCCTCCTGTTCACCTGACTGCTCAAATCTCATTGTTAGCAACTTCGCAAGATTATTGAGGGAGGCAGGTCGATTTGGATGGCCTGCTGGTTGAAGCTCAAATTCATTGCAGTATAGTGAAATAGCCTCGCCTAGGTCCACACGTTCATCTGACTGCTCAAATCTCGTTGTCAGCGAGGTCACGAGATTGTTGAGAGAGGTGGTTTGATCAGGATGGCCTGCTGGGAACAGCTCGAGTGCATCTCGGTGCAGTGAAATAGCCTCATCTAGGTCCGCCTGTTCACCTGACTGCTCAAATCTCCTCGTTAGGAAGGATGCGAGATTGTTGAGGGAGGTGGATTGATCTGAATGGCCTGCTGGGAACAGCGCAAGTGCATCTCGGTGCAGTGAAATAGCGTCGTCTAGATCTTCCCGCTCACCCCACTGCTCAAAATGGGTATACAGTGTGTTGGCGACACTGCAGCAAGCGGGCAGGCGAAACGGATGGTGAAGCGGGAGTAGTTCCAGCCCCTCACGAAATAACCCAATCGCTGTTTTGACATCCACTCTCCGAGGAGACCGCTCCAACACGCCCACCACGTTGTTTGTGAAGATGTCCGTTAGAATGAGAACAGCACATTCATTTATCATTCGACCACTCAGTGGAAGGGCTTCATCTGAGCTCTCATTTTGCTTCATGCCCAACACCTCGGCGAGACGAACGAGTGGATTTGGCCGAAGGAAATGTGGATCCGGATGAAGACCCAGAACCCTATTAAGCAGATGGACGACGTTGCTAATGTCGGGGTTTAGAGTTGCTTGTTTACACCCCTCCAGAACTGGTGTCGCAAGATTGTACAACTGAGATGTTTCCACCTCAATGCAGGCAGTCATAATGTGTTCCTATACACACCGGGAAAATTGAGTGCTGAGACTGAATATCCATACCAATAATGTCACGTACCAGGTCTTCGAAAGTGGCGTTTGTGGCGCTAGCCTCTGTTATTTGCATGTCCTGGAAGGATAACATGATGAGGTCACATACAATTATCGACTAGCCCACTCACTTGAAGTAGACGGCTATCTGTGATGATTTCCGTAGTGATTTTGTGTAACGGCTGTTCGACCTGACAAAATAAGTAACACACTCTAGATACGAGTAATGGCCATACTGTCTGTGATGAGTAGCCAGGGGTGTGAGCGGTAGGCATCGAATAACTTCGTTCCATTGTCTGGTCAATCAAATAAGATGCGTTAGTGCAGATCTCCAGAGGGACTTCAACTGTGGCGTGGCCAGCTTTTGCCATCGTTCTGAGTTGCGGTAATCGCAACATGCACAACACACGTGGCGTATCTTGGAGGTCACAATTCAACCGTCAGTGTCACTGCCCGTCGGTACCATTGTGTGACATTTTGTGACATCCTGTTGTAAATTCAGTTTAACTTTCCCATAGTCTATCATAGCGCATCGCAGCACAGCAGGTGTACTTAGAGTCTCTGCCTAATACCGCTGTTCCAAGGGTGCAGTGAATCCTGATGCTCTGAATGACGTCTCCAAATCGCCGACCCAATGTGAATCAATACACAATTGTCAGCAATGAGACTCACTTCCTCTATGAAAAACATTGACGGCAGTAGTCGCAAGTCAACAGCACACAGCCGGTGCTTCAGCGATGCGTCGCTGCGGCTCATAAGGATATTTAAGTTGGATGGGCGTGACATCACATCATGTGCCCTTTGCACAATTCCGTGAACGCCTGGAATTTATAGCGCTCCCTTCTGCGTGCAGAGGAAGCGAAATTCCCCCTTACGAATGGCAACGCTTGAGGCCTTGAGGACTTTCTTGAGGACAACGGCGGTTTCACTCACTACGACAACACTACGAAGGCCGTGCCGTCATTGCATGCCACGAAATACGTTTATCAGTGACTGAAGCTCATTCCTACTGAGCCCAAGGCAAATACTCTCTTCCAGCATGCATTCTACTTCTGTGATGCTGTAGGAAAGGCCTTTTTCGAGGTGATTATCCAACCAATTTCAAGGTTTAGCACCTGATAAGGCTGCGTTTGATAGTGCGATTGCGGTCATAGCAAGTTGGGTGTCTATGATAAGCAAAACGAAAGTACCTTGCAGGAGGTCCGGCTGTGTGCGAATTGAATTTTCCTGGTTCTTAGGGAATCGCTCTTGCCAACTTGTTCCACACCTCCAGTATGCTCTGGTGGCAAAGGAGGGATTCATCCTGCTGCCTAAACCAAAACAACTGTACAATTCCCTTATGCTCAATAATTTATCCGACACGGAAAACGAAGCTTAGGTAAACGGAGACATCCTCAAAACATTAATTTGACAATAGAGTGTTCCAGCTATCTGCAAGTAGACACTACTAGTATTCTATCTGCGCCGTTGCTTACTTCATACTTCCGTTTCAGTACTAGGGAGTATCCGGCACCCCACAAGTATACCAAATCCAGCAAAGAACCCGCTTGGTGCGCTTGTGGCAATCGGGAGTCAACGCGACGGGCTTGCGTCATTTCCACCAAATTTAGGTGCTTAGCATAAGCAAAGGCACACAAACGAAAAGTTCCGGGTGTCTACGGTTTTGCAGATAGCTGTCAACAACCCGTTTGCCAGTGAACGACAGATGTCTTGGAGGACCACATCTGGCCCAACGATCAGCTACTTACGAACTTGAAGATTCGCCCAGCAGCATGATTGCACCATAGGACATGTCCATGACGGCAATAGATCGCGTGCCCTGTTGCTGGATACTTAAAGGACTTATTTCCTCGGCTCGCAACCGAACTGACTCGTGTAAGTATAGACGTGCATACTTCTACATGGCAGGCAGCCTGAAGTTTGTATCAAATAGAAATCCTGAATGGTGAACCGGTGGGATTCATTCCGGTTCAGGAGTTTGTCCTTACCTTCAGGACACCGTAACCTTAACCGACTCTCTATATAAACTTGCAACCTGAGGCTTGCCTTTCCTTCGATTCTACTCGCTTTTGTCATCCTGTGGCCGGGACCTGGACGAAAGACTCCAACTTCGCTGTGTAGTATGGATTTTCATCCCTGGAAGAAGTTGTTAATCGTGTCACCTAGTAGCGTCAATTTACTATCCATCGACAACAACCATGCCCTTTTTTCAGGTTGGCAACATTGCCGCCAGAATCAAGTCCTTCTTCCTCTCTCCTCGAGCCTTCAAATTTAAACGGCGTACGCAGAATACCACTTCCGACGCTTCCTCTATCTCTACGGAATCAACCGTCTTTGAACCACTCAACCTTCCACAAACCGAGTCGTCCCCTCTTCTCGGAAGGGAAGAAAGACGGCATAATCCGGCACATCGAATGGGATCTTCAACAGCTTCAAGTTCGCGTGCAGTGTCGGCGAATATCTTCGGGTCTTCCGATACATGGATTCAGATGTGGATTCCCGCTGTACCGGGGGTAACTTTTACTTGTCCAGCAACTTGAGAACTAAAACGATTGAGTTTTTGGGCAGTACTGCTTCTGAATTGTTTCTCAAGAATTCGTACTTCGTGTAATGGAACACCACCAGTTAGATACTCTCCAGCGCAGGCCTAAACCCAGGATGGAAGTAACTTCCATATGCGTCAATCTGACTTGTGGTGTTAAAAAATTGTATATGATTAGTCCATCCAAACTTCAAAGTCGGTTAAGAATCCCCGGGCCCACCAAAGGGTCTCCGCCAACTCTCATCATGGAGTATAAGTTTAGTAAACGGGAAGGACTATAATCATTCAGTTTCTTCAAAACGAGAGGTGTTGCGGTACGAAACGTCGTGGTGCCTCTCCCCCTCGATTTGTACATCCTTTCGGACACATTTTTCATTTAGCCTTTCAGTGCTGGTAACATTGGCGCCGCGAGAATCGAGTCCCGCTTCATCTCTCCCCGGGCCTTCAAAAGAGTACAGAGAATACTATTACTTCCGACGCTTCCTCTATCTCTACGGAATCAAACCATCTTTGAACCACTCCAAGTCAACCTGCCATAAATCTCGTCCTTCCTTTTCGGAAAGGAAGAAAGACACGGACCCATCACGTCGAATGGGATCCTCAACAGCTTCAAGAGGTTTAAACACCAGGAAAGGGCGGAGTGTTGGCCTCTATCCCCACGAAGAAGAGGTTACATCCTTCAGCGAGACTGGGTCTCCCACCACTGAAAATGCATGTAGTCAGATGGGGATTCCCACTATTTCAGTTTTCAGTTCGTGACCCCATTCATTAGGCATGGAGCTAGGACTTCAAGTTGTGTACATGACGAAAGTATATGAGCCCGTATTATCGTAGTGTGAGAATTGTAATTAATCCTGGCTTCCGACATCTACCGTTAACGTGATTCCCACTATACTGGGAGTTTTACTTTTCCGGCAACTTCGAGAACTAAAACGATTGAATTTTTGGTACATGTGAGTAGCATGTAGGTTGAAGCTTTCTTAACCGCTCCGAATAAAAGGTCATAAACAAAGGACAAACAAATGAGAAATGTGGAAGACGGAACAGTCATACACATAAGTACTTGTTACTTTCATCAACTCAATTCGACAAAAATAGGACAGCCGATATTGTAAGGTAATATTTTTGTTATCTAAAACGATCGAACAGGTTTTGATCATATTTGCGTAGACGCCATTTCACATCAAGGCCATACTACAATCCTCATCCCAGAACTTTCACACCGAGTCTCACTATCGTTTTTCGTTAGCATACAAACCATATAGACAATGACACCTCAGCTTCGGCGGAACATCAATTCCGATCGAGTGCCATACCTCAGGTTTGAGGAATTTCCGATTGAGATCAGCACTCATATTCTGGCTTTGTCAACGGTGCCAACGTTCTGGTGCTGGAGAACATATCAATCCCTTATTGTCGTTTCTCGTGATATGCAGGCGCTTGCCTATCACGCTTACCTCCCGCATCTCCCCATCATGCTATATACGCGCAAGCACGTAGATTCCTTCTGCATGCTGCTCGAATCGAATCCGAATACTGTTGGTCCCCGAATACGCACTCTGTGGATCATATCAGGCATTAAAGCAAAGGTCGAGTACGAGTTAGGCCACACCATCCTTCAGAAATGCACTCGGATTACCCATCTTGCTTGCAATATCAACTTCCTCAAATCACTCGTGCAGTCAACCCCATTCTCCCACCACAATCTAAAAGAACTAACACTAATCGAGACCATAATTCCCTGGGAGCTCCTCTTGAGCCTCCCCGCTGGTCGCCAACTCTTCAGTCAGCTGACTCACCTTCGCGCCAGCGGGGGAACAAAGCTTGTTCTCCCAAACTTCTCCTTTTCGTCTCTTACGCACCTGTCCTTTTCCTGTCACCAACTTTCATTTGGCTCAAGTTCCACTTCGCCATTCGACTCTACTCGATTTCCAAAACTGCAGCAAATTGCGCCAAGCTTACCATACATGATTTGCCGGACATTCAGCCCTGCAGTGATGGACGCGACAGGGCGTGGAGTTGACCCAAGGATTAGTGTCATAGCTTGTCCTAAAAAATGGAAGGAGGCAGATGTGTGGAAAAAGGCCATACAGGGGGAAAACGACCTGTGGACGAGCGCTCGTGTAGGGGAATATTTACAGAGAAGTCGCGCATTCATGCAGGAGCCCCCTCTGTGGGACTATGATAACCTATGGCCTGATGCTAGCACGGCGCTCTGGTAACCGGATTAGGTATTATTCAATGAATGCTGTATTATAAGTCTGTCAATCTTACTGATGTTTCCGCTCGGGATAGCGTACAATTCCCAATGATTATGAAGTTGGGAGTCCTGTAATATATTGTAAATCATATTTTCTTGCCTGCAAGGGGTCCTAGCATACGATAATTCACCGTTGCGTCTTAAATCTGACAAATTATTCCTACTACCAGATGCAGAACTCCTGATCATTCTCGCTGGAACGTCCATGTAATCGGAGGCATTGGTAGCGCGGTTAGTGGAGGGAATAGGGAAGAAAAGTGGGGGCAAAAATTGCAAATCAGCTAAATTTTTCAAAATACCAGCTCAAGATGCAAAGGGCCAAAAATTTCAAGGAATCAGACGTTCTAGCAAGGATATCGAGTCTTGATATTACGGGGGGTCCTTGTTCAGCCTGCGACAATGAGGCAGTGGCTATGGACATAGCTGACAAGTCCCCAGAATGGGCTTATAGATATCATCATCTCATGAGATGCAGGCCCATCCCAGTATGGAAATAATTTCTATATGCATCAATGTAGCTGAGGTCGAACATGGCAGCACGCACCTACTTATTATGGAAGAGTTGTGTTAGAAGGCTGTATATTTTCATACCAAAAGGTGGTTAAGAATCCTCAAAAAAGTATCTCCGCAGCCAGAGGAAAGATCATTGATATATGTAGTAGCAAAAAAAGAATCCATCAAAATCGGGAGGGAGGCAAATAAAAAAGTTCCGCATAAACGACTGGCGTAAAGATAACGTATTCATAACATAGTCACATAAAGAATTAAACGAAAAAGAACAAGTAGGGACAGCAAATGTACACCGTACAAAGGAAAAGGAAAGAACAAAGACGACCTACAAAGTCCACAACTTGTCCGGCAAACCCGGCAAAGGATTAATGATCTCAGACCCACCTACTATTTGTATTCCTTCTCCAAGGCTGAAGGAGTCTTCCAGGATTCTCAGCAACAAGAAGTTTCTTCCTCCATTTGCTCCTCATTGCCATCATGATTCACTTAACACACCCTCATCTCCTCCTCCTCCTTCCTTCTTCTCCTCAACAGCCCTCGCACACTCCGCACCAGCCCGCTCCCCAGATGACGATTCAGTGCGGCTCCCTGTTTGCGGTGCGGTATCGATGTGTTGGCGGTTTCAGTTTCAGTGGTGATGTTCTGCTTCGCGAGTTCTCCGCCGCTGGACTCGGCCGGATGCAACGGTGCTCCTCCTCCACCTGCCTGGTTACATGTGTTCCTCCCCGTGATCGCCACCGCTTCCGAATACCCGGCGCTCACTGGTGGTTCCCCTATGCCAGGGATACCTTCAGCACCTAAGGGGCTCATTCCAACGCTGAGTCCAAGTCCACCGGTGCTACCAGAACTGACTCCAAGACTCTGAGTGCCCAAACCTGGACCATTGAGACTTGCATCGAGATCCACAACTTGCTCGGTGAAATTAACTCGAGGATTGGCAGTAGCCGTAGGATAGGGACCCATTCCCCGAATGCCCACTGAACTAGGAGGAAGGTGTGATGCCGAAGTTGCCGGTGGTAAATAGTTAGGATGTAAGAATTGGTTCTGTTGGCGTTGAATGAAGTGGCTGTGACTGGAGGGAGGGAAAATGAATGGGCCACTGGTGCTCATTGAATTAGACTGGCTATGATGAGCTTCCTGAAAGCCGACAGGCGTGGCGAAAGCAGGAAGAGGTCTGGTCTCCTTAGAAGGAGAGGGGCAATGTATTTTGGGAGTCGGAGCCGCCGGTGAGTCGGAGACAGTTGCCAAACTGATTCCATGACTCTGATTACCGAAACTCAGGTCATTGGGACCCTTAAGTTCGGTGAAATTAACTCGAGGATTGGCAGTAGGCGTAGGATAGGTACTCGTTCTCCGCTTGCCTGTTGAACTCGGAGGTAGGTATACCGATGGTAAATAGTTAGGATGTAAGACCTGGTTTTGTTGCTGTTGGCGTTGGACAAAGTCGGTGTGACTGGTGGGAGGGAAACTCAACGGGCCACTGGTGCTCGTTGACTTGGACTGGTCACGAAGAGCTTGAAAGCTGTCATTGCCGGGAATGGCGAGAGCAGGAATAGGTCTGATCTCCTCGGAACGACACACGCGATGTCCTTTGGGACGCGGAGCAGCCAATGAGTCGGAGACAGCTGGACGGATAGCATCCCCACCAGTCGCGGCAGGGGTAATTACAATCGTTACCTCTTCCGAATACGTGGCGCTCACCGGTGGTTCTCCTATACCAGGATTATCGTCCTCAACCATCAGCCATGGAAATGAAGCAGATCAGGTCACCTACCCAATCGAAACTTGATTCGTAATCGACGAATTTCTGTGGAAATAATGGGATCACTTCCACCCTTCGTGGAACTGCCATCGACAGTAACAGAACCATCGATCGGAGTTTGAAGCGACTCAGTCATGGTCGTCACAAAGAAATCTCGCTCGCATTGCGAGCAGGAGCTAAATAAACAACGATCAGAAATGGCAGGCGAAAAACCAATCACAGCGCGTACCCTTTATCTGTAGGCTGTTCCAAACTTGAAGCCAAAGGAATTGGATTCGTCCATTGACACCACGGACATTTGATCACTTTGCCAGTGTGAGGGTCCTGCTGAATATGGATGAAATCCACAAACAGAGATGTGAACGGCTTGACAACAGCCCAACCCTCGGATTTCAGGATGCAGCCATTATATTCGACTTCGTACTTCCTTCGTTTAACAAATGAAAACCCCGTCTGGTTACAAAAGCGTTTTAGAAACTCCCTATGGAATGTCTACAACCCAGGTCAG
>Ga0307508_10003514_pt1 | contig 15786 bp, 14 predicted proteins | sample 9_EM_MG_FD_203089 | JGI IMG/M metagenome (GOLD analysis project Ga0307508, IMG submission 203089) | Populus trichocarpa ectomycorrhiza microbial communities from riparian zone in the Pacific Northwest, United States - 9_EM | ecosystem: Host-associated > Plants > Roots > Unclassified | place...
CGGAAAGTACCCAGAGCGGGGCAGAACACAGAGGAGCGCACCATGGAGTTTCGCATCCAGAAGAACGAGTTCCTTCGCGGCCTGCGGCTCGCTCAGGGCATCGCCGACCGCAAGAGCACGATGCCGATCCTCGCGAACGTCTACCTTCGCACCGAGGGCAAGACCAAGATCCTCCTCGCGGCGACGGACCTGAACGTCTCCGTCTCGGCGGAGCTCGCGGCGAAGGTCGAGAAGGAAGGCGCGCTCACCGTCGGTGCGCGCCCGCTCCACGACATCGTCGCGAACCTCCCGGGCGAGGATGTCGTCTTCAAGCGCGCCGAGAACAACTGGGCGGACATCAAGGCCGCCAAGGTCGCCTACAAGCTCGTCGGGATGCCCGACCGCGACTTCCCCAAGCTCCCCGATCACCGTGAAGTCGCCTTCGCCAAGTGCGATCCAGCGGTCCTCCGCGAGATGATCGACAAGACGCTCTTCTCCGTCTCCAACGACGAGACGCGCTTTCACCTGAACGGCGTCTTCTTCGAGTGCGACGGTGCGCATGCGCGCATGGTCTCTACCGACGGTCACCGCCTGTCCAAGGTCGAGCGGACCCTCACCGGAGGCCCCGCGCTCGCCGCCGGCGTCATCATCCCGAAGAAGGGCCTCGTCGAGATCAAGCGCACCGTCGAGAGCGAAAAGAACGCCATCTCGATCGCCTTCCAGGGGTCGTACGTCTTCATCAAGACCACCGACGTCGTCCTCGCGGTCAAGCTCATCGAGTCGCAGTTTCCGCCCTACGAGCAGGTCATCCCGAAGACCAACCAGAAGGTCGCCGTCATCGGCCGCGCCGCCCTCCTCGAGGCGCTCAAGCGCGCGTCCCTCATGGCCTCCGAGACGCGCGGCGTGCGGTTCACCTTCGAGCCCGGGCTTCTTCGTGTCGCCAGCGATAACCCCGAGCTCGGCGAGGTCCGCGAGGAGGTCGAGGTCGACTTCAACGGCGAGCCGGTCTCGGTCGGCTTCAATCCCCGCTACTTCACGGATCTCCTGACGCAGATGGTCTCCGACGAGATCCGCGTGGAGGTCGCCGGTGAGCTCGACCCGGCGGTCGTCAAGCCCCGCGAGGGTGACGACTACCTCGGCGTGGTCATGCCGATGCGAATCTAGCGAGTGCTCCTCCGCGCCCTCCAGGTCGTCTCCTTCCGCAATCTCGCCACCGCGACGCTCGTGCCCTCGACCCGGTTCAACGTCATCTCCGGCGACAACGGCCAGGGAAAGACCAACCTCCTCGAGGCCGTCTATCTCGCCGGGACCCTGCGTTCCTTTCGTACGGTCTCGACGCAGGAGCTCATCACCTGGGGCGCGGACCAGGCGCACGTCCGCGCGCGGGTCGAGCGGGGCGAGGTCGAGCGCGTCTACGAGATCGAGCTCTATTCACGCCGCAAGGTCGCCAAGCTCGACGGCAAGACACCGCGCACCCTCAGCGAGTACTTCGGCGACTTCAACGTCGTCCTCTTCGCGCCGGAGGACCTGCGCGTGCCTCGGGGCAGCCCGGTAGGAAGGCGGCGCTTCCTCGACCGGTCGGTCTTCAACCGCCGGGTCACCTTCCTCGCCGACGCCCAGCGCTATGCCCGCGTCCTCAAGAACCGCAACGTCCTTCTCCGCGCCCCCGAGCCCACCAGCGACCTCCTCGACGTCTACGACGCGCAGCTCGCCGAGATCGGAGCGCGGGTCCTCGTCGCGCGCCTGCGCTACCTCGAAGAGCTCCGACCTCGCTTCGCCGCGGCGTACGAGGCCATCACGCAGACGGGGCTCGAGGCCGCCCTTCGCTACGAGAGCTCGCTCACCTTCGAGGCAACCGACGAGAAAGTGATCCGCGCCCACCTCGCCGCGGCGCTCGCCGCCGCTCGACGCCGCGATCTGGCCAGACGGCAGAGCACCCTCGGCCCTCACGTCGATGACGTGGTCTTTCTCCTCGGGGGCCACGAGGCCCGCGCCTTCGCCTCGCAGGGACAGCTTCGCGTCCTCGTCCTCGCTTGGAAGACGGCGGAGATCGAGCTCTTGCGTGAGCTCCACGGCGACGCGCCGATCCTCCTTCTCGACGATGTCAGCTCCGAGCTCGACGCGAAACGGAACGCCTTCCTGTTCGATTTTCTCGACCGGATCGATTGCCAGTGCTTCGTCACCACGACCCATCCGAGGCATGTCCACGTGAATCAGAATCGTCAAGATTTTCGCATCGTTAATGGTGTGCTAGAGACCCCATGATAGGGGACCCAAATTCCTTTACCGGGGCCGATCCGCATGGTAGAAAACCTGGACTTTCCGACATGAGCGAGCCTCCCATGCCGCCGCTTTCCGAGGGCGCCAGCGACCTCGCCTCCTCGCGCCAGACTGGCGCCGCAGGCGACTACACCGCTGAAAAGATTACAGTTCTGAAGGGCCTCGACGCCGTGAGGAAGCGGCCCGGCATGTACATCGGCGATACCGACGATGGTACGGGCCTTCACCACATGGTCTACGAGGTCGTCGACAACGCCGTCGACGAGGCCCTCGCCGGCTTCTGCGACCGCGTCGACGTCACGATCCACTACGACAACTCCGTCACCGTCGAGGACAATGGCCGCGGCATCCCTGTCGGCATGCACCCGACCGAGAATCGGCCGACGCCGGAAGTCGTCATGACGGTCCTTCACGCCGGCGGCAAATTCGACCACCAGTCGTACAAGGTCTCCGGCGGCCTCCACGGCGTCGGCGTGTCGGTCGTGAACGCCCTGTCGGAGATCTTGAAGCTCGAGATCCGCCACACCGGCAAGGTCTACTACCAGGAGTACCGGCACGGTGATCCGGCGACGGAGTTCAAGGCGATCGGGGTCACCGATCGTCGCTCCGGCACGAAGATCACCTTCAAGCCCGATCCGGCGGTCTTCAAGGGAATCGAGTTCTCGTTCGAGATCCTCTCGCAGCGTCTACGCGAGCTCTCGTACCTGAATCGCGGCCTCACGATCACCATCGCCGACGAGCGGAGCAGCAAGTCGCACGAGTTCAAGTACGTCGGCGGCATCGCTTCGTTCGTCGAGGACTTGAACACCAACAAGACGCCGGTCAACGAGAAGCCGATCGTCATCAACGACACGCGCGAGGGCGTCGAGGTCGAGATCGCGCTCCAGTGGAATGACTCGTACGTCGAGCAGATCTACTGTTTCACGAACAACATCAAGAACAAGGACGGCGGCGCGCACCTGACCGGCTTTCGCCTCGCCTTGACGCGCACGGTGAACGCCTACGGCCAGGAGAATAACCTCCTCAAGGACGTCAAGGCCGGGCTCAGCGGTGACGATCTGCGTGAGGGGCTGGCGGCGGTCGTCTCGGTCAAGCACCCCGACCCCAAGTTCAATAACCAGCCCAAAGACAAGCTCGTCTCGAGCGAGGTGACAGGTATCGTCTCGGCGGTGGTGAACGAGAAGCTCGCGACCTTCTTCGAGGAGCACCCGCGCGAGGCGCGGGCGATCATCTCCAAGGCGCTCGTCGCTGCTCGTGCGCGCGAGGCGGCGCGCAAGGCGCGCGAGATGGTGCAGCGCAAGGGCGCGCTCGAGCTCTCATCGCTGCCCGGCAAGCTGGCCGACTGTCAAGAGCGCGACCCCAAGAACGCGGAGCTCTTCCTCGTCGAGGGCGAGAGCGCCGGCGGCTCGGCCAAGCAGGGCCGCGACCGGAAGTTCCAGGCGATCCTCCCCCTCCGTGGCAAGATCTTGAACGTAGAGCGCGCCCGCTTCGACAAGATGCTGGCGTCACAGGAGATCGCCACGCTCATCACGGCGCTCGGCTGCAGCATCGACAAGGAAAAGGACCTCGCCAAGCTCCGCTACCACCGCATCATCGTCATGACGGACGCGGACGTCGATGGATCGCACATCCGCACGCTCCTCCTCACGTTCTTCTTCCGCCAGTACCCCGAGCTCCTCGAGAACGGTTACCTCTACATCGCGCAGCCGCCGCTCTACAAGGTGAAGCGCGGCAAGCGCGAGGAGTACCTGAAGAACGAGCAGGCCCTCGAGGACTTCCTCCTCAAGACCGTCGTCGACGAGGTCAAGGTCACCGGGGACGACGGCAAGGGCAAGCCGCTCATCGGCGCCGAGCTCATGGAGTTTCTGCGCCTCACCCTCCGCTACTCCAAGGTGCTGAAGCTTCTCGACAAGCGCTGCGACGGTCGCGTGGTCGACGCCTTGGTTCAGGCGGCCGACTTCGCCAAGACCGAGCTCGCCGATGCGGCGTCGGTACGCAAGATCCTCGACGAGAAGATCACGCCGTACCTCACGAACCGCCACCCGGAGATCGTCGCGATCCGCTTCGATATCCAGGCGGACCCCGAGCACGGTGGCGTGCAGATCGTCTGCCCGGCGCGCCTCGGGGGCGGCCGGAAGACCAGCGTCATCGATTTCGAGTTCCTCGACAGCCCCGAGTACGAAGAGCTGCGCAAGCTCCACTCCGAGATGCTGAAGGTCGCGGTCTCGCCCTACGTCATCGAGCGAGGTGGTGATCGCTTCGTCGCCAAGCTCCCCAGCGAGCTCGCGAAGCACATGGACGATCTCGGCCGCAAGGGCCTCACGATCCAGCGGTACAAGGGCCTCGGCGAGATGGACGCCGAGCAGCTCTGGGCCACAACGATGGACCCGACCCGCCGGACGCTCCTTCAGGTCCGCGTCGAGGACAGCGTCGAGGCCGATCAGATCTTCACGGTCCTCATGGGCGATCTCGTCGAACCGCGCCGCGACTTCATCGAAAAGAACGCCCTCAAAGTTCGCAACCTCGACGTATAGGAGGTGGCCATGCCCGCGCTACGCCGGTCACAGATCCTGGGCATCGGGAGCTACGCGCCGGAACGCGTCGTCACGAACGACGATCTGGCCAAGTTGATGGAGACCTCGGACTCGTGGATCGTCGAGCGCACCGGCATTCGCGAGCGTCGCTGGGTCGAGGAGGGTAAAGGTGTCGGCTCCTCGGACCTGGGCGTCGAAGCGGCCAAGCGCGCGCTCCTCGCGGCCGAGGTGCCCCTCGACAAGATCGGGATGGTCATCTTCGCGACGCTGTCGCCGGACCACGACTTTCCCGGGACGGGGGTCTTCTTCCAGCGAAAGATGGGGCTTCGCCCCATGCCGGTCCTCGACGTCCGACAGCAGTGCACGGGTTTCATCTATGCACTCTCCGTCGCGGACCAGTACATCAAGACGGGCTTCGTCGACTACGTGCTCGTCGTCGGCGCCGAGGTCCATTCGACGGGCATCGACGTCACGACGCGCGGCCGCGACGTGGCTGTCCTCTTTGGTGACGCCGGCGGCGCCGCGGTCGTGGGGCCGGCGCGCGATCCGGAGCGTGGTATCCTCTCCACGCACCTCTACGCGGATGGGAACTTCGCGGAAGATCTCTGGGTCGATGCGCCGGCGTCCCTCCACCATCCTCGGCTCTCCGAGAAGGACCTCGCGGACGGCAAGCACTACCCGCAGATGAAGGGCCGGCAAGTCTTCAAGCACGCCGTCCAGAGGGTTCCGGAAGTCGTCCACGAGGCGCTCCGGGCGAACGGTTACGGCATAGAGGACTTGGGCTGCCTCATCCCGCACCAGGCGAACCTTCGCATCAACGAGTTCGTGCAGAAGCAGCTCGGGTTGCCTGACTCGAAGATCCACAACAACATCGACCGTTACGGCAACACCACCGCCGCCACGATCCCACTTTGCATGGACGAAGCCCTCCGCGTCGGGAAGATCAAGCGCGGGGACCTCGTCTGCCTGGCGGCATTCGGCGCCGGATTCACCTGGGGCGCCACGCTGCTACGCTGGTAGGGCCTGGCCCGGTAAGGCGTCGTAGGAAAGATTTCGACTTCAGGCTTTGGCGGTGGTGCCGAAGATCTTATCGAGCTCTTGTTCGATCTTCGCTTCCTTGGTGTTCTTGGCGATAGCGAGCTCTTTGACAAGAAGCTGGCGCGCCGTGTCGAGCATCTTCCGCTCGCCGAACGAGAGCTCCTTGCTCGAGCGCAAGACCGAAAGGTCGCGGAGGACCTCGGCGATCTCGAAGACGCTGCCGGTCTTGATCTTGTCCATGTATTCCCGGTAGCGGCGATTCCACGTCTGACCCTCGACGGCAATCTCCTTGGACCGGAGGATGTTGTAGACTTCTTTGACCTCTTGTTCGGCAATGACCTCGCGGAGACCGACCGCGGAGACGTTCCGCGTCGGGATCATGATCTTGGTCCCCGTATCGAGAATCTTGAGGATGTAAAACGTCTGCTTGTTGCCGCCGATCTCGCGGGTTTCCAGACCAACTACCTCTGCGACGCCATGCGCCGGGTAGACGGCCTTGTCGCCAACGTTGAAGGACACGTCCATTCGCGGTCTCCTCGTACCCGAAAAAAAGCTACATGTCGGGATGTCTCAACGCTATCATACAGATCCCGGGTCGTCAACGAGTAAAAGGCGAAAAGCGCTCGGAAAAGTGGAGATCGGGCGTATCCCTTAGCGGGGGATTTAGAGCAGGTATTAGGTACGAGGAACGAGGTATTCAGCGAGGCTCGCGACAGCGAAGCCGGTGCCGCCCTTGGTGAGCGCGCCGAACTCCTTGGACTCGGTCGCGGGGCCGGCGATATCAACGTGCACCCACGGCGTTGAGCCAGCGAATTCTTTCAGAAAAAGCCCAGCTGTCAAGGCGCCGCCCTGGCGATCGCCGGTATTTTTCATATCGGCGATGTCGCTCTTCAGCTGGTCTTTCAGGCGGTCCGGCAGCGGCAGCTGCCACATTTCCTCACCGGCAGCCTTGGCAGCAGCGAGCCAGCGGTCGGTGAGCTCCTGGTTATTCGTCATGACGCCGGCGATGTTCGGTCCGAGGGCGACCATGCAAGCGCCGGTCAACGTGGCGAAATCGAAGATCTCGTCCGGCTTGAGGGTCAGGGCGAAGGTCAGGGCGTCGCCCAGAGTGAGCCGACCCTCGGCGTCCGTGTTGTTGATCTCGACGGTCTTTCCGGCCATCGATTTCAGGACGTCGCCGAGCTTGTACGACTTGCCGGACGGCATGTTCTCGGTCGCGGCCGCGAGCGCGTGGATCTCGTAAGGCGACTCGAGGGCGGCCAGCGCGCCGATGGCCTGGATGACCGCCGCGGAGCCGGCCATGTCGACCTTCATGTCCTCCATGCCTTGCGAGGGCTTCAAGGACAGGCCGCCTGAATCGAACGTGACACCCTTACCGATGATGCAGACCCGCTTCTTGGCTGGCGTCTTGGGTCTGTACGTGAGGTGAATGAAGCGGGGCTCTTCGTCCGAGCCCTGGGCGACAGCGAGGAACATGCCCATGCCGAGCTCGCGGCACCTGGCCGGGCCGAAGACCTCGACCTCGAGCCCGCGAGCCCTGGCGAGCTCCTCGGCGACCGCGGCGAGCCGCGTCGGTGTCATTTCGGCCGCAGGCTCGTTCACGAGGTCGCGCGCGCGCGCCACGGCGTCGGCCACGATCTCGGCGCGTCGCGTCGCCGCGGAGAAGGCCATGGCATCGGCCTCCGGTCCGAGGCCGATGGACACGCTCTCGAGCACGTCGGGCCGCTTGGCCTCGTCGGAGGTGAGGTAGCGATCGAACTTGTAACGGCCAAGGAGGATGCCCTCGGCGGCGAGCTCGACGGCGCGGGTGTCGGTGCGGCCGGCCGGCAGGATCAGACCGATGCGCCTGGCGCCGACGCTACGCGCGGCCCGTGACACCTTGGCCGTGGCGTGACGCAGATCCGCGGAGCTCGACTCCCCGCGTGGGCCAATCCCCACGAGAAGGAGGCGCGGCGCGGCGATCTTGCCATGCGTATGGACTGACAGGGTCTGTTGGGGCTTGCCAAGGAAGCGCTCCTCTTCGGCGACGCGGACAAGGAGTCCGTCAAGCCGCTGGTTGAGGAGCGTGAAAACCTCGGATTCACTCAGGTTTTCTTTGTAGAGAGCGACTGCCAGGAGGTCGACCTCGAGATCGCCTGCTGCCGAGGTGCCTGACGCACCGCTAAATAGCGTGAACTTCATTGCTTCTCCTTGGAATCCGGGCCATAGGGGTATAATCAACGAGGCGGCGGAAGTAAAGTAAGGAGGAGGTATGGCTGCGAAGAAGTTGAAGCTTGCCAAGCGGCGGAGCGCAACTCCAACGAGCAAGAAGAAGGCACGCGCCAAGAAGTCAGCGGCGCGGGCCCCATCCAAGCCCGGACGGCGCGCGAGCCGAACACGGCGCGCTCCGAGCGTTCAAGTGGCGCCCGTTGCCGCGACCGAGCTGGTGCGCGGGCCGGAGCCTGAGCCGCCGATGCCGCCGCCGGTCCTCCCGATTCCGTCGGCGTCCTTCACCTTCTAAACCTCGTCGGAGACTGGCGCGAGGAGACGCGCGAGCCGCTCGGGCTCGAGGCGAACGCGCAACGTCTTCGTGTCCGATGTGAAGACGCGCCCGGGCGGCGCGCCCTTGGGCTTGCGCAGGTTCTTCACGTGCGTGTAGAGGACGTCGACCTGCGCTTCGCCGGCGAGCTTGGAGTAGTGGGCGGCGAGCGTCCCGGCGTCGAGGAGCGTCGCCTCGGCGGCGGGCTTGCCAGCGCGGAGCGGCACGACGACGTGCGCGCCGGCGGCGTCGCGGCAGTGAAGCCAGAGGTCGCCTCCGCGCGCATGGCGAAACGTGAGCGCGTCGTTGTCGCCGCTGCCGCGACCGACCCAGATCGCCTCGCCGGCGGCCGAGCGGAACTCGCGGTAGGGGAGCCGCTCGGCGTCGCGGGCGCGGGCTCGAGGTGCCGGCGCCGGGGCGGCGGCGAGGGCCTCGTCGGGGAGCGTATCGAGGGTGAGGAGCTTGACCGTGAGCGCGGCCCGCTCGGCCCGCGTGGCGGCGAGCCGCTCGTCGACGCGCTTGCGACCCGCCGTGAGCCGCTTGTGCTGCTTGTAGAAGTGCGCGGCGTTCTGGCGCCCATCGCGCGCCGGGTCGACCGGGATGGTGAGCGGCGCGCCGTCCTCGAAGTCGTCGGGGACCGTGACGTGCGTGGCGCCGCGGCCGGGGAGTTCGTGAAGGTGCGCGAGGAGGAGATCGGCGAGCTTGCGAAGCCCGGCGGCCTCGGAGACGCGGACCAGGTCGCCCTCGAGCGCGCGCTCGCGCCGCGCGAGTCGCTCGATCTCGCGGCGTAGCTTGACGGCGGCGCGCTCGCGCCGGACGCGCGCGTCCTCCTCGGCGAGTCGCTCGGCGTACCAGGCCGCGGCTCGGTCGGCGACGCCGGGGCTCTCGCCGAAGCGACGGCGTCCGCGCCAGCGCGCCTCGGCGGGAGCCGGCGTGGGGGGAGCGTAGGGCTGACCCGGCGCGAGCACCCGCGTCGTCGAGTGGCTGCGGCGGAGGGGCGCGACGATCGTCCCGGCCTCGCCCACCCAGAAGAGGTTCGCGTGGGGGCCGGTCAGCTCGGCGACGAGCTTCTCGGTTCCGAAGGCCAGCGTGACGATGCGCTCGCCGGGCTCGACCTCGAGTGCCGCGAGGCGGCGGCCCCCCGCGTGACGGCGGACGAGCATCGCGAACGGCGGGGGCGGCGGCGATGCGGTCGGATGGCCGACCTCGAGGTGGAGGCGACTCGCGCGCGCCGCGACCCCGAGGAGAAGCCGGTCGCGGCCGAGCTCGACGACGAGCGTATCGGGGTCGCGGAGGTAGGCCTTGCCAGCCAGCGCGCCGACGAGGCGCGGGCGGAGCTCATCGGCGATCTGGGCGATCTCGGCGTCGGAGAGCGGGCCGAGCCGATCGGGGGCCATCAGTCCTCGTCTGGGTTCACGAAGGCGCGACCGGCGACGAGGCGGTGGAAGTGCTGCGCGTCTCGGTACTTCTCGACGTTGGCGAAGACCACCCAGGCGCGGTCGTAACCCTCCACCATGTCGGCGAGGAGCTCCATGAGGTCGTCGGCGAGCTTGTTCCGGTAGATCCCGAGGCCGTGGATGCGGAAATAGGCCTTGGGCTCGTCGGGCGGCGGGACCTCGAGCTGCAGCGGGTCGAGCGCGTAGACGAGGTCGAGCTCGTTGGCGAGGGTCGAGGCCTGCGCCGGCTCCCACAGGCCCATGGGCTCCCACGCGAGCGTCAAGCCGGCCCGGTCGGTCGCGATCTCGCCGAAGAAGCGGCGCAGCGCCGTGCGGTTCGGCTCCGACGGAGAGAACCCGGCGGGCGTCTGGAAGAGGACGACCTCGGCGCCTAGAGCGCGTGCTCCGGCGAGCGTCTTGCTCCAGGCGTCGCGCACGGTCTCGGTGTCGCGGAAGCTCCCGACCTGGGTGCGGAGCGTCGGTTCGAGCGGGTGGAGGAGACGGCTGTAACCGGGGTTGTCGGCGTCGTGGGTGATGAGCTGCCAGGCGAGCGCGGAGAAGGCGCAGGCCGGCGGCGCTTCACCCCGCCAACGCTTGAGCGCGATCTCGCGCGGCGGCTCGAAGAAGGTGACGTCGGTCTCGAGGAGGTCGAGGCGCTCGAAGTAGGCGGCCCGCGACACGCCGGCGGGCAGTCCCGCGCAGCCGACGCGGACCAGCTGGCTCTCGTCGGCCGATTCTTCGCCGCCCGGACCGTCGCCGCCCGAACCGACAGGTGCTTCGTCAGAAGATGCGTCGGAGACGGGGCTCACCGCGACGAACGTACGCCGCGCGCGGGGCCCGCGCAAGCGGCGACTTGCCAAGACTGCGCAACCTTGCAAGAACCGGGCATGATCGACTTCGCGCTGAGCGAGGAGCAGAAGCTCGTCGAGGCGTCGCGCTCGTCTTCGAGGATTGCCACGTGCCCGAGGAGAACCTCCTCGGCGCCCACGGCCTCGAGCGGGCGCGCTTCGTCGAGAAATGGTATCGCGACATCAAGGTCTTCGATATCTTCGAGGGCACAGCGCAGATCCAGCGGGTCGTCATCTCGAAGCGGATCTTGCGCGAACCACCGGTCTTCTAGGAGACGATGACATGGCCCAGTCGGCGCACCGATGGCACTTCTTCCGGGCAGGTGACGTCGACCAGGTCGCCATCCGCGACGCGAGCGACCTGGCTCGGCTCCCCGAGCTCGACCCGAAGCTCTGGGCGGCGCTGGCCATGCCCACACGCGGCATCGAGATCGACTCGAGGACGCTGGACCTCCTCGACACCGACAAGGACGGCAGGGTCAGGCAGCCCGAAATGGTGGCCGCGATCCGGTTCATGACCGCCACGCTCGCCGACGCCGGCGAGATCGTGACCGGTGGAGACGGCGTCGCCGTCGCCGCGATCAAGGACGCGAGGATCCAGGCTGCCGCCAAGCGCGCGCTCGCCGAGCTCGGGCGCGCCGACCAGAAGAGTATCGCGCTCGCCGACGTGGCCGACCATGCCGCCGCCGTCGCGAAGCTCAAGGTGAACGGAGACGGCGTCCTTCCGCCCGACAGCGCCGACGATGCCGAGACGCAGAAGCTCATCGGCGAGATCATCGACGTCCTCGGCGGTGTGGCCGATCGCAGTGGCGAGAAGGGAGTCGATCAGGCGACGGTCGACAAATTCTTCACCGAGGCCCAGGCGCTCGTCGACTGGTACCAGAAGCGCGAGGGGCAAAAAGAGCTCCTGCCGCTCGGGGACGCGACGGGGCCGGCCGCGGGCGCGCTGGCGGTCGTGCGCGCCAAGATCGACGACTATTTCACCCGGGCTCGGCTCGCGGCCTTCGACCCGCGCGCCCAGGCGGCGCTGAACGGCGCGGAGGCCGACTTCGCCGCGATCGCCGCGCACGAGCTCGCCCCGACGGCGCCGGAGGTGGCGCGCCTGCCGCTCGCGCGCGTCGAGCCTGCGCGCCCGCTGGCGCTCAAGGAGGGCTTGAACCCGGCCTGGGCGGGCTCGATGGCGACCTTCGTCGCGGCGACGGTGACCCCGCTCCTCGGAGCGCGGGCCGTGCTCACCGAGGGCGATTGGGCGGCGCTCCAGGAAAGGCTCGCCGCGTACGAGGCGTGGGCGGCCACCAAACCGGTCTCCCCCGTCGAGAAGCTCGGCCTTCCGCGCCTCCGAGAGGTCCTCGGCGGCGATGCGCGCGCGCGCCTCACCGCGCTCATCGCCAAGGACAAGGCACAAGAGGATCTCAACCAGGAGGTCGTGGAGGTCGAGCGGCTCCTGCAATACAAGCGCGATCTCTTCGAGATCCTTCAGAACTTCGTCAACTTCTCGAGGTTCTACCGCCACGAGTGGTCGGTCTTCCAGGCGGGGACCCTGTACGTCGACGGGCGGAGCTGCGATCTCTGCGTCGAGGTGGCCGACGCGGGCAAGCACGCCGCGCTCGCCGCCATGGCCGACAGCTACCTCGCCTACTGCGACATCGTCCGGGCCGGCGAGAAGAAGACCGTGGTCGTCGCGATCACCGGCGGGGACGGCGACAACATCTTCGTCGGGCGGAACGGCGTCTTCTTCGATCGGAAGGGCCGCGACTGGGACGCGACCGTCACCAAGGTCGTCGCCAACCCGATCAGCGTGCGCGAGGCCTTCTGGGCGCCGTACAAGAAGTTCGCTCGCCTCATCGAGGAGCAGTTCCAGAAGCGGGCACAGGCGGCCGACGCCGAGTCGCAGGCCGCGTTGGGCAAGGGCGCCGCGGTGGTCGCGCAGGCGGACAAGGCGCCGGCACCCCCGGCGCCGAAGAAGATCGACGTCGGCACCGTCGCGGCCATCGGCGTCGCCGTCGGGGGCATCGGCGCGATGGTCGCCGGCATCCTCTCGGCCTTCTTCGGCCTCGGCGTCTGGATGCCGATCGGCGTCGTGGCGCTCATCCTCCTCATCTCGGGACCGTCGATGCTGCTCGCGCTCCTCAAGCTCCGCCGCCGGAACCTCGGGCCGCTCCTCGACGCCAACGGCTGGGCGATCAACGGCCGCGCGCGCATCAACGTGCCGTTCGGCGGCGCGCTGACCCGCCTCGCCGCCGTGCCCAGAGGCTCGATCCGCTCGTTCGATGACCCGTTCGCCGAGCGGCGGCGCCCCTGGCGGCTGTACGTCACCCTGGCGATCCTCGTCATCCTCGGAATCTCGTGGTACGTCGGCAAGCTCGATCCCTACTTGCCGAAAGCCGTTCGCTCGGCGACGGCCCTCGACCGCCAGCCCTAGTCCTACCGCGCGGCGACGCCGGCGAAGGCGAGCTGGACCATCTCCTTCACGATGCGCTCGGGCGGCGGCAGGACGCTGGGGTCGTCGAGGAGCTGAAGGAGCACGCGCTCGACCATGCCGACCTGGGCATAGGCGACGAGCATCGGGTCGACGGCGCGGAAGAGCCCCAGCTCCATGCCGCGCCGGACGTTCGCGGCCATGAGCTCGGCGAGGTCGCGGTAAAAGCCCCGCATCATGGCGGCGAGTTCCTCGTCGCGCTCGCCGGACCCGAGCGATTCGCGGTAGGCGATGCGCGCGAGCTCGCGGTTCTCGACGAAGACCCGCATGAGCTCGGCGGCGGCCACCTCGGCCTGAGCGATGAAGTCCTTGCCCGCGGCCGCGGCGAGCGAGCGGCCGATGTCCTGGACGAGCCCGAGGAAGCCGCGGATGACCTCGTGGTAGATCGCGCGCTTCTCGTCGAAGTGGAGGTAGAACGTGCCCTTCGCGACCGAGGCGGCGCGGGTGATGTCGTCGACGGTGGCGGCGTGATAGCCCTTCTCGGCGAAGACCCGCTCGGCGGCGCTGACGAGCGCTGCCCGCCGTACGTCGCGCGCGGCCTGCCGCCTGCCAGCCATGTTGCTCATGATATAGCTACTGCCGATGTCGAACCAGCGTCGCGCATTCTCGGTCGCCGTCTACGCCCGTCGCGGAGGACAGGTGCTGGTCATTCACCACAAGCGGCTCGCGACCTGGCTCCCGATCGGCGGCGAGCTCGAGCCTGGTGAGACGCCGCTCGAGGCGGCGCGGCGCGAGCTCCGCGAGGAGACCGGGCTCGAGGGTGTCTTTCCCCGCCTCGCCGATGCCGTCGACGGCGAGCCGCCCGGCTACCTGGGCTACGAGGAGCACACCGCCGGCTCGAAGGGGCTCCACATGAACTTCGTCTTCGTCGCCGACGTCGCCGGCGATGCCGAGGTCGCGCCCAACCACGAGTTCAGCGACTTTCGCTGGGTCGACGCCACGGCGCTCGCCGCGCTCGCCTCGCCGGTGAACGTCCGCGAGCTCGGCTTTCGCGCGCTCGCCGCGCGTCCGTGACCATGGGACGATTTCGCCAGCATGTGAATCCCCTCAAGGCCTCGTTCTTCGAGCGCTCGGCCGGTCCGCTGGCGCTGCCGGCGGGCAAGGAGATCGAGGTCGAGCTCGGCTGCGCCGACGCCCAGTTCCTCTTCGAGCGCGCCGAGAAGCTCCCCGATCGCGTCTACGTCGGTCTCGAGATCCGCGAGGATCTTGCGCTCGAGGTCAACCGGCGCGCGCGGCGGCTGGGCGCTCCGGTGCACGTGGTCTTCGCCCACGCCAACCTCGACTTCAGCGCGCTGTTTCCGGCGGGCACGGTGGCGCGGATCTTCGTCAACTTCCCCGACCCGTGGTTCAAGCGGCGCCATCGCAAGCGCCGGGTCGTCGACGCGCCGCTCGCCGCGGCCATGGCCGAAGCGCTCGCTCCCGGCGGCGAGCTCTTCTTCCAGTCGGACGTCTGGGACCTCGCGCTCGACGCCCTCGCCGTCCTCGAGGCCGAGAAGCGCCTCGACAACCGCGCCGGGCCCTGGAGCTTCTGGAAGCGCGGCAATCCTTACGGCGTGAAGTCGCGGCGCGAGGCCGGCTGCGAGGAGGACGCCGAGCCGATCTGGCGGCTTCTTTACAACGTTACCGCAGCGCCAGCTCCAGGCTCTGGAGCTCCTTGATCTTGTCGCGCAGCGCGGCGGCCCGCTCGAAGTCGAGATCGTCGGCCGCGGCGTGCATCTCCTTCTTCAGCTTGTCGACCGTCGACTGGAAGTCGCCCGGCTCGGCGAGCCCGAGCTTCTTCGCGGCCTTGTCGGAGTTCTTCTTGGTGAGGTCGAGGTAGTCGGCCTCGAAGACCGAGCCGGTCAGGTCCATGATCGCGCGGGCCACGGTGCGCGGCGTGATGCCGTGCTCGGTGTTGTAGATCGCCTGGATCTTCCGGCGCCGCTCGGTCTCGTCGATGGCCACCTTCATCGACTTGGTGATGCGGTCGGCGTACATGATGACGCGGCCGTTCACATTGCGCGCGGCGCGGCCGCAGGTCTGGATGAGCGACCTTTCGGCGCGAAGGAAGCCCTCCTTGTCGGCGTCGAGGATCGCCACGAGCGACACCTCGGGCAGGTCGAGCCCCTCGCGGAGGAGGTTGATGCCGACGAGCACGTCGAACTCGCCCTTGCGCAGGTCGCGGATGATCTCGATGCGCTCGAGCGTGTCGACGTCGGAGTGGAGGTACTTCACGCGCACGCCGAGGTCGGTGTAGTACTCGGTCAGGTCCTCGGCCATGCGCTTGGTCAGCGTGGTGACGAGGACGCGCTCCTTCTTCTTGGCACGGTCGCGGATCTCGTCGAGGAGATCGTCGACCTGGCTGCGCACCGGACGGACCTCGATCTCGGGGTCGAGGAGCCCCGTCGGCCGGATGACCTGCTCGACGAAGACGCCCTCGGTCTTCTTCAGCTCGTAGTCGCCGGGCGTCGCCGAGACATAGATCGCCTGGTGGGCGCGCTCCTGCCACTCCTCGAACTTGAGGGGCCGGTTGTCGAGGGCGCTGGGCAGGCGGAAACCATATTCGACCAGCGTCTCCTTGCGCGAACGATCGCCCCGGTACATCGCCTGGAGCTGCGGGACGGTCTGGTGCGACTCGTCGATGACCATGAGGAAGTCGTCGGGGAAGTAGTCGATGAGCGTCGTCGGCGGCGCG
>Ga0307508_10003515_pt1 | contig 15785 bp, 15 predicted proteins | sample 9_EM_MG_FD_203089 | JGI IMG/M metagenome (GOLD analysis project Ga0307508, IMG submission 203089) | Populus trichocarpa ectomycorrhiza microbial communities from riparian zone in the Pacific Northwest, United States - 9_EM | ecosystem: Host-associated > Plants > Roots > Unclassified | place...
AAAAATTAACTGGACAACAAAAAATCACCACACAACCAAGAAGCTAAGATATAGTTGAGAACTCTACAACTAGAAATTGAACCTCCAAACCAAAGGACCACTTCTTTCAATACTTAGAAGAATATCAAAGATCTATTTTTTACCGTTACCTATAAAAAAATACCACAAGCAAAAACAAGAAACCAAAAAATTCAACTAAAACAAGAGAATACTATGAAAAGAATTCAAGGTTTTGATACTATGTCAATAAAAGTTTTAGTTTGAATGTCTCTCCTTATGAGAGTTGCCTTCTTTATATATTGAAAATGTGGCACATCATAATGTTCAAAATAAGCCATTACATAGTATTATACAAGGTAAGAGTAAAGCAATCAATTATATTCCTATATATAGCTAGATTAAATAAGTATAACATATCAAGTCGTCAATTCTGCTCACAATTATGGCTTTGATGAAGAATTTAAAGTTGAATCCTGATTATTATGGACCTCATTTGATGTTGCAAAGAATTGGGAAGCTTGTTTATAAGCTGGAGTTGCTCAATGTCTGTCAGGCAAAGCCGACTTAAGCTAAGGGTCACTTGGGCAATGGTCCAAGGCCCCTGTTTAATAAAATACCTCAATAATAAGTAAGGTATATTTTGAATTATGGTTTATAAATTAAAGATTTTTCATTCTTAACAAAAAGCCTTATGTACGAAATAAAGATTACTTAAGGCCCAACTTGCCAAACATACATAAAAAAAAATAATAAGATATTTTAAAAATATTTTAAAAATCCTCATTTATAGTTTTGTCCAAGGTCTTATTAACCATAAATTAGTTTTGTTGTCAGGTATATCTAATGTTTCTTGCTTCTTAAGATGATACTGTTACTATCACCCTGCTAGTGTTGGATGATGATGGTGAATTCAAGATACATCCAAAAGCAATTTTCGATCGTGAGAAAATGAAGAAAGGTAATGTTGTTGTGGTCATCGGCTAGGGCAGTAGACTAGTTTGTCCAAGGATGATGCCACTTAGGAATAATTGCAAGAACAAGAGGAGCAATTTCCAGATTTCAACATATATCCTTGGAAGGGGTATGTCAAAAGGGTCATTAATAGAATCTTTAGTTTTAGTTTTATGAAGTCTTTGGTTAAAATGTCTTGTTTCGATTAATGATTTGCACGTGAATGAATTATACATAAACAGTTATAGTTGTTGACTATTAGCTGTTAGGTAACTTTATTTTATTTGTAAAAACTTAAAAAAAATGTTAGATAGGATGTAAACGAAGAGGTTAATTCATTGAAGAAATAATAAAAGTCATCTTAGTGTTACAACTAACAACTCTCTCTCTCTATTTCTCTTTTTCTTCCCTTCTTTCTTCTTCATTGTCACGAGTTATGCAATTAACATCTCTTCTAGAAAAGTAAAAATATATGGCGCGATTCTAGGGAGTTTCTATGAATACAAATTAAGTATTACTCTAAAAGGTGTGAGTTTTTCACTGTGCAAGGCTCCACTATTCATCCTCTCATCCTCTCATATATTATTGTGGATGAGCTATGCAAAATTTTATATTTGTTCAACTTGGTCCTCAAATTTTTTTTTAGCGATTCAGTCCTAATTGAAGACTAATTGACTTTGATTTCTTATGAAAAGGTACGATTGAAAAAAGAGGGACCGAAATGAAAAGGCGTTAAACATGGTTGGCACGCCATAAGTTTTGCAGAAGATGCATTTTGGTCTTTAAACAAATCACGCAAATGATACAATTTTAGTATCTCAATATTTTTTCAATTCAATTTTGGTACAAAAGTTTATTTTTGTTATTTTTTAGTTCCTGGCATAGTTATTAAACCCGAACCGGCCCGGCGGGTCGACCCGGTAGCTGGACCAATCCGGGTAAGGCAAAAGACCGGGATGAGAAAAAATCCGGCAAAACCCGGTTGACCCGCCGGGTTGTCCCGTGACCCGGGTGACCCAGTAAAACCCGGTTGAGAACCTTTTTTTTAAATGTATTTTTTCTCCTAGCTAGAGACCCCCTTTTTATATATATTTTTAGTTGGTTATTAACCCTTTTCAAAGTTCACTATATAAATACTAGAAGAATGTTTTATTTTTTCCATGTGGGATTTGAAACCTTTTGGTATATATACTCTATGTTCACAAGAAAAACATTATTTTTTCAATGTGGGATTTGAAGCCCTTTAGTATATATACTCTATGTTCACAAGAAAAAAAGTTATGTTTTTTCACTGTTGGATAAAAAAACCTTTTTAATTTAAATACTTCAACTTAAAAGGATAACATATTAACATCATATTTTTTTCAATGTAAAATAAAAAACCTTTTGAAATAATCTTTTAAACTTCATTATTCATAACATGTATAATTTATACTCACATGGATTGTTTCTTAATTTTTTCATATGAAATATTAAATTTTCAAATATTTTTTTTTAAATTTTTACAGGTTGACCTGGGTCAACCCATGTAACCCGGGACCCGGCTCCTTGGTCAGGTCAACCCCCGGTTCGGGTCTGATAATTATGATTCCTAGTTGAGAGGGGAGAGAGAGAGAAGTCATTGGATTCCGGTGGTAGAGAGAGAAAAGTGTCGTTAGCACCGATTTAGGCCACCGAAACGGATGATATTTGTGTTAAATGATTTTATTTGATTAGAAGAGTTTATATTAGGTTTTTTTTCACCTTTAAAGTCCGTGAAAAAATATATCTGAGCTCGGGTTGATTGTTGGATTCGGGTTAATTTTGGTTTTTGGGGCAGTTTTTAGGGGTTTTGAGGCTATGAATAGGTTTATCACGGTTCCTATAGTGTTTTTGGTCAAAATGGGTTAAAAAACAAGTTTTTAGGTAAAAGAAACTTAAGCCTTGATTTTCTGGCCACCACAGTGGCCGGAATCTCGACAAATTAGATGAAATGTCGTCTAATGTTTTTCAAAAAACTTTGGGGCGGACGACATGTTGTCCACCTTAGTTGCAAAAAAAAAAAAATTAAGGGCCTAATCGCGTCTTTTCTTCTTTTATTTTATTCGATCAATTCAATTTGTACCTCTATTTTTATTATCATTTGCTTAAATAAGAAGATTATTTTAATAAACAAATTTAGCAAATATAACCGGGTAAATGTCTCGTCTTTCAAGATTAAATATCTTGATCTACATCTATCTCTCAATTTTTCAACTTCTATTTTTAGGTATCGTTAATAACTTTTTATTCATTTATTCACACACATAGTTCTCGATTTATTTGATTATATATATGCATAAATATTTTTATTTGAACTTAGCTTTTTAAAACTATAAAAATGCATTGAAAAAACTTGTATATACAGTTTTTTTATATGAAATAAAAATATCTAACCCGCAATATAGCACAAATTATATTAGTTTGATCTATTTTTCATTGTATAAATCAAAAACACTATAATGTCATTTTGAAATGACTTTTATTTAATTTTTTTAATTTTTTGAATCGTTTTCATATAATGATATCAAAAATAATTTTTTTAAAAAAAATATTATTTTAATATATCTTTAAATAAAAAAATTATTTAAAAAACAATTATTACTATATTCTCAAACACCCTTTATATATGTACAAGATGGCATCAGAAAATATAAGACAAACAATCAAATTATGTGTTGTTATAAGCTAAAAAAATCATGAACCACTAGCAGAACCTCCAGTTTTACCTTCTTCTTTTTTTTTCAAATAATGGATCTGTAAAATCTCTTTTTTTTTTTTGTTCTTTTTTACGTGTGAAGAACTTATTTACAGCTACAAAACTACAATCCTTTTCACCATCCGAGCTCTCCCCACTCTCGAACCAACAAATTAATTTACCACACCAATGCAGCTGCTGGTAGATATTGACCTCAGAAGACAGTATATGCCGATTTCCACGTGTGGACACGCAGCTGTTGGTTGATGCCGACCTCTGCAGACAGTACATGTCGGTTTTCACGTGTGGACACATCGAGAAACCAAAATCAAGGGTCTTGCGAAATAATATTTTTATTTTTATTTTTTATATTAGTATATTAAGAAATACTAAAAAGGATTTTTTTCAAAAAGAAAAAAATTAAAAAAGTACAGTCCAAATCAAGGGTCTTTTAACTGAAAGAGGGGGACGAAGATTTTCCAAGCCCTGAAAACTGATGAACGGATTCATACACCATCAACTTAAATTGTGCTTGTCATAAGCTCAGTTCTAGTTCCGGAAATAGTCTTGTTGTGGTCACTACTCTCATCGGCATTTGATGTTCATCTTTTGCAGTCCCATCTGAAATTGATTCTGTGCCTGACATGATGCTCTTGAGCTGGGAACATTGACCTTTGTTCCATCCAGGGAAAGAAGATGAGGATGGCACAAAATCTTGCAGAAACGAATATACAGCCTTCCCAATCGGAAAATCTTGAGCAACTGAGCTTTTCTCCAACATTCCCTCCCTGTCTGGCTCGTATGAAAAGAAAAACATCATCATACGGCAAAGTTTCAAACAATTCAATTGACAGGTCTATACTACAAAAAATATGGTATGGACCAAAAAAGCTTCATCCAAACCAGGAAACCAAACCCAAATAACATAGCACAGACTATCTATCACCTTGTAACTTTTCAACCTTTTCACTATATTTGTACGACTGTGACTTGGCAACTATAGTATCATCATCTCACTGATTGTTAATACCTATGACTACGATATGCAGGCTTCCTGCTAGCATAATTCAACTGTTAAGGTTCACCATGAGCGCATTCATTGGGGACCTGATATCAGATTGATCTCTCTAGAATCCAAAATAGATTGGAAATACAGATGTCAAACTGAGTTGAGTAACATTCAGAAGAAAAACTTAACAACAGTTACTAACTTATTATAGCCCAATGAATTAACTATGCAAGTAAACAAGCATGTATTTCAGTATTTACCCACAATGTGTGCACAAAATTACACACACACACACATATATAAAGAGAGAGAGGGTTCTACAAGACCAGATATGCTACAGACTAAGGGAAAGCTGGTCAAGATGGTTCAATCAGAAGTGGCTGACAATGAATGCACTAACAAGTTCAAGACCTTGGATTGGATTTTTACAAAATGTTGCAAAGGTCCACTCACTGTATAAGGGTAAATTCAACATAACCGATAAAGGATTGTTCAAGATCTTTTTGTCCTAGCAATGAGGCCCATTGGATCTGCACAAAAACAATATGGTTGACCTCAAACAACAATAGAAAAGCCAAGCATAGCACTTAAACTAGGAGAGATCAGTATAAAAGGTAGCCATACAAACTATGTACTAAACCAAATGGGTTTGCTCAAAAGAGGCAATGAGACAAACTGGGTTAGTTAGTTTAAAATATCTTCAAGTAGAGGCACGAGCTGGTTACAGGTCATATTGCTGAGTTGCTGACTGTAAGTGATTAGAAATCAGTTGAGCTAAAAGCAACTTTCATTGCACCAATCAGCTTCTCTCTCCCTCTGTTAGTATCTCGCAAGAAAGAAAGGGAATTGTACTGAGGTCCTGAGGAGAAAAGGGCTTACACCACAACAACTGTTGCAGGTGGAGGAAGATCCTCCCTGTTATGAATGTTCCATACATTTTCTCGAGCCAAATAGATATTGCTGTGTATGCACTTCCTTCCCAAATCCTGCAAAACCATCAACATAAAAGTTAAATGGGTGTCATTGGAAGAAAAACAATTTTAAATTTCATACAGTACCTGTGAATATCCACAGACCATACAAGCTTGCTTTTACGAAAAATTTCAGAGAAATGCCCTCTCTTTGTTGCTTCACCAAGAACTCTTACAGCCCTTCTTTCTGACCGAGCCACCATAGTGTTTCTAGAAGCGCAATATAAAACCTCATTCCCAAGCCACACCCTTCAGCATTAAGTTTGTCAAAAACATGCTCTACCATTTGCCAGTTAGAGTCATCATCAAAATCTCCCTTGATCATCTGCCCGATCACTTGATGGATATTTGATGCTCTATTTGTTGACATCTCATTTAGCAGCTCATAAGCATCATTCCACCTGAAAACAAGGGGCCCAAGAAGTGAGAGAGGACGAAAAGCCTTAATATGCATCTGCAGCATTAGCAAAAAAATTTGAACTAACCATGACAAAGTTTTAATTCAATGAAAAACAATATCTAGCTTTAAAAAGCCATTATAACGTAGTACACAAAAACTACAGGATAGCATCGTAAGAAAACAGCAGTGCTACCCTAATCTTCTCACCCAATTCACACAGAAAACAAAAAAGAAATATATATCACTACCAAGATTCTCTTCCCAGCGTATTAAGTTTGTTGAGAAAGAGAAGAGCATTTCATCTTGCATTCAAAATATCAAACTAAAACTTCAGTCAATATTAGAGTTCTTATAATTTCCTACTAAATTGCGTGAATGGATGAACATAGATGATCTTACTCATGCTTTGCTTCAATTACGACTCAGAACAATTTTATACCTATATTTCTTAGGTAGCATAAAACAGTATCTTCAACATTGTGCTGGCCTGTGTAGGCAGAAATCAACAAAAACAGATGTTACTGCTGCTGAACTACCAAGCCAATACTTAATTTTGATGCAGCAACAATGACAACTACATAGAATCACAATTAATTTCAGAACATTTTTTCAGTTCATGTTTGAACTCTGAAGTAAATGCTATTTAAAAATAAAGAATGTTAGCCAATTCTTGATTTCCCAGTGAAAGCACTGCGAGATGTTTTGCAAAATAAAACTTCGGTAGCAAACCATATATAAATAAGAATGCTAAAACAGCATCCTACTCACAGTCAATTAGACAAGGTCTATCTGCTCATTTATGTCTAAGGCTACATGATCACTCTTATATTCTAGGAAGAACCCAACTAGATTTTGTTCTGGTTACTAACATCCACAAAATATTGACCATGATAGCTTGCAGTCTGATAACTACATCACTAACGCCCACGTTTCCAATTTGTGTTTACAAACGACAAAAAATCTAATCATGAACACAAACGCACTCTTACATAGATTTCAAGTGTTTAGAGAATTAAGTGAATACTGAACTGTCACTCTTAGCATAAACAGTCAGCATCATACAATAGCACATGACATTCGGCAATATTCCCAATCCTCTAATTTCCTGAAATTGCTCCTCACTCTACCTGCAATGCAGTAAACACTTTAGACAACCTCAAATGTCTAATCATCAGGACCTAATCTTCCCTTTTCCATCTCAACATAAGCCTTAATAGCTTCTTAAACTGACCGTCTGGCCTATATCCTTCAATCACACCATTGAAGGAATCTGTCCCTAGCAACCTCAGATTCACCCATTTTCAACAAAATAGCTTTATTTTTCTTGTATAGCCCACCTCTAGAAAACATGTAAATCAGTGTATTGTAAGTCTCAATCGTTGGCTTGCTGCCCATTTCATTCATAGTATTAAACATCACAAGAGCTTCCTCGTACATCGCGGCTTGTCCATATGCTTTAATAACTCCAGTATATGCCTTTGAATTTTGCATCATCATGTAGCCCACCTTTCCCACAAGCAAATATCAACCCCTCATAAGTTCCCATATTCGGCTCCACATTTTCCTCCACAATATCATGAAACAATGCCACCACCTCCTTAAAATACCCACCCTCACCAAACACGTCTATAAGTATATTATATGTAGCAACATCAGGCTCTGTGTTACTCACTTTCATCTCCAGAAACAGCTCCCTTACATCACCATACCTCCCATTCTTCCCACAAAAATCCAACATTATACTATATGTCTCTGCATTGGGCACACACCATGCTTCTTGCATCTTCCGAAACACTCCTGTAGCATCCTTAATATTCCCTATTCTTGAATACGCCTCTAGTAACATTATACGATGAAATCTCAGGTAAATTCCCAGTAGAAGCCATCTCCTTGAGCAATTCACTAGTCTTGTCTAACCTATTCAATTTCCCAAATGTCTGAACAAGATAACTATAAGTTGTTATATCCGGCATTACCCCGCCTTCATTCGTTGTACTAAATACCATCGCTGCCTCATCCCCCAATCCCCTATTAGCACAAGCACCAAGCAAAGTATTATAAGTGACAATATCTGGTTGTATTCCTCCATGCTTCATTTTTGCAAACTAGCCTAACAAACCAACCCACCTCTAGCACATGAATTAATAACAGTATTATAAGTCAAAATACTCGGCGAAACCCATTCCTTCTTCATTCTTTCAAGTAACTCAAGCGAGACCTCACACTTACCATTCCGGCCATATGAATTGATCAATGCAGTGCGTGGCACTCCGTGCGCACCCATTCCCTCGAAAATATCACTGCATTTTTTCAGGAGGCCTTCGCGACCTAACAAACTGATCATGATTGTATAAAAATGGTCATTTGGCTTGCACCAAATTGGACGCTGCATATGCTTGAACAGCCGTAACGACCTTTGCAAATCACCGCGCTGGGAGAATTCCTTGAACACTAAAGCGAAGTCTTTTGAAGAAAGCTTGTTTTTGAATACATCCAGGCATCTTGCTACGCTGCCACGCGGAGTTAAGCGGCTTGGTTTGTTAATTAGGGTTTCGACATCGTAACTGTACTTGCCTTTCTCCACGACCACGGAAGGGTTGCGGAGGACAGTTCTTTAGGTTTAGCTCTGGCATTTGCGGTGTCGCCAGAGAAGGAGACTAGTCGGCGGTGGAAAGGAAAGTTTGGGAAAGAGAAGGTGTGTTTGGATTTGGTAATTTGGATAGGATGAGCTTTGGGAGGTCGAGAAAACGTGCACGCATGGTTAGAAAAAAAAAAAAATTGCAGAGAAGAGAACGGAAAAGGATGGTGTGGACTGTGGAGAGTGAGAGCTTAAGAATGGAACTTCCTCGCATTAACAGAGAAGAAAATGGAGCGGGTTTTGTTAATTGGATCTAACCCGGTTTTTATTTTATTTATTTATTTATTTTCAAAAATGGAATTCATTCATTTTGTCGTACTAAATTTATTATAGAAAAGGGTTCCAATCTTGTGCATTAGTATTTCTTGAACTACTATGCTGCATAGGATTATGAATAATTATATTATATTATATTATATATGGAAAACAGTAAAAGATGCGGGGTTTTTTTACGATGGATATTGTTACACACGCGCTAAATATTGTGGAATTATTATTTATTTTTTAATAATTTATTCTTGATCTCAAATATTTATTTTAGGTTATTTCATCTTAATTGAAGGTCAATTAGTTTTGATTTATTAAGCAAATATAAAATTGAAAGAATATGAATTGAAATAACAAAAGGTGTCGAACAGATCACCCGCAAGAGATTTCATGAAAAATATACTTAGATCTTTAATTTTAAAAAATAACATAATTTATACAATTTAAATCCTTTTAAATTTTAAAATATCATTTTGGTATAAAAATTTATTTGTATTATTTTACAGTTTCTAGTTAGAAGGAAAAGAGAAGGGGTCACTAAATTATGACGATGAGAGAAACAGAGTCGTTATTCACCACCAAAATGATTTTTCTTGATGTTCACGGGTTCTAGTTAGATGGAGTGTTATTATTTATTAATTTGTGGATTTGTTCTGCTGTTAGTTCAAAGTTATTTTTATCTCCTTGTTCCCCTAGAATTAGTATTTTGAATGTCATAACAGAATTTAAGTAAATAAATTATTTTTTCTTTGCTTGCCCTTGTCTTTCTGATTTTCAAGGCCATTAATATGTTGTGAAGATCCTTCAAAAGGATTGGTTATGCCTCCTGGTAGACGCCTGGTTGTTCCCTTGAACATATGCGTTTTGCAAGGTTTGTCTTTTATGCTGCCATTTATTTCTTGCTACTTAGAACATTTTATCTAGATGTTTAACTTTGGTCACATCCCGCTACATACCAAGCATTGCATCTAACAAGCATTTTGCACACCGAAATGATGAAATCTGTCTATATTTCATTCCATGAATCCGGTCTTTCAGTCTAGGGTTTGAGTTTCAAATGTAGTTGAATTGACCATAGCGAAGTAAAATAGTGACTCCCTAGTTCTTAAATGCATTAAATAATTGTGAATAGTCTGAGTTGTATACATGTCAATTGTTTGTTAATGCTTGAATTTGCAAGATATACAATGTGCATTTTCTATTGCAGCAATGTTTTTCTCACTAAAAGTTGTACTGTATATTTCATCATGCATAAATATTAACATGTTTTCATTTGGTAATTACAAATGGAAAACCTTCAAAATCAAAATGCTTCATCCATTAGCATTATCCCAACATTAACTACTGCAGGAGCCTCCACGAATAATAAAGGTAAACAGCTTCAAGTCCTTACATCAAGGAAAAGAAATGTTGATGATAGAAAAAAGTCACAAATTTGGAATCACTTTACAAAACTTAATGGTGATCCTAAAACCCCTAAAGCTGAATGTAATTATTGTGAAAATGATTATGCATGTCATACTACTCTTAATGAGACAAGTAATATATGAAGTCATTTAAAAGTATGCAAAAAGTTTTCAGTTGTGGTTGATAAGAAGTAAACAATTTTGGTATTAGAACCTAAGAAAGAGGAAGGTGAATTAGGAGATCAAAATATGGGCACTCTTAAAGAAATATGTTATAATTATGATGAATGTAGACAAGCACTGGTAAAAATGATTGTAATTGATGAGTTGCCTTTTAATTTTATAGAGGGTAAGGGATTTATATTATTTTATAGGACCATGCAATCTAGATTTGACATTCCTTCTCGTTTCACTATTATGAGAGACTGTTTGAAACTTTATATTGAAGAGAATGAAAGATTAAGGACAGCTCTTAGGGGTCAATGATTATGCTTAATAACAGATACATGGACATCAATCCAAAACATTAAATATATGTATTTAATAACTCATTTGATTGATAATGAGTGGAATTTGCATTAAAAAATTCTTAATTTTTGTAAAGTTTCCAATCATATGGATGAAACAATTGGTCAAGTTATTGAGAATTATTTATTAGAGTGGGGGATTGATAAACTTTTGACTATTACAATAGACAATGCAAGCTCTAATAATATGACTATTTCATATTTAAATAATATGATGAAAGATTGATCAACTAATATATTGTCAAATGAGCATTTGCATGTTAGATGTTGTGCACACATTGTAAACCTCATTGTGTGTGATAGCTTGAAAGAGATTAATGTTTCAGTTGTTAAAATTTGAAATGCAATTAGGTTTGTGAAATCTTTACCTTCTAGGTAACTTGCATTTAAAAAGTGTGCAAAAAAGTTGCATATAGAGTGTAAGAAATCATTGTGTTTGGATGTTGCAACTCGATGGAATTCAACTTATCTTATGTTAGAAGCTGCTAAAAAGTTTGAAAAGGTGTTTGTGAGGTTAGGTAAAAGTGAACCTAAGTATATGAGTTACTTTTTAGAGGTTGATTCAAAGAGAAAAAAAAAAAACATAGGGCCACCTAGTTGGGAGGATTGGAAAAATGCTAGAACTTTGGTGAAGTTCTTAAAGATCTTTTATATGGTTACATTGAGATTTTCTGGCTCATTACATGTCACATCAAATTCTTTCTTCAATGAATTGATTTACATGCATACAAATTTGTTGCAATTGTGTAAATATAAATATAATGTTTTAAGTGGAATGACAATGAACATGATTTTAAAGTTTGAGAAATATTGGGTTATGAAGTAAATCAAAAAAATTTATTGTATATGACTAATGTTTTGGATCCACATTTCAAGTTGAAATATATGAAATTTTGTTTTGGTGAATTTTATGATTATGACAAAGCACAATTGCTAACAAAGAAGGTGAAAGATAATTTGGTGAGATTGTATAAGTTTTATTTGAAAACTGATGAAGTGGTGGATGATAATAGGCATAAACATGATGTTAATGATGCTATTGATGTCATGAAGTTAGATGTTAACACTTTAGCTTGATTTAAAAGGCATATATAGGAGGAAGATAGCGTAGAAAATAGAAATGAGGTTAAGAGGTATTTGGTTGATGGTTGTGAGGGTTCTAATAATGATAAATTAGATATTTTAGGTTAGTAGAAGAGTAATATTTTAAAATATAAGATATTTTCAAAGGTTGCACAACATGTTCTAACTATTCATTTATCCACAATGGTTTATGAATCAGCTTTTAGCACAGGCGGTCATATACTAGATCAATTTTAAAGTTCTCTATCACCAGCAACAGTTCAAACACTTATTTGTTGTCAAAATTGGTTGCATCTTGGATCAATTCCAACCGATATTAGAATCTTGATAAATGATTTTGAAACCTACAAAAACCATGAATCGAGTAATTTTTCTTATAAACTTACACTTTTTATTTTATGTTTTATTAATTAATGTATTTTCATTCTAACATGTCTAATTTTTTATTTTGTAGAATTTGGTGGAAAGTTACATCTAGTAACGGATGATAATTAGAGATGATGTGCACAATGAAGATTTAATTTTTTGGCTTGAAGTGTTTTATAACAATGTTATTTGTTGTTTTTTTAAGCCATTTGAAGACAATGCTTTGTAATTTGGATTTTAACTTATTGGTGTGTGTTATTTAAACTTTTCTGCAGCAGGAGTCCTATTCACTCAAACAAAACAACAGAAAAATATTAGGAAGGCAAAAAACATATTGAACACAAGATTGTCACTAACAATTTCATATAAATGAATATTAAGTGGCAAAAAAACTTAATAAACACAAGATTGACACTAACAATTTAATACAAATGAATATTCAATGGTAAAAAAATGAAATATATTTTGGAATCTTATAAGAAAATTAGACAATATTAACATCAATTACAAGCCCATCAGAAAACCCATTAAAAACCTATTAGAAAGTAAAAAAAAAAACCCAAAAAAAAGATATAGAATTTTTTCGGGTTTTGACATAAAAAATCGAATCGAACCAAACCAAAACCAGGTGGTTGGATTCGGTTTCACTTTGGTTTTTTTTTATTTATTATTTTTTTTCAAAATTTTGGTTTGGTTATTCTTATATGTAAAAACTAAACCAAACCGAAAATGATCACTTTTAATTTTCAGGCCACCATAGTGGTGGCAAAATCTAAGCTTGCAGACAACATGTCGTCTGTCTTAGCAACGATGTGTTGTCTGTTTATTTTTTTTCAAAAATATAAAGGCGAACGACCTTTAAATTTTTTTTTTAAAATAAAATATAATCAAACCCAAGCTCATGGGCCTGGGCTTTAAGGCTCACTTACACATTTGGGTTCTTCATTACAGTAGGGCAGGCAATTAGGGTCATAAGCCTGCGAACTTGGGTTATATATATATATATATATATAAAAGAGAAAAAGACTACTGAATTCGATTAAGTTCATGGTCTGGATCATAGCTTTGACAAGTTAAGCCACAACACCTAAACTATCATTTTTTAAAAATAATTTTTAAATATATGTTTCAATTAATATCTCTCTTTTGTGATTTTTCTTCTTATTTAACCTTTTTTATAGAGATTTTTTTTAATGGTGTAGTGTATTTAATTTTTGAAAAAATTATTATAATTTATATATATTTTGTTTAGATTAATTTTATAGATGAATTTTATTTTTGAAAATTAAAAATATTTATTTTCAAATAATATTTCTAATATGTGCGGCTTTGCATAATATTTTTTATTTTTATTTTATTCACTCAATTTAATATGCGTGTCTATTTCTATTATCGTTTAATTGAATAAAAAATAATAATTTTAATAAACCAATTAACTAAACACAACCAGAAAAACATCTTGTGAGATTAAATATTTTGATCTATGTTTGTCTCTTGATTTTTTCAATTTTAATTTTAGTTATCGTTAATGTCTTTTTTTTTCCGTTTATTAACATATAGTTCTTGATTTATTTAATTAGATATATGTATGAGCTTTTCGATTTACACTTAAGATTTTTTTATGTAAAAAAACACATCAAAAAAACCTATATATACAATTTTTTTGTTGAAGAAAAAAACATTTGGCACCCGGCGGAGAACATGTCAAATAACTAGTAATATACAATCTAAAAAACTTCATCATTTTTGTTATCCTAATAGATTTATCAACACTATAATTCACAACTTGCTTGCTTATTGTTATCCTTTCAATTTCAATTATAAAAAATATCAGTAGAGATCAATGATGTATTGTGGCATATAAGGTGATTCGTTCTGGATTAGCATAAAAAATTGGCTTTTTTGCCCTTCTGTACGAAAAACAATTGTCTAGCTTATAAGGGTAAAATTGTCTTTTTCAAGGGATCCAAAGGTCATTTGTATTAATTGGGGAAAATTTAGTTAGTTTACTTTTTTTGCACAATAAAATTACATTATTTCCCTTGCAAACAAAAAAATTTAGCCTTTAATTTAGGGGCTTTTATTTGTCTTTTCTATTTTATTTGCGTAGTAAAATAACACCAATACCCTTAAGTGTTCAAAATCTTTGACCTTAAAGAGAGGGTTTTTTAGTCTTTTTATATTTTTTATACTGTGAAATAAATTTAACCTTAGAATAAAAAAAAATCTAAGATTGGCTTGGGAGGGCGTTTTAGTGTTTGCAATATGATTTGGTTTTTTTTTTTTTTGTAATATTCAGATGTTTTTAGTAGCTATTTATTAATTTAAATTATTAATAAGTCAATAAAAAATGTTGAAGTGTGTGTAACACGTGTCAGTACGTGATTTGTCCCCTGCACCATTCTAGAGGTGTTTAAGAAGCCTTTTGATGACTAAAAACTGTTAACCGCAATATCATTCAATGGATACTGTGGCAGTGAAACTAATGGGGTGTCATATATTGTCATATTCACGACGGTTTGGCAACAATGAATCCCCCCTCTTTTCTCTCTCTTAGGCCTTGGTATTCGCTCTAAGCTTTTAAAAATCCAGTTGTATCATCTAGTTTGTATTATGTTAAATTTGGGCCTTATTCTTTTAATTTTTATTTTTTTATTTTAATGCCTTCTGATTTTTTTTCAATTTCATCCCTCAGCATTTTATTTTATTTTATTTTATTTTTGTATCCAATTTGATCCTCATTCTTTTGATTGCTATTTTTATCATTTGCTTGATTTTTTTTTAATTTTGTCCTTCAACATTTTATTCCTTTTTTTTTTCTAATTTTGGTCCTTATTTTTTTATTCTTTTCTTCATATTTGATCCCTAATTATTTTCTTTCAATTAATTTTTGTATAATATTTAGTCTTTATTATTTTAATTTTTAATTTTTTTATGATTAGAGATAGTGCTTTATTATTTTTTCATATTTGCCTCATCATTTAAGTATTTTTATTAATTTTAAAATAAAATTGACCTGACCCGAGATATAGCGTGTGAGCCACCACTTTAGTATTGCCTTTGATCATTCTATAGTTATTCTAGATCTTGAATTGAATTCTTTTCATATCTTTAATTGTATTTTTTTCAAATAGAGAAAAGTGACAAGAAAAAAATAATGTAAAAATGTGAGACAAAAAGAAGAAGAAGGTTTCTTGTTTTGAGAAAAAATGTAAAATTGAAACTTATTGGGGTAAAATTAAAAATCTCAAGCAATAGTGGTAAACGTGCAAGGTTGAAGAAAGGGAAAGAAAAAAACGTAGTTTACTCAAAAAATACAATTAGGGCTACATACCAATTCCCATCGATTATCTAAGAAAAAAAGAAAAGAAGATAGGGGTTTTTGTTTTCTGTTGTATCTTAAACAGAGCTCGAGCTTAGCAATCAAAATAAATAAATAAGAAAAAAAGGA
>Ga0307508_10003516_pt1 | contig 15784 bp, 15 predicted proteins | sample 9_EM_MG_FD_203089 | JGI IMG/M metagenome (GOLD analysis project Ga0307508, IMG submission 203089) | Populus trichocarpa ectomycorrhiza microbial communities from riparian zone in the Pacific Northwest, United States - 9_EM | ecosystem: Host-associated > Plants > Roots > Unclassified | place...
TAAGTCGGTCGATGATCGCGGCCGAGGCGCCCGGATGGCGAGGCGCGACGAGGGCGCATACTGCAGGTATGTAACTGAGGAGCAACGAAGCCGGCCGGGATGCATCGACCGCGAGGGCGATCGACTTAGCCATTCCCGGGCCCTAAGCGTGCGACTACTTCAGCTGAAAGCTCGCCTTGCAGTCGAGGCGAGTGAAGAAGGTCTGCAAGTTGCCGCTGAGTTTTTGGCTGTACAGCACGCCGAGCCCGCCGTCGGACGACGCAGCCACGGTCGCGCCGAGCGCGTCTTCCATGCTGTTCGTGACGCGCAAGACGTCGGTCAGGGGCGAAAGCTTGGCGTCGAAAGTTCGCGCGTACAGCTGATAGACGCCCGAGCGGTCGTCGGCCCAGACCATGACGAAGCGATCGCCATACGAGTAGGTGGCGTTGCCGCGCGCATGCGCCGCGCCGGCCGTCATCGATTGCGGCGCGCGCGTGACCTTGCCATTTTTGTCTAGGACGACGCCGTAGATCGAAGAACCGATGATCTGCGTGGCTTGATGAAAGGTGACGACGTACGACTCGCCCAGCGCCGTGACGACGGGCGCGTCGGGGTCGTCGAACGCGACGCTGGTGGGCGCGGAGCTCTTATCGAGCTTGCGCGAGGTGGTCATGAACTCCAGGCTCGCGCGCTGCTGCGCGTCGAACGCCAAGAACGCTATACCAACCCCCGAGCTCGACAGGGCGGCGCTGGCATTCTCGGCCAGCATCTCGGGCGGCGTGAGGCGCGTGTTGGCGCCGAGCAGCTGACCCTCGATCGAGACGCGTTGACCGAAGATGCTGACGGCGTCTTGCCCCGGGCGCGCGAAACGCCGGTCGTCCCAAATCAAGAGTCCCTCCGCTCCGGTCCACAGCACCGACGGTCGCAAGGAGTAGTCGTCCGCATTCGTCACGCGCAGGTCTTCGATCAGGCGCTCGCCCTGGCGATTCAGGAGGTCGAAATAGATCTCGTAGTTGTTGTCTTGGCGCGCGTCTTCGTAGGCGGTGAGGTAGCGCTCGCCGGACCAGACCAGGGGCCCGCCGTAGCTTTCGGCATTCACGCGCGCGATTTGTTGAGGACCGCTCAGCAGCTTGCCCTGCGCGTCGAGCTGCTGAAACTGCCCGGTGGAGCGCTGAAAGACGCTGGTCATGCTGGCGCCGAACGACTCGCCGTCGAACGCCAGGCCCGTAGCTTCGGCGTGCTTGGCGTCGAGCGGCGAGACGCGCGTCGGCTCCAGCGTCGACGGCTGGAGCAAAGTGCCGTCGTCGATGATGCCGTTGCAGTCGTTGTCGATGCCGTCGCACAGCTCGGCTGCGCCCGGAAAGATGCCGGGCTCGGAATCGTCGCAGTCTTTGCCGCAGCCCAGGGGCGCCTTGGGATCGGCGCTGGTGCCGGTCGCGAACACGCCGTCGCCGTCGGCGTCGACGCGACCGCTAGTGAACACGCAGCCGCCCATCACGCACGAGTCGACCGTGCAGGGATCTTGGTCGTCGCAAACCTGCCCCATGTCGAGCGAACAGGCGCCGTTAGTGCACGCCGCGGAGCCGCATTGCCCGGGCGGCGGCTGTGGGCAATCGGTCGCGGTTTGGCACATGGGCGCGGGGGGTGCGCCCGCGAAGCTCGGCGCGCCAGCCTCCGAAGCCAGCACCCTGCCCCCAGGCAGACCGGTGCGCGAGCCACACGCCAACGCGAGGAGCCAACCGCTCGACAGAATGAGCAGCGCGCGAGACGGCAGTGATGGGTGCATGACGCTCAGCCGCAGACTCCGAAACCGGCCACGTCGAGATCACCACAAATGAGCCCGCCCGTGCACTGGTCGGTGGCTCCAGGCTGGCACAGCGCGGCGCAGCGCTTGCCCGCGCGCTGCCCCACCACGCACACGAAGCCGGCCGCGCAGAAATCGCCCACGTCATCACCGCACAGATCGCCTTGCTTGCCCTGTCCGGCCGAGAGGCACACCGTGCCGTAGCGTTGCTGATCGCAGCCGCTGCCTTGGGGGTGGTCGACGAACGGATAGCAACCGGAGCCGGCACCGCACTCGCCGGGGTTGAAAGGGTCGCATTGCATGTCCACCTGGGGCGGCTGTTGCATCGGACAACCCTCGTCGACCGGCGGTGGGTCCGTGAGGCTGCCACCGGCCGACACGGCACCCGAGCTGCCGCCCGAGCCGGCGCGGCCAGTCGCGCCGCCGCCGCCGCCGCCACCCGAGCGGGAGCCAGCCTGGGCCGTGTGCGTCCCGCCGTGGCTCTGGCCGGCCGAAGGGACGTCGTCGTTGTGCGCCACTGCGCCGCCGCAGGCCGAAGCCGAGGCTAGCGCCAGGGCAAAGCTCCCCAGCCCGATCGCGGTCCTGCACCCAAACATGACCGCGTTAAGATAGCCTGCGAACGCAGGTACCGCTAGAACAGGCGTCATGCGCCGCAATCGCAGCCGACTTTTGGCGGTTTCTTTGCTCTTGTCGCTCTCGCCCAGCGCCTGCAACCGGACGGAGGAACCTTCCGCGTTGCCGGCTGCCGAAACGGCGACCGCCGCCGCGACGCCCACGACGGCCCCGCCGCCCGTCAGTGGAGCCAGCAGCGCTGACGCACAGCCCGCCGCCAGCGCCTCTGCGCCAAGCCCCGTCTGCGTCGTGCCGATGGGCGAGCCGGCAGCGATCGCCGGCAAAGCCAAGCAGTGCCCCAAAGACCCGACCGGCAACCTGAAGCTGCCGCTCGGCAAGATCGTGTTCACCGACGCGCCGGGCTCGCCATCGGTCGATGTCGAGCTGGCGCGCGACGACGCCTCGCGCGAGCGCGGGCTGATGTTCCGTACGCACATGGCTGAAAATCGCGGCATGCTCTTCTCGTGGCGGGACTCTGGCGTGCGTAACTTCTGGATGCACAACACGTGCATCCCACTCGACATGCTCTACATCAGCAAAGACGGCGTGATATCTGGCATCCTCGAACAGGTGCCGACGCTGAACGACGCCCCGCGCGGCGTCAAATGCCCGGTGGCTCACGTGCTGGAGCTGAACGCCGGTTGGGCGCGCGCCCACGGCGTCGCCCCGGGCATGAAGCTCAAAATCGAAGGCTGAAAAAAGCCTCCAGGCGCGAGGCGTCCACAAAAGCCTCGGGTGGTGCTAGATCGCTGCGCGATGCACCTGCACGGAAGCACCGCACGTCTTGCCACCTTGGGATCGCTGCTGGCGTTCTGCCTCGCGCTCGGCTGTCAAAAGACCGAGCCCGAGCCCGAATCGAAGCCCATGGAAACGCCGAAGTCGGAGCCGGCCCCGCCGCCCCCCGCGCAAACGGCCGCACCCACCGAGACCGCCGCGACCACCGCATCTGCGGTGCCCGCTCCTGCGCCCACGCCGAAGACGACGCCTGTCGCCAGCGTGCCCGTGAGCCCGGATGACCCGCTCGCCGGCAAGTTCACGCTCGACGACGCCACCAAGGGCTTGACCGGCACCGGCGACCTGTACGCCGACATTCAAACCGATCTCGGCAAGCTCGAGTGCGAGCTGTACGCCGATCGGGCACCGATCACGGTCGCCAACTTCGTGGGCCTGGCGCGCGGCCAGCGTCCGTTCAAGCAACCCGATGGCAAGTGGGCGAAGAAGAACGGCTACGACGGCACCACGTTCCACCGCGTGATCAAAGGCTTCATGATTCAAGGCGGCGACCCGCTCGGCAGCGGCGCCGGCGAGCCCGGCTACGTGATTCCCGACGAAATTTGGGAAGGCGCGCATCACAACCAGCGCGGCCAGCTGTGCATGGCCAACCGCGGCAAGAACACCAACGGCATGCAGTTCTTCATCATGGACGGCGAGGCCGATCACCTCGACGGCGGCTACACCATCTTCGGCAAATGCTTGCCTGACGACGTGATCCTCAAACTGTCGGGCGTCGAAGTGCAGGGCGACCACTCCGTCAAGCCGACGAAGATCACGAAAGTTACCATCAAGCGCAAACCAAGGAAGAGCGACAAGCCGGACGCCTCCGCGAAACCGTCGGCATCGGCAGCGCCCACAGCGCCGAAAACCGCGCCCCCTGCGGCCAAGCCCGCAGCCCCCGCGCCCGCCAGCAGCCCGTAGCCTCCAGCGTTCAGGCTCGCCTTCGAGGCCGCTGGCTAGTCCGGCTGGTACAATACGCGCTGCGTCGGCTCGATGACGTAAAACTTCGCGTGCTCGGGGCGCCCGAAGGTGAGCGCGCCGAAGAAGTTGACGATGACCGCAAACGCCGAGGCCAGCATGAAGCTGCCACGCAGCGATGGCCCAGCGATGGCCAAGAGCACGAACAGCAAGAGCGCGTAGTCATTCGAGAAGCGATAGCCGAACTGCACCCAACCGGTGTTTTGATAAAAGAGCGACGGCAAGGCGACGAGCAGGGCGCTGAGCAGCAGCGCGCGCCCGAGCGGCGACCAACGCTTGGGGCCGAGCAGCCACAGGTACATCGGCGTCGTGACCCACAGCGCCAGCCCGTGAGCGTTGATTTGAACCGGTCCACCTTGGACCGAGAACCACGGCAGGCTCGTGAGCATGACGCCCAGATTGCGCGCCAGGTAGTGGTAGTCGAAAAGCCCCCATTTCGCGATGCGCTTCGCCCAAACGACGTTCAGGTAGCGGTAGCCATTCTCGAACGGAGCGTCGAAGCGCGCGGCGTTATGCCAAAGCGTCAAGAGCAGCACCAGCGCGAGCGGCAGAGCAAAGAGCAGCAGCAGGCGCAAGAGCCGTTTCAAATCGTAGCCCTGTAAAACGCCCGCGCCGCGCGGCTGTGCCAAGCGCGTCTGGCGCACCGCTTCGAACACGAACAGCACCGCGCCCAGCAGCAACGGCGCGCGCGTCGCGAAAGCCAGCGCCAAGCATACGCCCGCGAACAGGGGCTGCTCGGCTTGCAGCGCGAACAGCAGGTAGAAGCTGGTCAGCACGGCAGCCACGACGTGAGCCGCGAACCAAACCGTGCCCTGGACGCTGCTGAAGAAATAGACCGAGCCAAAGCAGAACAGGCACGCCAAGATCAGATTCTCGACCTCGCTCCGCTTCGACTCGCCGCTACGCCGGAGTTTTTCGAGAGTCAGGAACAAGCCGGCCGGCGCCAGCCCCGCCAGCAGCAAGAAGAACCGACCGTCGGCGACGGACTCAGGACTGCCCGCGAGCGCCACGAACGGCAGTAGCAGGACGCTCGGAAAAGGCGGAAACACCACGAACCATTTGCCGTGGTAGCTCGCGAAGTCGTTGCCGCCGGTGTACGCGGGTGGCGGGCCGCCCAAATCGAGCCGCCCCCTGAGCCAGGCTTCGGCGAGCAGCGAGAAATGATTGTAGGGCGTGTGCTCGTGCAGCACGGCCGACGACGCGCATGCCAGTAGCAAAAGCGTAACGCCCGCGTAGACGGCGAGCGCCCACAGCATGCGCCGCGCACGCGTTCCCGGACTCGCGTCAAACCTCACCTTTCTGCCATATCAAACTTCCCCGCTCCCCCTAACCCCTCCGCTGCCTAACCTCTGACCCCGACCCGTCAGCCTCTTTTTGCGCCAACCCTCGCGGCGCGCTATGGCGTGGCCTCGATGTCCCGTCCCGAGCTCGTGATCCCGGTCGCCGATTTGGAACGCGGGCCCAAACACGTCGAATTCGTCCTGTCCGAGGCCTGGCTGCGTCGCGCCCTCGAAGGCAGCGACGCCAACGTCGGCGCGCCGGGCAAGGTCGAGGTCACGTTGAGCAAGAACGGCCCTTCCGTGCTGATTCGCGGACAGCTCTCCGCCGACCTGACCATGCCCTGCGTGGTGACGCTCGACCCGGTGCCGGTGCCCGTCCGAACCGAGATTGTGCTGATGCTGTCGCCGGAGAGCGGCGCGACCACCGAGCACGAAAGTCACGTCGCCCGGCGCAAGGCCCGCCCGCCCAAGGACGAACCCGCCGTATCACCCGAAAAAGTCGGCCGCGAACGCCCCACCCGCGCCAAAAGTGTCGGCAAAGGCGAGGGTCGATGGGAAGAAACCCCGGTTCTCGACGACGAAATCGCTGGCCAAGACACCTTCGACGGGCACGAGATTGCGCTCGACGGCTTCGTCCGAGAGTTCCTGCTGCTGGAGCTTCCGATGTTTCCTCGCCGTTCGGACTTGCCAACGGGCGATGCAGCAGCTAACCCTCCGCTCCCCGCTGACAGCCAGGTGGGAGGCGAGAAGCCTCTCGACCCGCGCCTGTCACCGCTAGCCGAGCTCAAGAGCCGGCTCGAGCAGAAGATCAAGAAGGAGTAATCCTCGTGGCCGTTCCGAAACGACGCAAGAGCAGCAGCAGGCGCGACATGCGCAGAGCCAATCACGACAAGGTCGCCGCCCCCAATGTGGTGCCTTGCCCCAGCTGTTCGGCACCTATGGTGCCTCACCGGGTTTGCCCGGGCTGTGGTTTCTACAACGGTCGCGCCGTCATTAAGAGCGGCGCTACCGAAAGCTGACGCCGCCTCCAGTCTCGCTGAGCGCGCGTTACATCGCGTTGCGTCAGCAACTCGATCGTACCGGCCCACGAGGTGGTTTAACCATTTCTGGTGACGCCTCGGCCCGGTGATCGTATCCAGACTAAGCATGCCGAGCGTCACTGCCCCGAAGAGCCGGATCCTGGGCACAGGTGCCTATGCGCCTGACAGGATTATGACCAACGGCGAGCTCGAGCGACTCGTCGATACGTCCGACGCTTGGATCACGGAGCGCACCGGGATCAAGGAACGGCGCGTTGCGGCCGACGATCAGGCTTCGAGCGACATGGCACTGGTAGCAGCCCAGCGCGCTCTCGAGGCGGCGGGCCTAACCGCCAAAGATCTCGACATGATCATCGTCGGCACGGTCACTCCCGACCTGCCGATGCCCGCATGCGCGTCGATCTTGCAGCAGAAGCTCGGTGCAGGTCCCATCCCCTCGTTCGACATTTCGGCCGCCTGCGCCGGCTTCATCTACGCCATGTCGATCGCGGACCAATTCATCCGTTCGGGCGCGCAGAAGCACGTGCTGATCGTCGGGGTCGAGCTGCTCAGCCGTATCCTCAATTGGAAGGATCGCACGACCTGCGTGCTTTTCGGCGACGGCGCGGGCGCCGCCGTGATCGGCCCCGCCACGGACGACGGGTCCGGCATTTTGTCGACCAAGCTGTACACCGACTCGTCGCTGGTAAATTCGCTGTGCATTCCCGGTGGCGGCTCCAAAGAGCGCCTCACGGCCGAGTCGCTCGCCGCGCAGCGCGACAAGGTGCACATGGCCGGCCAAGACATCTTCAAGGTGGCCGTGAAAAACCTGACCAGTGCTTCGCGCTCGGCGCTCGAGCACGCTGAATTGCCAGCGTCGGCGGTGCGCTGGGTGGTGCCGCATCAGGCGAATTTACGCATCATCGCGCAGGTCGCGCAGCGACTCGACATTCCCCTCGACCGCTTCGTGCTGAACATCGAGCGCTACGGCAACACCTCGAGCGCGTCGATTCCGATCGCGCTCGACGAAGGACTGCGCGACGGCCGCATCGAGAAAGGCGACACCGTGTTGATGTGCGCGCTCGGTGCGGGAGTTTCTTGGGGCAGCGCGCTCGTGCGCGTGTGACAGGCGCCGCCCGACTACGGCAACGTGAGGAGCATTCGCTTGACGACGGCTTGGCTATTTCCGGGGCAAGGCACACAACAAGTAGGCATGGGCAAGCAGCTCTTCGAGAGCTCCGCGGCTGCGCGTGAAGTGTGGCAGCGCGCCGACCAAGCGCTCGGTTTCTCGCTCAAGCAGCTGTGCTTCGAAGGCCCGGAGGCGGAGCTCACGCTCACCAAGCACGCTCAGCCCGCGATCGTGACTGCCAGCATCGCAGCGCTTGCAGCGATCCGCGAAGCTTGGCCGAGCCTGCCGCCGCCGGCGTGCGCCGCCGGACATTCGCTGGGCGAATACAGCGCGCTCGTCGCGGCGGGCGCGCTCCGGTTCGAGGACGCCGTCCAGCTCGTCTACCTGCGCGGCCAGGCCATGCAGCAAGCCGTCCCCGAAGGGCTCGGCGGGATGGCGGCGATCATGGGCGGCGACCGAGCCAGCGTCGAAGAGTTGTGCAGCGACGCCGCGCAGGGCGAAATCGTTTCGCCCGCCAACTTCAACGCGCCCGGCCAAATCGTCATTTCCGGGCACAAGACCGCCGTTGCGCGTGCCGCAACGCTGGCTTCTGAGCGCAAGCTCAAGGCCATTTTGCTCAACGTGAGTGCGCCGTTTCATTGTTCATTGATGGCGCCCGCGGCCCTGCGCATGAAGGCCGCCCTCGACGCCGTCGCGCTCGGTGCCCTGACGTTCCCGGTGCTGTCGAACGTCGAGGCCACTCCGAACAGCGACGGCTCGCGCGTCGCGCCACTGCTGGTGCGCCAGGTCGATTCTCCGGTCCGCTGGCAGGAGACCATGCTGGCCATGGCCGAGGCCGGCGTCACTCACGCGCTCGAAGTAGGTCCGGGCAAGGTGCTGGCCGGCCTGGCCAAGCGCATCGACAAGCGCGTGGCTGTACTATCGGTCGGCGACTCGGAAAGCCTGGGAAAGATCGCGGCGTTTCTGACTGGCTCGAGCGAGGACGGCGCCCCCACGGCCCTATTGCCGACGAGCTAGCCAAGCCGGCCCGAAGCAACGCAGCGCGTAACTATGGCATTTCGCGGCGCCGCGTAAGATATTTCCCGCTCGACAACGGCTACGGCGTGCTAAAGACGCGCGCTCACGCGGTTTTTTGGCCGCGCTTTTCTCCAAGGACCCTCCGTACAGTGTTCGATCTCACCGGCAAAGTAGCGCTCGTCACGGGCGGCTCTCGCGGTATTGGTCGCGCAGCCTCCCTCGCGCTGGCCAAGCGCGGGGCTCACGTCGTCATCAACTACGTGAGCAACGAAGCCGCCGCGCGCGAGGTCGCGGACATCATTCAAGGCGCGGGTGGTAAGGCCGAGATTGTTCAGTTCGACGTCGGCAACGGAGACGGCGCCGAGAAAGCCATTGCCGAGGTCGCCAAGCGTCTGGGCCGTCTCGACGTCCTGGTCTGCAGCGCCGGCATCGCGATCGACGGCCTGCTCTTGCGCCTAAAAGACGAAGATCTCGACCGGATTTTTGCGGTGAACGTGAAGGGCTCGCTGGCCTGCGCACGCGCAGCAACCAAGGTGATGATGCGCGCCAAAACCGGCCGCATCATCTTCCTCTCGAGCGTCGTCGGTGAGATGGGCAACGCCGGTCAAACCGCCTACTCTGCGTCGAAGAGCGCGCTGCTCGGCATCACCAAGTCGCTCGCGCGCGAGCTCTCGTCACGCTTCATCACGGTCAACGCCATCACGCCCGGTTTCATCGACACCGACATGACCTTGGCGCTCACTGAAGAGCAAAAGGCCGCCATCAACTCCGCCATCCCGCTCGGTCGCACCGGCAAGCCGGAAGAGATCGCGGCCGCCGTCGTGTACCTGGCCTCGGACGAGGCCGGCTACGTCACCGGACAGGCCCTGCGCGTGAATGGTGGCATGTACATGTAATTCTTTAGGTTTTTCGACGACGCCGGACACTGAGCCTGGCGCCGCCGGAAGGTCTTGGACGCACGACGGAATCTAGCTAACGGTTCGAAAAATCCCTGCAAATGGGGCGACCTCTCTGGTACGAGGCGCCCCTGGAGGCATCATGGCTGAAGGTCGGAACGTAACCGCCGAAGTAAAGCGGATCATCAAAGAGCAGCTCGACGTGGACGAGAAGGACATCAAGCCCGAGTCCACCTTCATCGACGACTTGGGCGCGGATTCGCTCGGTCTGGTGGAGCTGGTCTTGGCCTTCGAAGAAGCCTTCGAGATCGACATCCCGGACGAAGATACCGAGAAGATTCGCTCGGTTCAGGACGCCGTGGACTACATCGAAAAGCACCTGGCAGGCTGAACGCCGCGCTGGGCCGGCTATAGGGCGCGCCCCCAAAGGCGCCCTATAGCCCCACTGGCAGAAGTGTCAGTTGGCTCTAGGCAGCTGAAGGAGCACATGGAGCGGATCGTCGTCACAGGAATTGGCCTTGTCACTCCGAACGGAGTGGGCACCGATGCGAGCTTTCAGTCGTTGATCAACGGCCGGAGTGGCGTTGGTGCGATCACGCAGTTCGATGCGACACCGCAGTTCTCGACGCGTATCGCGGCCGAAGTGAAGAACTTCGACCCCGCCGCGTTCATGGAGAAGAAGAAGATCAAAGAGGTCTCGCGCTTCATTCCGTTCGCCATCGCGGCGACGCGCATGGCGCTCGACCAGGCCGACCTGAACCTGACCGAAGAAGAGCGCGACCAGTGTGGCGTGTTCATCGGCGTCGGTCTCGGCGGGCTCGAGAATCTCGAGCGCTGCACGATCACGCTGACCACCAAGGGCCCCGGCAAGGTCAGCCCCTATTTCATTCCGTCGCTCATCGCCAACATGGCGGCCGGGCAAGTCTCGATCGCCTTCGGCCTACGCGGGCCGAGCATGGCGCACACCAGTGCCTGCTCCTCCAGCGCGCACGCCATGGGCGAAGCCTTGCGCATGATGCAACGCGGTGACAGCGAGGTCATGGTCGTCGGCGGCGCAGAGGCGACCATCACGCCGATCGGCATCGCCGGCTTCGGGGCGATGTTCGCGCTCAGTCGTCGCAACGACGAGCCCGAGCGGGCCAGCCGGCCTTGGGACAAGGGACGCGACGGCTTCGTGTGCGGCGAAGGCGCCGGCACGCTGATTTTCGAAACACTCACGCGCGCCAAGAAGCGCGGCGCGCGCATCTTGGCCGAGGTGAGCGGCTACGCCGCCACCAGCGACGCCTACCACATCACCAAGCCCGCCCCAGAGCACGCCCAGGCCGCGCGCGCCATGCGCCAAGCCTTGAAAGACGCCAAGCTCAACCCCGAGCAAATCGACTACATCAACGCCCACGGCACCTCCACTCCGGTGGGTGACACCGAAGAGGCCAAAGCGGTCGCCAACGTCTACGGCGCCCACGCTCTCGAAAAGAAGCTGTGGGTCAGCTCGACCAAGAGCATGATGGGCCATCTGCTGGGTGCCGCCGGCGCGGTCGAGGCAGCGGTCTGCATCAAGGCCATCGAAACCGGCGTCATTCCGCCCACCATCAATCTCGAAGACCCGGACACCGAAGTGCCGCTCGACTTCGTGCCCAACAAAGCTCGCGAGCGCCGGATCAAGCGCGCGATGAGCAACTCCTTCGGCTTCGGCGGAACCAACGCGACGTTGATCTTCTCCGCCTTCGAGGGCTGAGGGCGGCCTTGCCCCAGCACGTGCATGCAGTGCCCCTACTGTCGTGAAATGGAGAGCCGAGTCGTGGACTCTCGGCTGGTAGCCGGGGGCACGGTCACCTGGCGGCGCCGCGAGTGCGACGGCTGCAAGCGCCGCTTCACGACCTACGAGCGCGTGGAAACGACGTTGCCAACGGTCGTCAAGAAAGACGGCCAGCGCGAGCCGTTCGATCGCCAAAAGATCCTGCGTAGCCTGCGCATCGCCTGCAACAAGCGGCCGGTTTCGGCCGAGGCGCTCGAAGAGCATGCCGAGCAGCTCGAACGCGAGATGGGTGAGAGCGGCGACAAAGAAGTGTCGTCGCTGGTCATCGGCGAGCGGGTGATGGCCCGGCTCAAGGCGCTCGACGAGGTGGCCTACGTGCGCTTCGCCAGTGTCTACCGCTCGTTCCGCGACATCGACGAGTTCATGAGCGAAATGGGCAAGCTCGTGCGTTCGCGCCCGGACTGAAGCCATGGCCAAAGACGTCGACCAAGAGCTGATGCGGCGCGCCATCGCGCTGGGCGAGAAGGGCGATCCTTCCCCCAACCCGCACGTGGGCTCGGTCGTGGCGGACGCAGCCGGCAACGTGCTGGGCGAAGGCTTCCACGAATCGACCGGGCTCGATCACGGTGAGGTCGCCGCCCTCAAGGCCGCCGGCGACAACGCGCGCGGCCAAACGCTGTACGTGTCGCTCGAGCCCTGCAACCACCAAGGCCGAACACCGCCTTGCGTCGACGCGATCTTGGCGGCCGGCATCAAGCGCGTCGTGATCGGCTGTGCCGATCCCAACCCGCGCGTGTCGGGCGGCGGCGCTGCGCGCCTGCGCGAAGCGGGCGTCGAAGTGGTGCAGGGCGTGCTCGAGGCCGAGGCCCAGAACCTGATCAAGGCCTGGACCAAGTTCATCACCACGGGCCAAAGCTACCTCACGCTCAAGCTGGCCATCTCGCTCGACGGCCGCATCGCGACGCGCACGGGCGCCTCCAAATGGATTACGGGCCCGGAGTCGCGCCTGCGCGTGCAGACCCTGCGCGCGCAGCACGACGCCGTGATGGTCGGCGTCAACACGGTACTGTCCGACAACCCCAGGCTCACGGTCCGTGACGTGCCGGGGCGAAGCCCCGTACGCGTGATCGTCGACAGCAAGCTGCGCATTCCGACCACGTCGCAGGTCGTACAGACGGCGTCGCAAATTCCTACCTGCGTGGTGACGACCATCGCAGCGCCCAAACCGCTCGAAGAGGCGCTGCAAGCGCTCGGCGTGCGCGTGATCCGGGTGCCGCCGACCGCCGAAGGGCGCTGCGAGCCCCAGGTCATGCTGCGCGAGCTGGCGGCGCGTGAGGTCGTGAGCGTGATGTGCGAGGGCGGCTCGGAGCTTGGAGGAAGCCTGATGGCGAGCGGGCTCGCCGACGAGCTGCACGTCTTCGTCGCTCCGCTCCTACTCGGGCCGCGCGGGCGCCCTGGCGCCGTCGACTGGGCGGGACCCGAGAATCCGTCGGACGCGCCGCGCATCGATCCGCCGCACTGGGAGCTGTGCGGCGGCGACGCCTACGTGTGGGGGCCGCTCAAGTATCCGAAGAAAACCGCTCGCACGAGCCCCGGCTAAGCAGCTTTTGCCCTCGCGCGGCGCGCGCGCATCGGCCCCAGCCAATTGCCGGAGTCGAGGGCCGGTGTTACGTTTGTGGGGCGATGGCACTGCTCCCGATTCTGCACTATCCCGACGCGCGCCTGCGCGAGGCCGCCAAGCCGGTCCCGGCAATCACGCCCGAAGTTCTGGAGCTGGTCGAAAACATGGCCGAAACCATGTACGACGCCCCAGGCTGTGGGCTGGCCGCCAACCAGGTCGGGGTAGCGCTACGCATCTTCGTGATCGACACGGCGGCTGAAGACGAGCCCAGCGACCTCAAGGTGTTCATCAATCCGGAAATCCTCGAGCTCGACGGCGTGCAAATCTGGGAAGAAGGCTGTCTGTCGTTCCCCGGCGCCACCGAAGAGATCAAACGCGCCGAGCGCGTAAAGGTGAAAGCTCTGGATCGCGACGGCAAGGAGTTCACGCTCGAAGCCGACGGCCTGCTGGCGGTGGCCATCCAACACGAAAACGACCACCTCAACGGCGTGCTCATGATCGACAAGCTCTCGGCGTTGAAGAAACGCATGATGAGCAAGAAGGTCGAAAAAGCCAAAGCCGCAGAGGCGCGCGCTTAGCGCGTGCAGGGTCCCATTGTTGTTGGGGCCAAGGTCGGAGCGTTCAAGCCTGACGGCTCACGACTGCGAGCGAGCAGCCTGCTGAGCGGTGTGCGCGAGCGCGAAGCGCGAGCTGGATCGCGCTCACCCGACCTTGGCACCAGTAGATCACGATCGCGATTGAAGGAATGCCCTGGACAAACTCGGCGAGGCCGAGCGCCCGCTGTGTCCACGTGCGCAAAGGACGCCGCGCGCCACGGCCACCCAAGGCAATGAAACCCAACCCATCGAGGTAGCGCAGCTACCTCGATGGCGGCCTCGAGAACAACGAGCTATCCAGGTTCTCGCCCCTGGCCCGCATGCTCTCCACGACTTGAGGGACAGTTCCGCTAGGAGAAAACGTACCTTCGACGGCGCCGCCCGCGGCGGTTCGGTCGGGCAGGAACGTGAAGATGTCTTGCGATTCGATTTCGTCGGCGGTCACGCCCGTGAGCTCGACGATGCGCAGGACGCGGACGCGGTCGTCGCGTAGCCGTGCCACCTCGACGACCACGTCGTAGGCTCCGGCCAAGAGTTCGCGCGCCGCGCGAATCCCCAGCCCAGGTCGAGCTGCGGCGATCTCGGCAGACTGACGCATCAGCGCTCGTTTGATCGAGGTCGCGTGACGCAGCGCGAGTACGCCATCGACGCCCGAGGCCACCATTTCCGTCACCGCGGCTGTCACTTCGGGCGTGGTCAGGCGCGCCGCGAAGCGCACGCCGGGGATGCCGGCCTTGACCTGCAAGGCACGCCGCGCCTCGGGCGCAGTGCTGAGCCCAAAGTCGACGGCAACGTCCGTGGGTCCGGCCACTCCGTCGCCCACCCACACTGAGCGGGCATCAGCCTGCGAACCAACCAGCGCCGAGAGCAGTTGCTCCGCCGACCCGTCGTGCCCGCCAACCACGAGCACGTTGACGCGACCGAGCAGGCAGTGCCGAAAGAAGGTGGCAATGGCCCGCGAGATGACCCCACGCCGCACGAGCTCGTCGAGCGTGAGCGATTGGCGCTCGGCCTTGCGAATCAAGAGCGAGGCGGGCCTACCGCCATGAGCGGCGTCGATCGAGACACGCGCCCCACTCGCCAAGCGAAACTCGACGCCGCTACCGCCTTCTACGGCATCCGACAACAGCCGTCCGAGAGCCCAGCCCAGCGATCGCTCCGAGCTGAACCCCGGTTCCACGGCCAGCGAGCGACCGCCACGTGCTGCAACGACCTGATCGAAGCGCAGCACACCGATCTCGCTGACGGACGCATCTGCCATCAAATCACCGAGCGGCCCCAGCTCGAGCAGCTCATCGCGAGCCAACTCCAGCAAGCGATCGGGCGCCACGCTCACGGGCACGTCTTTGGTGCCGGATGCTTTGCTGACGACCTCGCGCAAGACCGGCTCGAGCCGCTCGCCCAAGTCTGGAGCCAAAGGCGGCTCGAAGGCCTGCGCCCCGAGCCGCTCGACGACGGCCTGTACCACCACGTTCAGGATGCTGACGAGGGCGTTGCGCTCGTAGCTGGGCGAGTCGTCTTGCGTGGTGCGACCCACGTGGTGGGTGCCGGTCGTCTCGTTGGCAGGAAAGCTACCAGGACGCACGGGTGGATCCGATCCCACACTGCTGGACGGTGGGCGCGGGGGCTCGAGCGTGCGCGCGGGTCCGGGAATGCGCGTGTGCCGGTCATCGTCGTCCGTCGCGGGCCGTATGCTGCCCGCGACGTTCGCGCCAACGGCGCTCGGGCCGGTCGTCGATATTTCGTCCGGGCTCGACACCAGCTCTGCTCGGGAACCAGCCTCACCGGCGAGAGCGTCTTCCTCGCCGCCGGGCAGCTCGATGCGAAGCACGAAGTCGCCGACGTAGATGCGGTCGCCTTCGCGCACGATGGTCGCCTGCGTGATGCGCCTGCGATTGACGTAGGTGCCGTTCGTGCTGTTGAGATCGGTCACGATGAACCGGCCGTCGCGGTAGAGCAGCCGTGCGTGACGTTTGGAGACGTTGCCTTTCGGCAACATCAGCTCGTTGCCTTGCACGCGCCCGACCGTAAGCTCGGCCGTCTCGAAGGTCTCGCGCCGCTCAGCGCCGCCCTTTTCATGGACAACCACCGCGAACACGGGAGCTTGTGCGGTGGACGTCGGAGCAATCACGAGGCTAAAGGATTGCCGAATCAGCACCCCTTGTGTCAATCCGAAGTGTTACGTTCTCGGCTGTCTCGCGGCGTTTGGGGCGGCGTCGCGTGGGGGGGGGGGGGGGGGGCCCCCCCCCCCCCGGGGGGGGGGGGGTGGGGGGGGGGGGGGGGGGGGGGGGGGGGGGGGGGGGGGGGGGGGGGGCGCCCCGGG
>Ga0307508_10003517_pt1 | contig 15783 bp, 19 predicted proteins | sample 9_EM_MG_FD_203089 | JGI IMG/M metagenome (GOLD analysis project Ga0307508, IMG submission 203089) | Populus trichocarpa ectomycorrhiza microbial communities from riparian zone in the Pacific Northwest, United States - 9_EM | ecosystem: Host-associated > Plants > Roots > Unclassified | place...
CCCCCGCCCCCCCCCCCCCCCCCCCCCCCCCACTTCTTTCTTTCGGCATAGGGCATTTGAAGAATCAGTTGACATCAGACACGGCATACTATAGACGGTGCATGTGTTGGATTTTCGGGGGGGGGGGGGTCCATTCTTTAGTTTAGCGGTATGTAGCCGCTGTAGTAATATGGGAGATAAATCGATACGATTTGTTTTTCATTTAATCTACATATTCACTAATCGCGTGCGACTTAACTGGGTCATGGCGATAACAAACCGGTTCCCGTCCATAGTCCGACCCCGACCTTGATCCAGTCAACAGGCGGCTCGTTGTGGGCGAATACAGAGTATGTACATAGTAGCGCTGACGAGAAAATGCAAGTGACGGATTGTGAATCGTTGATTGTCCGTATCCGCCCCAACCCCCCCGCAACGACGTACTGTACATATGTATGATTGGGCTGGGGTCCTGGCTGCAGCGGGCTTGCCTTCTCTGTTCTTGGGCTTGTCGTAAGAATCGGTAAAGAACGGATGTATTGCTATCGTTTCTAGCTAACAACCTCCCGCCTCACACACTGTTCCTTCTGGACAATGTGTCCTCAGGAGCGGCCGATTATAACTCAGTAAACAGACACACACTCCAAGAGGAGGCAGTTAGTTCCCGCAACGAGCACGGCGTTGAGTTAGCGATGGCGTTGTCGCGGTCAGGGTAAAAATTACTTACTGCATAACTAGCGGGGGTAAAATAAATGATAGTGATGGAGTCCTGCAAGGAAACTCATGTTGTACATATATACTATATCCCCGAGAAACAGCGCGACGCTGCGTCAACGCGTCAAAGCATGCGCTAACATTCAATTCGATTCGGCGTTGAGACGAGTCAATATCACGCCAACACACTCATATGGTATTGCTAATGCATGTCCTTAGAGGACGATATCACTGCCATTCATTTTACCCCCCTCACTATACTACTTAGGATGGCAGTACTCTACGTAATTACTTAGGGTGATCGTGCGTGGTGTAACTTAAAAACTTAAAATGTCCCATTGTTTACGCACGGACATCGCGGGGTGGGCCTTACCTAACACTCGGCCACGACTGGCTGGACATCGTATGTAAGCCCTTCAGGCTTCTGCACCCCAGGCAGTTAGTGGAAGAGGGGAGGGGCTGGACTGGTGGCGGAGATGCTAGTTTACTAGCTTACTTATTGGATTGCTAGGCCAATTGTACTAGCTTCCGTTGGTTGGTGCTCGAGTAGGTAGTCTGTCTGGTATGTGATGTGTGGGCGGTCACTCGTGGTGGACACGGACGAAGAGGTATACGGTCGATCACTGGTTTGAAAACCATCTAACATACTTACCTACGTAATTCCCATTGCACACAGTTCACGGCATTGTTAGTATCCCATATCCTCCTCTCTCCCCCCCAATTACATCACTGTATTACAGTACGAAATCAAGTGGGGAAAAGAAGGTTCAGGCGTTGCCAATTCTTTGGCAGAAAGTTAAAAATGGGGAAAAAAAATCATGAAACCTAGCAAGCAAGCAGAGAACACCAGACTCGCCCTGTCCCCTTACTATAACATATCCTTCCCCCGTTTCACTGGGGGGGGGGGGGAAAAAACCATCACCACAAAAAAAATATCGAAAAGAAACTAAAAAAATTATACTGGGAAAGAAACCGGAAAAGAGAGGTAGGGGGAGAGAAACCCCTACCACTCGTTACTTTCAATCTGCCTCCTAACCTCCTCCTCCGCCGCAATTCCCGCCAGAAACATGGGATCGTCCTCATCCCATCCCGCATTGAATCCAAACACTGCACCATCTCTCGCCTTGGACCTAAACACCAGCGCTGTTTCAAGTCTGCTGGACAGGCCCGTCGCCTCGACGTCTCCGTACGGTCTCCACGAGTTGACGGGCTTAGATTTCCCCGATGGGATGGCAGTGTGGGTCTTGGGTGTCGCAGAGGTCGAGGTGGCGGAAGAGGCGGGCGAGGCGGAGAGATCGGGGGTGGCCTCCATGTCTTTGACCTTGGCCTTGGGGTCGAGGTCTTCCTCCGGATCGAACTCGACGGCGTCGTGGCGCCATGCGAAGCTCATCCATTCCCGCCAGATTGCGTCGCGCTCAAGCATCCAAGGGTTGCCAATGACGATCAGGCCTTGTTTGGCACGGGTCAAGGCAACATTGGTCCGCCTGTCCTCGAAGATGAGACCGACACCTTTATCTCCGTCGTTCTTTAGAAATCGCTCTCTGGCGCGCGTGGTGCATATGATGACGACACGATGTTCGGCACCCTGGTACGCCTCAACGGGCCCGACGTTGACCTTATTAAGATCCAATGCTCTCAGGGCCTTTCGCAGGCGTTTGACTTGCTCTCGGAAAGGGGACATCACGGCGATTTGGTGGGAAAGGAGAGGCACCGCCACCTTCCCGTCTTCATCTGCAGGCCAAGACTTGGGCGACAGAAGGGACTGGACGGTCTCGACGGCAAGCTTGACCTCACGAAGATTGTAAAAGGAAATGGCTTCTTCGTGGGATTCGTCGAGGCCGGAGTTGAAGATGAGCTTCACGGGTATGCCGCGGGATCCTTTCCAACCGGTCCACGCCTCCAGCGCGCTGGAATCCGTGGCTTCGGGGATTAGGGTATCGTTGTAGTAGAAGGCCGAAGGCACCGCAAGGATTGCTGGGTGCGAGCGGTAATTCCGAACCAGGTTGGCGAAAGCTGGATAGAGGCACGGCTACACCCTCCCATTAATAAGCGCGATTTTTCATGGAGGGAGAGAGGGACAACGCACCAACATATTTGCCCTAAGATCCGCCGACATTTCCTCCGAACGTTTCTTGATGCCACTGGTCGTGTACAACTCCCTCCGCCACGGGTGTTCGCTGTAGATCGGCCTGGCAAATAGTCTCTCGAACGCACTTATCTTCAGTTGCCCATCCTGCACGGTGGTGGGTCCGAGCTGACACTGGTCTCCGGCCATGACCACGATGGGCTTATCGGTACTGGCCTCCTCCGGTGGCGCAACAACCGACAAAGGAATGATTACCTCAGGTTCCATCCCCTGGGCGGCCTCGTCCAGCAGTAGAGCGGACCAATGGAGACGCACATTTTCTCCGAGCTCCACGAAATCCTGCGAGTCCTCAGCGATCCCGCGCAACGAGTCCACCACGCTCTTCTCCCAACGGCCGAGATCACGGTTCGTACATCGCGCTTGGACCAGAATATCTGCATCGCGACATGAGCAGACAACAACGCGAAACCGCATGAGCTTTTTCCACTCCGGAATCGCGAACATTTCATTCTCGATGTATGTGTACGCCATAAGCCTGTTTGGGACCTCCAAGAACGTCCGAGTGGATGATTGCAAACGAAAAAGCACCGTCGGGTCGAGATGCATGGACAGCCGGACGGCAAGAGTGTCTGCAGCCTCCTGTGAAGGGGCGCACAGCAGTATATGATGCCTCGGAGTCCGATTCGCATAGACGAGTTGAAGGACTATCCGATAGCGAGTCAGCCATTTGAAGGATGCATCAACAGATGGTGGAATCTAGATACCTGCTTCGACGATCGTCTTCGTCTTTCCCGTCCCGGGGGGGCCGGATATGAGGAACGGGACACTCCCGTAATCTTGCCTCAGGACTGAATCCACAGCTTTATGCTGCAGGGCACACACACACAACTTAGTACACATCACACTTCGAGCCAGAACCTACTAAACTCAAGCATCCCATTGACTACAAAATACATGTATGAACGCCTAACAAGGTACAATTCGGTACGTCGGGCACCCCTAGCTCCTACGGGGGATCAGTTGCAGGGGAAATTAAACTTCTGTACACTCACCTGTTCGTAATTCAACTCCTTGTCGATCCAGTGCGTCTCAAAGACCCCGCGGGTGAGCGTGCGTTGCATCTTCCCATCCGACTTCTCCGGAAATAGCATCCTCCGCAGAAACGGACGCTCGGCGTCAGAGCTCTCCTCGGCCTTCTTCGCGCCTAGAACAGACAAAGCTTTTCCGATGTTGGCAGTCGCCCGCTGAGCTCCCTCCCACCGCTGTTGCTGAACTCCGAAAATCACATTGAACCTCCCTCCAGGCTCCAGCCACAGCCCGTCGGCCCTCAGGACCACGTATCCCACGGTCTTGTCCATCCCGTACACGTAAGTCTCGTACTCGTAACCCGTAAATCCCGAAAAGTAACCCGGCAGTCCTGGCCTGACCTGCCGGAGCTTGATCATATCTCCCAGCTGCACCATTGGTGTGTTCTCCCTTAGGCCTGCCAGCTGCAGCCGAAACAGAGCCTGACTGAGGTCCACCGGTGAGATCATGATACCGTACAGATTATAGCTTTTATTGAGCTTGTCCTCCGCCGCGATTTCCTCCGCGAGGAGCTTCAAGAAATGCGCGCCGTAATTCTCGGCATCGAGCGCGAACGGCAGGGCAATCCGTCTTCCCGTGGTCGGCGATCTGATGGGGAATTTCTTAGTCTCCAAACCCCTCTTGTCGCCCGCGTCGTTGCCAGCGACGGCAGCCACGACGTTCGTCGAGGTCTCCAGCGGCGCGGCAGGCGGCGCCCATTGTGCCATAAACCCCTTCCCCGCGAAGTTCTCCACGAACCGAACAAAGTCCAGACACGGTGGGGGTTGGGCCTTGATCGTCACCGCAGGGAGCGCATTAATGGAGCGCTCAGCCTCCGAAACGAACGACTTCGAGTACACATCCGGATACCACTGCTGCCTTTGCTGGGGGGGTTCGGGTGGCAACGAGCATGGCGGGAGTCTCTGTTGGTACGGCGTCCAGGGCTGGTTCATCGGTATTGTCGGACGTAGCATGGTTAGCTTATGCGAAGACGCTGACGGGAAATGGTGGTGGTGATGATGGTGATGATAGACGTGCCCCGTCGCGGGGACCGATGGGGAAATTTCCGGACAGAGAACGTATGCTTGTGACTTGGCGCCTGTGGGAATAGTCGCTGGCGAGATTCGCTGCTGGTGAGGCTGTGTTGGAATCGGCGTGGAGGATTGCATCGGATTGGCTGGGATGGTAACTACGGGATCCGATTCAATGACTTTGGCCGCAGCTCATGCGCATAGCGGGGAAACCTAGCAGACCGCACAGGTGTGTGATACGAGCTATTGGGAGGGGGGGAGGGAAACCCGGGGATATGCGGATAGATGATTGATAGATAGTAGGTGATAGGTAAAGCGTATGTGGAGTGGTGATGATATGGAGCAGAAAGGATGGTGTTTCAATTGGTTGGTACGGGAGATACCCCGGCGAAGGTGTGGTGATACAGGCGGATCCTGGCAAAGCGGGACGATCAGACCACAAGAATGGACCTGTCCAACCGAGCCGGCCACGAAAAGGGCACTTATAGATACGCCGCAAGTTACAAAATATATACGCCTCCGGTTATTGGCACACCGACCATGGACACACGCTGGAATCTGATGTATACGTAGGTACAGTACCATCCCCCCAGTTCTTCACGGCCAAAACAGTGCATTGACTCCCCCTACTGTGCATTACAAAGACAAGACAGACTATTCAGCGCCCAGTATTCCCCAGACGTAAAAAGCACAGATAGAGCACATTCCAGAATCAGTTTAAAGAAGCCCCATCGCGAAGAACGCAGAGATCGTCGAGCCATAGAGAATGACCCACTCGACTGGAACCTAGTTCTAGATCCTCGGTATGAATGCAAAATAGCACAACAAATACAGTCAATTACAAAGCGTGAAATGGAATGTGCAACCAAACTTCCCGATGTCTAGAACAACCTGCAAAAAGAAACAGGAAAAACATGACAAATCAACAAAAAGTGTACACCAGATATGTAGCCAACGAGAATATCCCAGAAGAAAAAAGCCCACAATGAAAAGACGCCGGAATATGTGAAGCAATCTCATCTAACCCCGTACCACTCGCTCTGGTTCGCAGGAATTCCCTTGGCCCTATCCATGGGATTCCTCCTCTCAGGCACTGGGGTAGAGAGGTTGGATTGTGTAGGTCTGTCAAAGGGATCCGTGACAACTGCTGCCGCCGGAGTCAAGGTGTTGCCATCGTTGAACCCGTTCATTTCATTCGCGTCGGGTGACTGTGGGGGACTGGCACCCAATTCGTTCATTAATGCATCTACCTCGGCCTGATTGACACTGAAGAAGGAGTCAGGAGGAATGCATGCACCCAGAGCACGCCTACCACGAGAACCAAGAAGGGTAAGCCCAAGCTGGTACGAGGCGTTGACCCATCCAAATCTAGATAGGATAGGTCAGCAGGGACAGAAGGGCTTGAGGTTGGGTTACGAAGCCTACCCTTCTCTTGCTACGCCACGGAAGTCCAACCCCTGGTTTCCGTACTCGGCGTCGACTCGGTGCGGGTCTTCCGGCCTGGTGACATCGTACTTCTCGACAACGACGCCATGGTAATCGACAAACGTCTTGGTGATCATGAATAGCCAACGGTACGCTAAGCGTCTTGCGTCGTCATGGTAGCCGTATCGTTCCAATCCCACCCATGCGAGCATCTGTTGTGGCGCCCATCCGCTGCGAGTACGTCAGTGCAAGGACGCACGGGATTAGGATTGGGACAAACTTACTATGGATAATCCCACTGCCTGGTCGGTCGGTCGATACCCAAGGGACCACGGCTTTTCTCCGTACCACTAGCAAGACCTCCGTGCATCTCAAACTTAGGAATCGCTACCTCAACCAGGAGGCTCGCCTGCTTTGGCGACGCGACACCAGCCCACATGGCCCAGAAGACAGTCGCCGACTCGTACGTGCTCTGTCTTTTTTGGATGGTGTCGTAGTCAAAATACATTCCCGCCTTCTGATTCCATAAATACTTATTGATCAGTATCTGACGCCTGCGCGCCCTACGCTCCCATTGGGAGGAGGTCAATACGGTACCCTCGCGCAGTTCCGTGGATCCTGGTACAGAAAACTCGAAAGGTATTACCAAACGATCGCTGAAATACTCGCGGATAACCCTTGCGATGTCAACTTCGTACTTGTATAGTAACGAGTTGAGATCGATGGTTGCAAGGTTGGCGCAGCATCCCTCTAGCCGGTAACTGGTATCATGGCCCGACTCGCGGACAGCGCGGTCGTGAAGGAAATATTCATCCAAAACGGGTTCCTTAACATGCCCTTCGTTGTACGCAACGATGAACTCCTCGATGGTCATTCCGTGCTTCTCTGCGTACGGCTGCAAAGTCGAATCAAAGTGGCTGGGCTCGGTCTCCGGAGGAATACCGATACCATCGGGGCGGTACCGACTCAGACCGGTGGCCGCATCGTAACGAGGTGCTGCCATCCACACGGTATGGTACTCCTTGATAGCAGCAAGGGTGCTGGTCTTTAGGAAGTCCAAGGCGTCGGGTTCGTGCTTGATCTTCTTGTACACGCGCAAGGCCATGTCTGTGAGAAAGGGCGGTTGCGAACGTGAGAGGTAGTATGACCGGTTCGCATTGAGGATCTTGCCGTAATGTTCAATCTCAAAACAGAAATTGATTACCATCGATTTGGCGAGGCGGGCCTTGCCATCCAACAACAGCCCAAGTGAGATCATGTACGAATCCCAACCTAGAAATGTTAGCACACCGATGCCGATAACGGAGGCCGCAAGCGGACAACGACGATGGCATACCATACAGCTCGTTGAAACGACCACCTGGAACGACAAACGGCCATCCTTTCATCTCGTCCTTTCCGTCGGCGCCGACGACCTTCTCCATGGCAAGCGCCAGAAGACCGGGTTTTTCGTTGATACCTACGAGATGTCAGTCCAACTGCAATACGCCACCACACTTGGAGCGACTGACTGTATGTAAACTTGGCGTCAATGAGCTCCGGGAGCTCAACGACGTCTAGGTTCCATTCCGGACAATCTTTGGCTATTTTCCGGTAATAAGCCAGCTGCTCCGGCGCCCTCTTCGGCACATAGATCCTTGGCCGATGATCCGGCATTCGCTCAGCTTTCGGGTCTTTCGCTGCCGTTTCGAGCGCACCGCCGTCGATGCACCGGGTGAGTGCGTCCCAGAATGCCGTCTTGATCAGACGAGTCAACCGATTGACGGGATTCTCCGTTAAACGCGCCTCATCCAGAATGATATGCTTTCTGCCGAAGTCCTTCGCGATCGTCAATTCTTGCAGTAAATTGGCCAGCGCATAGGTGCCCCGTATGTCGTGACGCTTGTATCCACCGCTGTTTGCTGTTCCTAGTGACAAGACCTTAAAGAGCACGACTCAGTACAGGCTCCGTATCTCCGCGGCCCCGACAAAGAAGGCGTCCAGCCGGGTATCACGTACCTTTGGACCCAGATCCTCGATAGTGATCTGGTAGTTTTTGTCTGTGTCTTCGGCTTCGACGAGGCGGTCCATTGTCTCCTGGACATTGATTACGAACTGCCGCGGACGGTGGTGAGAGAAGGTGTCTGTCAGATGTCTTAGCGATACGGTCGAAGTGCGGATCGGAGCCCCGAGCGATTCGCACCTAGAGATCCACGACGGACAGGCTTGTGTTCGAGCGTTTTACTTCTCGGGGGTCCATTGTACTCGTGGGTCTACCATTGAGATCGCGAGTCAGCTAATGCCCCCGCGACCGCGAGGAAGACAGTCCGAAACACCCTCTGCTCGGGGAGGGATCCTTCGGAGCATTCGATCTCTGCCGACATTCGTTCGTGCAGGAATGTTGGGGCAGATAGCACGTATGGGATGGGAACTTGCCTGTGACATTCCCCTGCGAGGATGAGAGTTCTTGGGATTCAGCTTATCGGGTCCATAGTAGACATGAGCCGCCGAGTACGGATCGCGCTCCTCTTCCTTCCAAGCGTCGCTGGACATGATTGAAGTGGCCTGGTAGTTGGAGTGGGTTGCAGTTGAGTGCTACGTTGTGTACGGGGTAGGTGGGGAGGACAAGGTAGAGGAGAGAGTGGGATTCGGATCTGAAAGGCTGGCGCACTACCCCAGATCCAGTTTGTGGTTGGGGAGCTCTATTGGCAGGAAGATGTTGGGGTGAAAGTTCAAGAATGAAAACGAATTGGAGGAAAGGGCAGGAAGGATGATAAGACTGAGACGGACGAAAAGAACTGGAAGCGGGGGGCTATCTGCTTACTTTTCTTGATGTGTTGCCGCAAGCGGTGAGCACTTGGACGACGGCGGTTTTCCTGTCTTTTTTTTTTTCTCTCTCTCTGGAGTCAGGCACTCTGATCTCTGGCGCCGATCCCAGTACAGTACAGACGAGCTATGTAACAAATGACGGAAGTTGTTGCAGGGATGATGGAACGAACCAGTTGCAGCGAACATGGAGGGAGCCAAGGGATGTCGTTGTCGGGGAAGTGAACGGCGGCAAGGAAAGCGTGGCTGGGTAGGTACATACACAGTTGGGTGGGGGAGAAATACGGAGGGGGACGGAGGGTTAGGGATTAGCTACGTGCTAGCGCAGCAGAAAACAACTACAGAGTCGATGCATATGTAGATACATAGATGTGTATGTACCATAGATTTATACATACCTCTTAGGTGCGGCCGCCGCCTTGCCCTGCATACACTGCTGCCGTAGATGATGAAGATCATATCACCGCTCTATTCACCGAGAGTGCGTGTGGCTGCTCTGCATATGTAGCTGTCACGGGAGCTCTGCTGGCTGCGCTTTACACACCTTTGCGACTGCTCTGCGTGGCCGCCACCGCGCAGCGCCCTGCTCCAGATACCGGTGTGCATACTACATAGTACACACTCTGGATGCTTGCGTAGGTACATGCATTTGCAGCTGGCTGACCATCGCCCGGCGATGTTTCGGCTGGACTGTCCGGAAGAAGCAGCTCCACAGGCTTTTCGAATGTCATCAGAAACACAAATATCTAGCCCGGCGAAACCCCGCTCCCCGCAGATACGAATCCCCCACTTCTCTCCGCAACAGCAGCAAAAGGACAACAGCCAGCCACGCCTGGAGACTTTCGGGCCATCGCCGGGGGTCTGGGATCGTCGAGAGCCCCTACTCCCCCCAGACTCGATCGATATGCATGCGTACTATACATATCGCGTGCATCGACTTATCTGTCGTACCATGCCTCCAGACTTCCGCTGCTGCCGCCGCCGGAACGACGTCCATGCCCTTCGCTGGAACAACGTCCGTACCCTTCGCCGGAACAACGTCCGTACCCTTCGCCGGAACAACGTCCGTACCCTTCGCCGAAACAACGTCCATACCCTTCGCCGGAGCACATAACTACATAGTCAGAGCCGGGAAGGTGTGTGTTCCCTCGCTGATCGTCGAGCAACCGGATCGCCAAATGCAGGGCCGCTGACTGCTGTGCTGCCCTGTCTAGACACATAGATAGATACATACATATGTAGATAGCAGACACGGCTTTCGTTTGCAACCCGCAAATTCCCAACTTCCGGCTCTCACGGACACATATAGTTATCTGCCGAGACGCCCAGCCGCCGCCGCCGCCGCGTAACGCGCGGAAACATCTTATTTCCTCCGCACGCATCTGCAGTGGAGGGGATGCACACTACAGCAGCAGTGCGGCAGTTCGGCGGGGATGCAGATGCAGAGGCCAGCTGAAGGAGCGCTGGCCCGGAAGCCCAAGTGCCGGACCGTCCGTGGACGTATGTACGGGTGCGTCTGGCCCCGATAGATACATAGATAACTCGTAGGGGGTGCATCCCTAGCTCGAGCGGATGGCGGTGCAAGAGCAGTGCCACCGGAATGCGGCTTTGGGTTGCGCCGCACGCAGGTATCTAAGCAGTTGTGCAGATGTCGCCCATCTGCGTATCCAACCACCGCAGTGCAGACGTCCCACGCCGAGCTGCGGACATATAGAGTACATACTTCATACAATGTATATATATACGTGCCGTAGCGGTGTCCGGGGTTGCAGAGACGTCGGGGACGTGAGACCCAACTCCGCCCCGCCACAACGATGGCTCCGCAGCGGGATGAGCGCTCCGCTGTCCCCCACATGTTGCACCGCGTATGAAAACCCACTAGATTGGAGAGTTAAAGTGACTCTGGCACTTTCATAGCCACATAGTTTTCTTGTGCGCCATATTCCTTCGGCTGTGTAGATATTTGTCCTAGTCCTTCCTAATCCTGGCTTCAGCCCAGGATCGCCGTGATCCCATTTAGGTCTCCAGATGCGAGTAATGAAATGAAAAATAGAAAGAACATATAGGGAAAATAGAAAAAATAGAAAAAAACAGAAAAAAAACAGAAAAATAGAAAAAAAAAATATAATAGAAGAAAAAAAAGTATGTATGTGTTCCACAATATCCGCAGCGGACGCCATCCGCCGGTGCCCCCCCACACACATCCAGAAATCGAACCCCCGACCTGTGCGAGTGGTCTCGAATCCTCCGCTGCGCGCCGGAGCCTATTCTCCCTTACCGATCACTCGCCGTCAAGCTTCCGACACTCACGCGGAAAGTGGAACCTGTCAGCGACCCGGACGATCCGTGCTCCCGTCACTCGCAGCAGCGACAGCAGCATGCAGAGGATCACGAACCCGCAATCGGTCTCGCGATGGTGCATGGCGCGCGCGATGCGAGGGCCCGTCACAGCCCGTCTCTTTCGGCCACTCCCCCCCAGCAACAGCAACAGCAGCAACACCCGACGCAGGTCGAAATCCTGCCGCTCCCGGATGTCTTACGACACACGGAAAAGCAAGCTGGACCGGATATCCGCCGATTCGAATTCCTCGACGAAGGCGAGGGGGGTAGGGTGGAGGGTCGGACGCTGCATGGACCGCCGCCAGGGCAGGGGGCACGTGATCGGGAACCACGGCTCTGGGCGAGTGTACGGGAACGACGGGGGATTCGCGGATCTGCCGATCGCTGGTCCGCAGCGTCGCAGCGCGGGCGAAGACCTCCTTGCCCAGCTCCAGTTCGCCGCTCCCACCGCCTGCCCACGCTCATCCCAACCGTCGCTCGCTTCCCCGCCGCGCTCCGGGACATTACAGTTCCACACGTGGCACAGCACAGCAAATCCGTATGTCGCGCACCGGTGGCACCGCTCTAACTATCTCCGCACCGCATCGCCCATTCGGCCGCGTTATCTATGCACACGGTGCGCCGTGCCGGCGTGCTGCCCAGCACGAGCACGCAACGGCGACAAAAGGGCCGGCCGGCGGTGCTTACGGGCAGCGGACGCGTGCCCGCCGGATCTGGGCATTGGCGAGGGCGCGGCGGGAGCTTGGGTGTGGGTGCTGCTGCCCCGGGGTTCCAAGCGAGTGACCACAAAGTGCAACAATCATCGGTCCGCAGCCAGCGCAGCGCGAGGTTTCGTGCGAGAAAGAGGCTGTGGGCTGGGGGCCGGACCGCCCGGCACAGGGGCCTGCCACGTATGGCTCGAACCGCGGAAACCTGTAGGTGCTGCATTGGGCCGGTTTCGGCTGGCGAGTGCGAGAGGGTGTCAGGGCTGAGTGATACACCATGACTGCGCTAGACTGCAACCGCCGCGCACACCACGCAGAATCGCGACAGCGCTTCCGCTGCGTCGATGTGTCTCTGCTGCAGGTGAGACAACTCGTCTCAGGGCTATCGTTCGAAGTTGGGAGTGGAAGTGGAAGTGGGAGCGAACGGCGACCACAACTCGCGTCGACCTGCGATTTCCGCGGATGGGCCACCCGCCAGCACGCGCACGTTTTTCCGCTTCGCCAGCCCGGCCCTCGAGCGCCGAGTGAGCTGCAATGGACGGCTGTGCCGTCCCAGGCCCAGGCCCAGGCCCAGAGCTGAGCACACTCGACCGTGCGACGCCAAGCCGCACAGGCAAATGCCTCCGCCGGCCAGCCGGCCAGCCCGTCCGCCCGCGCCACCGAGACCCGGAGACGAACGGGAAGCGTCGTGGAACCGCACCCCCACCCGCGGTGCTACCACAGAGTAGCGGCCACGCATCTCCGTGCACGCCACGCCGCGTCCGCTGGTTCCGCAACACGCCATCCGTTTCACTCCCACACGCGCACACTCGCTCGTCGCTAGCTGGGGCTTTTTCCGTCCTCCCGCGCGCGGACGGCTCGGCCGCACGCGCTGTCACTCGCAGCTTTGGGGCATCTGCCGCGGCCGAGGGTCGGGTGGTCGGCAGTGCCCTGCGACCGCACACGGGTTGTGGTGGGGGGGGGGGGGGAGTGGGCAGGCCGTATCGCACTGACTGGGGGGACTGGGAGTTTCCCCTGGACGGACGAGAGGGGCGCTTGGATGGGATGGAAACGGACGGGATGGGATGGGATGGGGGGGGGGGGTATTGAGCGCGGGGCGGCGATTGCCGGTCGTCGAAGCCTGCGGTCACGCCGAGCGCCAGCTCTTTCCGGTCGCTGCGTTTGGGGGGGGGGGACAAAACCGGGTCTTGTCTTCGCCCCCCAGGGGCCCGCCCGCAGATCTGCGCTGGACCGACCGACGAGCGCTCACCGCGCTGCTATTCTCCGAGCTGCATGCTAAGACACCATCTAGAGCCGGGCGGTGCGTGTGCAGCTCTAGCAAACGAGCGAAACGAACAACCCCCCCCCCCCGGTCGGCGCCGATTGCGGGTGTGATCGATGACGAGATCGAGAGCGTGCTGGACTTCGGGCGCCGAGGATCTCTACGTGCTGCCAGCAGCGGGGGGGGGGACGATTCGACGCGGCTATTGCGGGGCGGCAGAGCAGAGCACTATATCACAGGGTGCTATATGGGATTCGGGTCCGGACGGGATTAATAAATAAAAAAAAGGGCAGCCTGCGGGTGGGAAACACCCCTCCATCTACCCTACTCGCAGAGGCTAACCGTCTCCGGCGCGGCGCAGTCCAGTGCTGCCAGCCCGGGCGGCGGCCGCTGGGGGGATGGGGCCACGATCCGGGAGGGAGGGAGGAGACGTGTCTTCCCTGCGGCTCGGATCGGGGGCTTGCATGTGACGAGTGGCTGGGGGCTGCTTACATACGGCCGTCCGTCCGTCCGAGGGGGAGCCCGACTACTGCCGACCCCGGTTCCAACAGCATAGAGAAGAAGTATGTAGAGTACGTATATACCGTGTTCTCCGCTACCGTCGGGCGGCTACGGAGCGGTCGTCGTCGTGGTCGTGTCGTGGTCCGTCGGTGGGACCGAGGGACCGAGCACTTCAGCTGCAAACAAAAAAAAAGGAAGAAAAAAAAAACACAGCAACAGCCGAGCAAGAAAAGCAAGAAAGGCAAGAAAGAAAGAAAGAAAGAAAAAAAAGAAAAGAAAAAAAAGAAAAGAAAAAAAAAGAGCCTCCAGCCGCTCCCCCCTAGACATGACCGAGCCGTCGACCAATGACGTCTGCGCTTCGTCCGCCCCCGCCTCTCCCCCCTTCCAGCCACAAAGCCAACACGGCCATGTGCTGTGCGTGTGGGGGGATTCCGCCGCGAGGCACGGAGAAATCGCGGTACACGGGGGAAGGGGAAGGGGGGGGGGAGGAGAGGACGGACAAAGTCGTCACTCATTGCCGCTCACTCGCGGCGCCTCGTTCGGACCTAGGCTCCGCGGGGTCATATCTTCATATCGATCTACGCCAACCAGCTGCTGGACAACGCACCGGGACAGCCGTGCCCCGCGCCCCCAGTTCTACATGGGGACGCGCTTGCTGGAGCACGCATGCCGACGGCGTCCGTCGCAGTTAAGTGCTTACCCTGCAGAGGCGTTTGCTGTCCGTCCGTCCGTCCATCCAGCTGTCCGTCGCGACTGCTGAGCGTGCATGCATACATACCACACACGCCATACAAGCCATACATACCATACATACATGCTCTGCGTACGTGCGGGGGCGGTGGCGGCGACGGTACAGCTCATCCAGCATGGGGTCCGTCCGTTTGTTCTCGTGCGGGGCGATGGATGGACAGACAGATGGATAGACAGAGAGATGGATGGACAGAAAGACAGATGGATAGACAGACAGACAGATGGATGGATGGATAGATAGACAGACAGATAGCCAGAGAGACGTGTGCTGGTGGAGATCGAGTCGACGACAGCGGATCCCCCATCCCCCCGTTGCATCCCATCTCTCACCGCATGGGCGTCAGCCTGGCTGCAACCCGTGATCGCGGACGCAGTGTCGGCTTGTCGCGGCTTACGATCAGTTTCCGGATTGCTCACTGCATGTCGTCGGGCGCCAAGCCCGAGTCATCGCTCATGCGCGCCCCCCATACATACATACGTGCGTAGATATCCGGACTCGGGTGTCAGCACGGCGGGAGCCGGAACAGAATCCCATGGCTGCCCTCCCCCCCCCGATCCATGCGCATTTTACGTGCGGCCGTCCGTAGTATGTACATACATACATTGTACTAGTATGTACTCTACATAAGTAAGTAGTTTGCCCCACGCAGCGAAGCGGTATCTAGGCGCGTAACGTACGTACGTACAGTACCCTATCTAGGTACGTATTATTATGGTGGTACGTACCAACGCAGGAACCCCGCAAAATCCGAGTGAAGAAAGAAAGAAAGAAAGAAAGAAAGAAAGAAAAAAAAGAAAAAAAAAAGGAACCATTCCAACTCGATGGAATCAGCAGTCGCACGCTGCTGCTGCTGCTAGTACGTACCGAGACTACGGCTTATGCGGGGGGGGGTCTCCATCATCCCCCCCCCATCTATCTATATGTATCCAAAATCGATATTGCAATGATGATTCCCGTCCGTGCTTATGTATGTACTCTACTTATGTAGATATGTATGTAGATAGATGTGTATCCCCCCCCCCCCCCCCCCCGGGGGGGGGGGAGGGGGGGGGGGGGGTGTTGTTTTTTTTTTTTGTTTTGGAGGGCGGGGGGAGATATAGGTTGGTAGGAAAAAAAAAAAA
>Ga0307508_10003518_pt1 | contig 15780 bp, 11 predicted proteins | sample 9_EM_MG_FD_203089 | JGI IMG/M metagenome (GOLD analysis project Ga0307508, IMG submission 203089) | Populus trichocarpa ectomycorrhiza microbial communities from riparian zone in the Pacific Northwest, United States - 9_EM | ecosystem: Host-associated > Plants > Roots > Unclassified | place...
AAAACCAGTGAAATTTCAAAGAGTTGATGATAGTTCATGTCAACTACAATTGAAATTAAGTTCAAGTTCTTCACAGAAATTAAAATAATGAATTTGGTTGCCGATTCAATTGTTATCTTCATGCAGATATGACTCAATTAACAGAAACACATATGCAAGAGGAGCTTTTCTTCAATGGTACAGAATTTGGGAGATGCAAACTGAACCTGTAGATGGTACAGAATTTCATGGTTTAATGGGAGCTTTTCTTCAATGACAAGGTCAAGATAACCACGTATCTCTTTTAGCCGAGCATCCAACCCTTTCAGAGCTGCGAGTTTCCCAGTAACCTGCAAGGAAAACAAAAACACTGAGTCTCTTCTACAGAGAATCAAAGTTAGAAGATAACAGGATAAATCAAGTGCCCAAGACCTCTGTTGCAAGAGTACTAATTGTTGTGTCCTTCACATCCCTCAATAAGTGTTCTACACCTGTTAAAGTGGACACAGAAGATTCAAAGTTCAAAACCAGATTCAAATGATAGTGTTATTCCACCAGAAGTGTCCACTTTTATGCATACAATCAAAGGCTAGACTCAACTTCATTCTTTTCAGATAAATATTAGATTATAACCATGTTGGAAGAGGAAACAAAGCAAAATCATAAAAGAGCAGCTCAACCCCGTTGAATGTCAGCTGAGGAAACTCCCCTAAAAGCACCCAACGCATGAATTGAATTTATTTTTAAAACAAAGAAAACTGGCTGTCAGTGGCGTACCAATTTCCTCAACTTCATGGGCAGCAATTTCTGATTGCACATGCACAAACACCTTCTGGCTCTTCTGGGTAGCATTCTGTAACAAACACACTGTCATTATATGTTCCTAACATATGTGAATACAGCATTACATGTGTACAAACAACTTAATCAGAACATTTAACCAATTAAATCTTCAGGGTGTTATTTAAGTTGTGCACTTACCTCTTTTACCTCTTCAACAGCATAGTATGCTTTTGTGGGTATTCCCAGCTCTTCCGGTTGGACATCAATTATGACCAAGACAGGGTTTGGAACATAACTACAATGCCAGATTAAACTTGATGAATAGAGGAGAAAATAGAAAAATCTTTCACGAGTACTGATTCAATTTTCCAGGAGGCAGATAATACAAGCCAGACCAGTCAATTTCGATCAGCAATCAGTACACAAACTTTAAAAGTTGGGCACAAGTTAATAATGATTGGTTCTCAGCACAACAGAACTTCAAAATCACAGTTGGTATTCTTACTCGTTAAATAATCCGTGAATCTCCAGGTCATTTTCCCTCAGTTTTGGCCCAGTGCTGTACCACCCCACAACATGCTCCTTGGCTGAAAAAGGTAATTTGTCAATTTCTTAAAACCAAAAGCTCCATAGAGAGAAATGCAAACTAAGGAACCGTGTTCCCATGAATTACCATTTATTCTTTTGAACATGGAAAACATTGACTCGTGGTAATTGTGGTCAAGAAACCAGATTCTTGGGTCCTTGTCATCTTCTTCAAATGGCACTGAAAAATTACCATTCAAGCATCACACAATTAACTTAGCCAAACATAGAATCCATTGTAGAACCTTAACAACCTTTAAAACAAGGGAGCCAAAAATAGCTACAAAAAATAAAAATGAGAAAATAGCTCTTGAAACTTGTGTTCAAATCCAATTTGGCACATGGCTAGTTCGACAAGAATGACGATCATAGCTAGAACTGGGACACTGCTGAAATCCACGTTTTAATACAATAATTAAGAGAAAAATAAATCAAACCACTGTCGATTCCAAATTCGTACCGAGACCCTCCACACTGACTAAACACTATGCAGAAATATCTACATTCTTAGCTAGTAAAAACCTATAAGTTATAAATGAGAGTCCTTTAAATAATAATAATAATAACCTGAATTATTATATGAATAAAAAAATGTTCACTGAAAAAGCAGAATCAACAAAACCCATTTCTATTTTTATACCCTGGCAGTAAATAGAGCTTCCTCTAACCCTAAATTCCTTACGTATAAGTAAAATTCAAAATAGCGCAACACTAGGAGAAAAAACAAACAGTAACTTCGAGACTGAATTTGAAACAGATCTAAACGAGAAGCAAAAAGTTAAAGATAAATTGAACCTGCATAGCTGTTAGTGGCATCAACGGTGCCCTTAAAACTGGAGCCAAGCAAGACCCCAACGACACGTTTGCGGGTATCCTTAGCTACTCTATTGTAGTTATCGACGATGCTGAGTAGAACTAGAGGGTGCACTACCACTTTCTCGATTGGTCTCGCCGATATTTGTTGCGTTTTTATCACATCCATTCTTGCCTCCAAATCACACGACTCAACTCAGACTCAGACACCACTCTTCTATTCCCGAATTTCAATTTCGAAGTTCTTGCTTGATCGCTAGGAAAGCTTTGTTTTATTTTTATTTTTATTTTATATATATTGCAATTGAAGTTGATTTGTTTTATTATTATTATTCTCTTTTCTTTTTAATTCCGTGAGCTTCCTTTAGTTCAGCGGGTCGGGGTTACTTGGCGGAATGGGGACAGTCCTATTTAGCGAATTGTTAAGGAGTTGGGCTGTATCAAAAGGCCCCGATGAAACCTTGGGCCTAAACCGGGCTTTAGGCCTTCATGGATCTTGGACATTTGCTTCTCGGCTCTACTATATAGTACTTTCTAATTCCTATACCACTCTTTCATTGTACCAAAAGAAAAGGCCCAAGTCCTTTTGAGAAGAAATTGTTGGAATGTTTTTTTTTTAACACCAATAACAAAAAAAAACCTGGTAAAGGCACACTCCACTTGGAATTGATAATGTTAGTTAATTTTTATTTTTCATCGATGGAGCTTCATAGGCCAAAATTTTATGAACTCCATAGCTTTTGTAGGAGTGGTATTTTTATAGTCACGGCTGCATGGTCTGATCTGTTTAGGGCTTAGGTTGCAAGTTTTCTTGGTCAATCCGTGAATAAACTTGAATTAATCTAGATCCATCCTAAAATAATATATTTAAAAATAAAAAATCCTTGAAGTTTACTTAGCCCAGTCATCCAAATTTAATTGAATCAATATCTAAAATAGTTGAAAAACAACCACTAGGCTCCGGAACAGCAATTCACCGGCCGAGTTTAATAACTAATGGCGACTTCTATTTGTTGCCTTCTGGTGAATATAGAGCAGTTCTCCGGCTTCCGTACGTGACAGGAAGGTTCCCAAGGACGAAACTATTGGGGAGTTTGGCGAGATGATGGTTGAAAGTTGCCAAAAGAACTTGCTTTTAGGGTCCCTGTCCCGTCTGAGAAAGCTTTTTGAGTGTAGCCTAAGGCTACGGATGGATGATTTTTCAGCAGCGGAGAAGAGGAATGATACATTTGCAGCAGTGTCCCGCGTATATACTGGACTTCTCAGCCGCTTCTCGAACTCTTATTTCAACTTCAGTGTCCTCTAATCACGACTTCTATGATTCCTCATCTGGGTTTACATTGTACATTTCAAAAGATGTAGATTGAATACTGAAAGCTGACGGAATCCGATCAGAATAGGTAGACCTCAGGAGAAGGGGGACTGGTACATACTATGGATGAGGCGATAATGGATGGGGAGTTTGAACAGGGAGTTCGGCCCGATTACTCTAAAGAAGATTGATTAGAACCAAGGCACTGAATCTTTCAAAAGACTAGTCTTTTGCTGAATCGCCTGTGCCGTTGCTTACTTATTGTAACCTGTAAGCTGTAAGTTGAACTAACATTTTAGTATCCTCGTTAGCAAAGTGACGGGATCAAGCAACCCTTACATGATCAATCCAGCGCAATGTCCCTGATAATTTTAAGCAGCAGGACACCCAGGCCTTCAGGGCCAGTAGTGCTAGCATATACTAGAATGAACGCAAACCGCTAACCTACTCGTGTTGATGCTTCTTGTCCCCACGAGTGCCATTGACCACGAATTCAAGCTCTATTGAGCTTCTTGCACCATGTCCCACAAACCACGACAAAGAGGTATAAAAATTTCCATGGCATTCTCTGTTCAAGCAAGCTCATTATGTGCCTGCGTCACTTGCAGGAGCTAAGTTCACCAGATGCTTTTAGACGGCAAACCAGAGGTTATCACAAAGATGCGGCATCTGATGATCCGGAAATATCCTTGGGATCTTCACAGTTTATCTGATTAATTTAGTAATTTTGTTTGGATATTGTCATGCTCCTAGAATTTTCTTGTTGATAAAGCAGATGCGTCATTAGATTATTATATTCCCATAATCATGCACAAATTCAGTGTCGAATCATTCGCATATAAATGAAAAAACATTGCATAGTTTTTGGAACATCCTTTTCAATTCATGTACCCTAAAAAGATTGGGTACCGAACTCAGTGCAGGTGTTTAATTGGTTCTGAGCGCATTTCCATATTGTTTTCCCATCACTTGGATGGTCAACCTCCTTGGTCCTACAAAATGAACACTAATTAAACATCACATATTGTCAATTTTAAAGTTGACATTTGGATGACATAATGCCACCCCCTTCTTGCAATGCAAATCAGATTACAAAACCATCTAGGAACATGGCTAAAGAATTTAATGCCAAAGAATGAGCATCTGTCAATCATCAAATTAGAATTTTGCAAATACTGTTGAGGACATCAAAATGAATTTTAATACTGTATTTCAATCACAAGAAAACAACTTCGGGCGATGTTTTCCAGTATAACCCCTAGCGACTCCCCCTTTCTTGCACCACAAAATACAAGATTATCTGAGGCTTAGAGTAACTAGAGAGAAATTAAGTGCAATTAATCTCTAGAGAACAGGCAACTACAGAAAATCCAGGCTGTGGAAATTACCATATCTAGCTTCCAGCAACAGAAGGTACAACGATAGGCTTCGAGTCTTCTGCTTTCTCATGTTCTTTGTTGAGCATCTGCAATTTGACCAACAAGGAGAGTGAGATGAATACTATGGACGACTAATTGATCAGTAAAAGACATCACCAATTTAGGAAACAGGCTAAATTGCTAAAGAGCTACATGTGTAGGGTAATAGCACAGGAAGGTAGTACCACAGGCTCTAAAAAACATACATGAATAGGCTGAAGTAAACTTGGTTTGGTTTGCCTTAAATGAAAAGAGAATGAATGGAGGAAGCAAATGGTAATGATGATTAAGGTGGTTTTGTTGTAAGGGAAGCATTTTTAAAAATTGAGAACGGATACTATGAGAAAGTGAAGGGATTTATACCCCACACATTATAACATCAAAAGTTTCTAAGGTTAAAATTCAGATTTAAGTTGAAGGAGTGGAAGATGTGAGGTATGCATGATATTCAGTAACTAAATAAAACTGCCCAAGATGTCCAAGTCATAAGAGAAAAGGTTGAAGATGTCTTCATTGAATGCTATCAGGATCTGCTAGCAATGATGTGGGAATATCTTGACAAGCATCATTTCCACAAAAAACATCATTGTGTTATCATAAATTGCAAGTCCAGTCAGCTATATTTGGCTAAAATCTGGATTGGACCAACATTTAGATGTTTTACAAGCTTAATGGCACTAAAATGAGCAACCTGAGTGAAGAGTCAGAAAGGGAAAGAGAGAAAAATGTAATCTCACCTTGTTGCTGATTAAGTTGTGGAGAGCAATCACACTTCGGATGAGTGAAGAGAGATAGATAACCAACATCATATCATTTGTTTTCACTGTGCATAGTGGAAATATAATAAAGCAGTGAACAAAAAACTATAAAATAGACACAGAATTTTGCATTTTTTTATTCCTTACCTGCAAAAGCCTTGATCAAGTCTGCCACATTAAGGTTTGGAAGCAGGTTGAACACATCCTAGAAAATGTAAAAGGGGAATTGAAATGAATACACATTTGAAGGAAGATTGGCAAACTGAAAAAGTGCCCAACAATCAGAAAAACAGGGAGAGGGGTATGTGTGATAGTTATTAGTTAAACACTCTAGAGCTTGTGAAGACTTTGCTTTGAACATATGGGAGGACCAGGGAATTGTAGGTTTAGTGGACAAATAATTTTGTTGAAAAACCATTGACCATACTCCACGTCCACAATTTTACTTGGTCTAGCATTAAGCATGAAAGGTGACCCGTGCAGGTCTTTGCAAGACCATGCAAAGAAAAAATCACTCAATTCACAGAACCATTCAGCACTTCAGCGATGGTTTTAAATTCAAATTTAAGTTAAGTTAAATTTGTCTACAGTAGCATCAACAATCAAGCTGTGAAAGCAGAAGGCCAGAGTAGAATAAACAAGTTAATGCCAACGAATTCCTGCTAAGTCAACATCAATCAGCTTTCTAAGAGGAACAAAGTTTCCTATCCGTGCAACATTTTCCTTCAGATGATTCCATTTTGAACGGTTCAAGGGGACAGTGATGGTGTCCACATTTGACTAAAAACAATAACAGAAACACTTAAGCAAGTGGCCAGAAAAAGAAAATCTGAGAGATGCATACTGAACCTGTAGATGGTACAGAATCTCATGGTTTAATGGGAGCTTTCCTTCGATAACAAGGTCAAGATAACCACGTATTTCTTTTAGTCGAGCATCCAACCCTTTCAAAGCTGCGAGTTTCCCAGTAACCTACAACGACAGGGAAAAAAAGGGGAAAAAAAACTGAGTCCCTTCTACAGCAAAACAAAGAGAGTAACAGAATAAATCAAGCTTCGTCAAGTAACAAGACCTCAGTTGCAAGAGTACTGATAGTTGTGTCCTTCACATCCCTCAATAAGTGTTCTACACCTGTTAAAATTAAAAAAGAAGAATTCAAAGTTCAAAACCAGATACAAATGTTTGCATTATACTGCCACAAGTGTACTTTTGTGCATACAATAGAAGGCAAAAATCAACTCATTCTTGTCAGATAAAAGTTAGATTATAATCATGTTAGGAGAAAGACAAAAAGCAAAATCATAAAAAAAGCAGCTCAATCCCATCGAATATCAGCTAAGGAAACTTGAAACTCCCCTAAAAGCATCCACAAGATGAATCAAATTTACTTTTAAAACAAAGAAATCTGACTGTCAGTGGCATACCAATTTCCTCGACATCATGGGCAGCAATTTCTGATGGCACATGAACAAACACCTTCTGACTTTTCTGGGTAGCATTCTGAAGGTAACAAACAACCATTATAAGTTCCTAACATATGTGAATCCAGCATTACACATATATGATCGACTTAATCAAAACATCTAGCCAATTAATCATTACATTGTTATTTAAGTTATGTACTTACCTCTTTTACCTCTTCAACAGCATAGTATGCTTTTGTGGGTATTCCCAACTCTTCTGGTTGGACATCAATTATGACCAAGACAGGATTTGGAACATAACTGCAATGCCAGATTAAACTCAATGAATAGAGGAGAAAGGAGAAAAATGTTTCTCAAATACCGTATCAATTTGACAGGAGGAAGACACTAAGAGTCAGACCAGGCCATTTCCATCAGGGATGAGTGCACAGATTTTGAAACTCATGCGCAGCTAGTTAATCATGATTGATTCTCAGCACACAGGTTGAAAAGATAAATAACCTTCAAAGTCATGGTTGGTATTCTTACTCGTTAAATAATCCGTGAATCTTCAGGTCATTTTCCCTCAGTTTTGGCCCAGTGCTGTACCACCCCACGACATGCTCCTTGGCTGAAAAAGGTAATTTGTCAATTTCATAAAACCAACCAGAGAGAAATGCAAAGGAAGGAACAATTTTCGCAGGCATTACCATTTATTCTTTTGAACATGGAAAACATTGATTCGTGGTAATTGTGGTCAAGAAACCAGATGCTTGGGTCCTTGTCATCTTCTTCAAATGGCACTGAGAAAATACAATTCAAACAATACACTACTAGCTTAATCAAACACAGCTTGCAATCTAGAATCTTAACACCCATTAAAACAAGGGAGACAAAAATAGCTATCAAAAAGAAAAATGAGACTACAGCAATAGCTTGACAATAACTTCTTACAGGAAACTCTTGAAACATGGTATTAAGAGTCTAATTTGGCACATGCTAGTTCGACAAGCATGACAATCATTGTTAGAGTTGTGACACTTCTGAAGTTCACAGGTCCATGCATTAAACAAGAAAACATTACACCTCTTATAATTATCCTCCACGCAGACTAAACAGTGCGCTGAACATCTACATTCTTAGCTAGTAAAAAACTATATGTCATAACTAACTGAACTAAAAAAAAAAAAGAAATTTGAAAAACCGATTTCAACTTCAACAATTTGTCACACAGTATACACTAAATGAAAGCTAATATTATTATTATTATTATTATTATTATTATTATTATTATTATTATATAAAAGCAGAAGCAACAAAACCCATTTCTATTTTAATAATTTGGAAGCAAATAAAGCTTCCTCTAACTCTAAATTCCTTTTTCTCGCATACAAGTATAATCCAAAATAGCAAATAACAAAAGAAAATGAAAAAAAAAACAAACTAAAACTACAACTTACAGACTGAATTTAAAATAAAAACTAAAGAGGACAAAACAAAACAGATCTAAGGGAGAAGCGAAAATTGAAGAGAAATTACACCTGCATAACTGTTAGTTACATCGACGGTGCCCTTGAAACTGGAGCCAAGCAAGACCCCAACGACACGTTTGCGGGTGTCCTTAGCTACTCTGTTGTAGTTATCAACGATGCTGAGCAGTACTAGAGGGTGCACTATCACTTTCTCGATTGGTCTCGCCGATATCTGTTGCGTTTTTATCACATCCATTCTTAGTTTCTTACCTAGAAACTGAACGACTCGACGCCGACTCGACGATGCTTGTTCGCTAAAATCGTTTGTTTTCGCAAGTGAGGTGAAGTGATTTTGTTTTTTATTTTCTTCTCTTCGGTGCGGTGGGGAAGTGAGGTTATTTTCAGTTCTAAGGTCCGGCTTAGGCGTTGGATGGGCTCTCTATCTCAACGAAATATTAAACAGGTTAATAAAAAGGCCCATGTTCGTTCCTAAGACATGCTGGACCTCAAATGGGCTTTCGGCCTTCTTGGATCTAGTCTGGATGCATATATCTTGGACATTTTTGCTTCACGGCATCAACTTGGTATACCGTATACCCACTCTTTCCTGGTACCAAGGGATTAGGGAAGGGAAGACCTTTAGAGACTCATTCATAAAAATTACCTTCAAGTCTGAAGAAAAAATATCTTATATAATAAAAAAAAAATGAAATTATGTTGAAAAGAATTATTACTGATTGTGTATCCTTGTTGTATGAGGATTCAATATCTTTAAATTATTATTTACTCCATTTAAAAGTATTTATTATTAAATCTAAAATAAATACACTTTTAACACCAATACAAAGATACTGAGATTCAATTTAATAACAAGACAATAAAATATATTTATAGAAATTCTCAAATAACTTGGTTAAATTATTTTAAGAATATATAAAGTTGGGAGAAAACTTGAAATGAAACTTAAACAAATAAAATAAACTAAATTGATATTAGTATTCTTCTACGTTTAACAGGTTTCGAACCTCTATATTTCGTAATCAGAAAAAACTAAAGGCATGACAATGCATATATGTCATATGTATTGAATTTTGTTGCGACTTTGCCAAGACCAGAGACGGAAGCGGGGGAGGGAAAAAAATATTTACAACCTTCTCTCTTTGGCCAGAAAATAGGGAGGCCGAAGCATGTTTGTACGACTTTTTCATCCTTTTGGCAAAAGATATATGAAAGAAAAAAACTAACAGAACCAGACTTTTCAGACACTATTTTTGAATTAGCTATCATTTCGACGAATTTATTCAGGGCAGAAGAAAGATGAGCAATATTGCTTCAAGGATCATGCAACAACTTTCTCAGGAAAAGACTACGATATTATATTAACAAAAACTCTTATTCCTCTTGTTAGGCATGTCATTATTTCTTCTCAATCTATTAATCAAACTGTCTTGTTTATGAGTTAAATAGTTTTCAACGTATCGCTTGCATGTAAGAAAGAAATTCTTAACTCACTGCGGCAAGAGTGGGGTGCAAAATTAAACTTGATGAACAATATTGATCATATATAGGCACAATGATAACAAGAGAAAGAAATGAAATGGAACGAGACTTGTAGCTTGGTTCCACCATGCATTTAAATATAAACAATAATCATATTTGCGTTTTAAATGCTGCTCCATTCAGACCGTATCATGTTCGTTCTTGACCAAGGACTGTGAAGAGATCGGTTGCGTGAATTTCAAATTAAGTTAGCAAACCCTAGGCATGAACCAATTATACCAGTCTTTTATGCACTTCGAGGAAGCATATTTCTCGTGACGGGAAGCCTAATTCCGATTTCCAAGCATAAATAAAAGTAAATTACTCCAACAGAGTAAACACAGAGAAAGGAAAAAAAAATTGTTACTAGGAGCATTCAGATGAGAATGTTGAAGCATTTATAATATTTAAAGAGCAACTATCAAAAAGACAGCATCAACTTCAAGTACTTGCTGCCCCATTTTTTTACCAACCATGCTGAACCTAATATACTTCGAATCATTAGTACAAAGACTAAATTCCTCAAGCTTTTCATGGATTCGAAGCTTGTTTTACAGAAAGCTTAATCGCAGATCTAGTTGTGGACGATCCATTTCTGTACCAAATTTATAAGAAAACGCAGCTGCAGCTTCATTGCATTCATTTGCCTGCAACCTGAACTTCTCTGACTCTACTTCATCAAAGGATTTTAAAGGGAAAAGTTGAAGAGTCTCAATCACTTGTTCTCGTTCGTTCACCTGACCTATTTCAGTAAAATCTGCAAAAGAAGATTACAAGAAAAGATTTAATGCAACTTACTTCACGTTTATTTTTAAGAAGAGTAAAGGTTTATGCAGAGCTAATTTACATCGCGCAGAAGAAAATTTGTCATCTCGACGAATCATGACATCCTTCTCATCGACAGAAACTCTGCGCCTCTTCTGTCTTTCCCTAGCTTTATGATTTTGAAACCAGTAGAAAACGTTCTTGCTCTCGATCTTGCCATAAAAACTAAGCCGAGTGGAGATGTTTTGGATCTCATCAGTACTTGGGGTTCGAACACCAGACCTGAACAAGTCAGTTAGAAGTTTACCTTGTTCGATAGTAGGATTCCAACGCCCGCATTTAGTTCCTGAGGCATAGTTATTGCCACTGCTCCCACCACGCCCTGCTTTTGTGGTACAAAAGCCTGACATTCTCTCTTCCATTGTCTCTGTTAGCTTCAGATGCGTACTTTCGACTTTGATACAAGTCTGTGAGAGAACTTTCTTTTCGAGCTTCTGAACTCAAAAGACAAGACCCCGTGTGCATCTATAATAGACTACACAATAACACACACGCTTTATTTTTTTTTATTTTCTTTTTGTACTTATCCTTTGTTTTATTGAATTGGTGATCAAAGGATAGCAGAATCAGAACTTTTGTTTATTAATTTCAGTCTGCTTTGATTTTAGGGATTGTTTGAGGCTGAATATCTGTAAGGATTTGATCGTGCCAGGATTTTTGTGCACATATATATATATATAGAGAGAGAGAGAGAGACATGCGCAAAAGCTGCCACTGTTCAACGTATTGGTCGGCGAGCAAACAACAAGTAAGTTTGATCACTACTTGTCACTAAATTATAATAATATTGTAGTATTAATGACAGTGAATCTTAGTTCTATATATGCTTTTATTTCTTGGATGGGTTGATCTTCGTAGACAGACAAATAGATAGGGTATTGTTTGTGTTTTTCAGTAAAGTGTGCACCCGATGCTGTTGCATATGGCTAATAATGTAGCTAAGGGTTTAGTTCTGTGTGACGTTGTGTTCTTCATGTTTTTAGTAAACAATCCAACCCCGTCAGGACATGAGAGCTATCCAATTAAACTTTATCTTAAAGTAATCCAGGTTTGTTAAACAACGTCACTAAATTGAATTTCTATTTCTTTGAGTTGATGTGCATTGGTAGATTATATATGCTGCTGATATTGTTATATATGGCTAAATGAGTTTCTATTATATAGCCTTCTGATCAAGCTTAATTAATTAGCAGGCTTGTTAATCTAGTCGGTCCAAATTATCAGCCAGGACAAGGGTTATCCAAGTTTTGTTTTTAAACTATAAAATGTATGCTAAACAACACTAGGATTGTTCAAAAACCTCAGAATGTCTTGGTAGAGAAGATTTATATTGTACAAGTGAAAGTCAAAGTATTCACATTGTCTGATTTTGGTTGGACTATTGTGATCGCATCTACTGACATAGATACTTAGTTAGGTTGCAATAAACTATTACAGCTAGATCAGTCAAGCAATGTCGGGTTAAACCTGCTTCTCGGGAACACTAACTAAAGGACAACAAAGCCTCCGAATTGAGATTTGGGAGAGACAACTCGTGAGCAACCAAAAGGGGGAAGCCACTTGTATTTTCTAATGTCAAGTGACTTCTGTCTTAGGCAGCTACATGCCCTTTTTCTAGATGTCTGTTTTGCCCACAACTTCTTAATTTGTTCAAAATTAGGGAACTTAAGCGCAGTCACTAGCTCTGTGAGAAGTAAAGTAAGTGAACCCTTGTACTTAAGAGCTTGTCCTTCAACTACTAGTTCAAAATCTTAAGGTTAATAATATTGACTATCGGAAAGGATGAAATTAATCTTGAGGTTACTACCATTTCAATACCAATTTTTTTTTTTTTTTATCCTTTGTGGTAGTTGAAGATAGAAATTTGAAATGACCATGGGGAGTTGAACTCACTTTGTCCGAGAATACGTATACTCTTAATGATGGTGTGCTGCTTTTAAAAAGCAATTTCCCACTTGTGGCTAGGCATCAAGAATTTCGAACCTGCAGATTAAATAACTATTGCGAATTTAAGCGTAGAGCATAAAATCTGAATTATATGCTTTATTACATCATGTGTATAAACAGTCTAAGAAAATATAGTGCGGAAAATAGATGTGACGAATTTCACTAAATTTCCTCTCATACAAAAAAAAACAATCCGAACTTATATTTCTTGCAATTTGACTTGAGTTTCTCGCTGTTTCTTGGCCAGTCTTTCCACTTACTTGTTCTTTTCTGTAATCTGGTCTCCCAGTACTGGTCCAAAATTTAGGTTCACTTCCACTTTTGTTTCACACACTTCCTACAATTCCCAAGGATGTTCTGTTCACGATGAGCATGAATTAATTTGTCTCTTAGTAATTTGGCACTACAGGCTGCGGTGTTCTAGCTCCTATGTACTTCCTTAATTAATGACTTGAATAATCTGTACTGTCGTGTACACTCTTGTTAATAATCATTCCCAAAATTTCATATAATCCCTGATTTTTCTTTTCTTTTCCTTTGCTTATTCACCAAGAGTCTTATCGAGCATTGTAGTTCTGCAGAATACAAATGCAATCTCTTCTATACACCTTCACCCTCTACTAAGAGAAAAATAAACTTTTAAGTGCAATCACAACCACAAAGATAGATCAAATAATCAAACAAGATAGTACGAAACGCCCATGTAATTAAAAGTCTCAGTACCGGCTAGAACTGTTAAATCTTTTTCAACCCATGGTTAATTAATATACAAACCTCGTTTTCAAAACCCAAAAATGCATCTTTAGGAAGTGCCCACACACTCGTTAGCAATATGAACCTCATATCGGAATGATGCAAACATGCACAAACAGTTATAGGAAGGATTTAAGAGGGGAATTGGAAAAGGTGACTGTTTGATTTGGCTGTCTTTTGTACGTGTTTCCGTTGATAAGGTTAGAGAGAAGCACTTTATTTTGATGAGAGTGGGAGAGGTAGGGGATTTGGCTCCGACAAATAACAGCAGAAAAATGATTAGTGCGAAACGAGGGCTAGAGGCTATGAAGAAATATAGGGCATGCGTGAAATCTAGGCTAGACCCAACATTTCCGTCCCTTTTCTCCTGCACTGCACACCACATTTATCATTATTGCAAATTACTCCATAGTGGAAGATAACCGAACATGGCCGCCGACAAAATGGGCGGGAAAAAAGAACTGGTCATAGGAAGACAGCATGATCAGTGCAAATCATGTGTGAGAGGTGCGACGTTCGAGGTCACTCTTCGGCATGAATTGGCTAGTGATAAGGCGGAATACATGCAATGGGATATCCATCAATCCTTTAGATATATATATCAACACGAGAGAGAATGTTCTTAACGAGTATTTTTTTTATTTGAAAATTTATTAAATTAATATTTTTTTAGTATTTTTTAATAATTTTAATATGTTAATATTAAAAATAAATAAATAATTAAAAAATATTTTTAAACCAAAAACTATTTAACAAACGACATATATATATCCCGTGCCTATTCTTTACCTGACCCCATAGACGTCGAGAATTTTTAGATTCAACAAGAAAACATGGCAAGAGGAATATGAGAGATCCGAATATGAATTTAATTTCAACATGAGATCATCTTCCAAGATGTTAACACTCATGAGTTAAATAATCACACCCCAAGCCAACAAATGCTAACATATTCATCGAGAATTTTTCTACGCACGATCAAATGCAGTGCCACTATATTACCTGTTAATCAAAAGGAAGTTGTTAACCCAGTTTCTATGGCTTCCAGCATCACCATATTGCAGATTTAGGATGCCGACACCACTAGTTCGAGAAACCCACTGGGGAGTAAGGATAACGAAGAAAGCAAAAGTGTAGCAGCATTTGGAAGGAAACCAGATTTTACCTCGAGCTTACAAAAGTGATTGACGTTTTCTGTAGAGTAATTGAACCATTATAAAAAGGCAATTTAATTCTTAGATCGAAATTGCGGACAGCCTACCTAACAAAAATCAAAGCAATCTTCTCAGATAAAATGGCTGATTAAACTCAAACTTGACAATACATTACTATAGGTTAACACCTATGAAAATTAAAATTGTTTTGGGCCTGAATTCACCCAGTGGACAGAAATCAGAGGATCTGAGCAGCTGTATTCAATTTCTCTGCTAAGTTGAGCTGAGTTCTGGTGATGCTTGACAAATACAGCAAGAGTAAATGGTCCTGTAAGAACACAGAGAAAGCAACCAAATAAGAGTTAGATAAATAGACACAAGTGAACAAAGCAGAAAACTACTCGCAATGCAGCAATAACATGCCAACAAATTGTAAATGACAAAAATCAAATGATAAGAGAACTAAATTTTGAAAACAAAGAAACAAAGCCTGAATTCTTATCATAAGGTATTTATGAATGGCGACATTGGTGCAATCATTTGGAAACTTTATTCCCAGCTACAATCATACGGAAATAACTCAATCTTGCCTGCACGTTGTCATTTACAAGCTTATCAAACACGGGTGGTGACAGTTTGGGAAGGGAGGTGACAGTATCTGATATAAACCACCCTATGTTATTATCCGCTGCAGCACGCCCCTCCTAAGAAGAGAACCAATTATTATCTTAAGCAACAGGGAGGTTAGAACAAATGAAGGGTGCCATCTTACTCACCACCACATCATCAACCTTATTGCACATGCCATCAATTAGAGCTAGTAGCCGTTGCATAGAGACTTCCATTCCTTCCAAATCACTTGGAATTTTGTCAATCATTGTGGTCTTCAAAATGTCAACTGCAATCGTGATAAAAAAAATCAGTTAAAACTTCGGATGCAAACTAATCTAATATATGAATATCAAAAGATTTGGTTTCAACCACCATTCCACAGACAGAACTACAGATATTATACAATCATGCCAAGAAAAATATTGGA
>Ga0307508_10003519_pt1 | contig 15780 bp, 2 predicted proteins | sample 9_EM_MG_FD_203089 | JGI IMG/M metagenome (GOLD analysis project Ga0307508, IMG submission 203089) | Populus trichocarpa ectomycorrhiza microbial communities from riparian zone in the Pacific Northwest, United States - 9_EM | ecosystem: Host-associated > Plants > Roots > Unclassified | place...
TATTTGGCTACTGGTGCTTATTCTGTATTGATAAGCACAATGATATAATTCTCAGGCGCTCTACGTGTTGTTGGAGATGACAGTGGGCAATAAGAAAGGTTGCGATTCATTGACTACTAGTTGTAAGCCTCATGCCTCAAAAGAGAAGTTGGGTGTGATTGAACTAGTAATTAACTCGGTTTTTTTCGTATGATTTTCCGGATTCGATATGATAACCATGCATTTAACACTACATGTGCTCTTATGTCTTGTCCAAAGTAATTGGGATGCGACAAGGATCGATGGGAGGAATGCTTGTATCCCCAGGCACCATATATATTTTGCCATTCAAAGGGGAAGATGCTTTTTAAAAGATATTACTATATATCATTCAACATTTAGCCCAACTTTGAACCTGGTTGTCATGAATTCTCGGATCAAGTGATGACCTCAGTCTTGGACTGGGCTCAAACCACATCCTATTTTTTCCAAGAAAAATATATAATAAATAAAAAGGTGCAAGAACTAAATTTAGTTGTTTTATATTCATAGTTTACGCATGGCATAAATCACAGGGAGGACTATTAGCTCAGTTGATTAGACCTCAATCATGGCTTCCATTTTGGAGACACAGCACCGTGGAATCGAATATTATGGAGATAACAAGTACAAAGAACCTCAATTCTTATCCTTTCGCCGCACAAGATGAATTTGGTCCAACCTTTAGATTATCAGTTGCATAATGTTCCCATGTATATGATGCTTTTACATGTGCTCAAGATAAATGGTGGACAATATCGATATCCACTATCTAGGATTTTTCGGTGATTGATTTACGTATAGCTGTATGAAATATCTAATGTCCTTGCAGAAGACAGGAGGAAACCAAGAAAAGCAATTGTGTCTCTGGAAAATCAAGTTTTCATAGATAAGCCAAGACACAAAATTAGGATGGTATCATTTTAGAGATAAGGATAAGATGCCTATGTTCTATTGTTAGAGTGGCGGAGTGAATTTAGAGTTGCAGGCCGCATGATCTGTGAGGATGAAAAGAAAAAAAATAAACCTTTTTTTAATGGTCTTATAGTGATTACACTATGTGTGTAGCTAGCTAGTACAACCACGCCTATGTTCTTGTGGATGACAGTTTTGTCGATCGTTTTTCTTCTTCTTCTTCGTTTTGGTTTTTGAACGACAAACATCTGGGTTGCACAAGAGATCATCATACAATAAGAAAAGGGTTTTGGTAGACGTCCATCATTTATTGAAAACTAAAGCTCATCCTCATGTGTCCACGCCAAATCATCTTCCTGTCTTATCTTCTTCTAATTTCCAGTAAGGAACTTGGACTGCTTATAAAGTTACAAGTACCAACAAATTAAAATTGAGTGCAGCAATTGGAGTTTGCAAGCCAGCGATCAGACTAGTATTCACTGTGTGGGTGAGCTCAGAAGACAGACTTGTCCACCTTGTCCCCATATTGTCGCAGCTACATGCACAGAGCTGGGTTATAGGGGACCTCCGATTGGGCCTTTGCCTCCTAATTCAGGACTTCTGATGGGCTAAAATGAGCCTAAGTTTAGTTAGGAAGGGCGTCCCTGGACAGTGATGGTTCAGTACTTGAACAAAAACTTCGATTAAGAACCACTCGGGGGATATTATAACCCATCGTTTCCGATCAAATTAAGAAGTCCACAGCGCACCAGATTCTTGTATCATATTTTCGTTCATGCAAAGAGACGAGATGGGACTCATGAAAGAATCATGGCCATGGAAGGTAACTTTTGGAATGCATGGTGCATAACAAAAGAGAGCAAGGAGACATCAATATGAATCTATCCAGGATTTTTTAGCAGTTGGCTAGGGGGATGAGGATGTTCGGCTAAGGTGAGTAGCGACAAGTATTCAGTGGCCCTGGGCAGGGCAGCATTGGTATTGTAAGAAATTAATGGCCTAACGGCCCAAGTACATGTGGACGCTGTCCAATCAGGTTTATGCGCCTTCCTTAGTGTTATATACCTTTTCTCTTTTCTCTTTTTCTTTTTTTTTATTATCAAAAATATTTTAGGGCATCTAAACTAATCTTATAAGTTCTAAAGTTAACGATTATATAAGCCTTTCATGATCCAAAAAGAACTCAAACTCGTGATTATTAAAAAACAAATTCAAAATCTGACCAATTAAACTACCCTTAAAAATTTTTGACATTATACTTTGATTTAGGACATAGATAATTTACATGAATATTGCCAATAAATATCTCGCAGCGCGCACACACGCTTGCTAGCTCAGTGATGTTTGATTTTTTATGCCTTTTTTACTTGCTTTAGGGATGATGGTCTAGGTAATTGACTAATTAGTTTTCCGGTAATTGCTTTAATAAATTAAAGTCCTCAATTACTTTATTTATTTATATTTTGTTTTAAAAAAAAGAAGTCAAGTGTTCTGTTTACGTATATGACTTAATAGTATTTAAAACTAAGTGTGTACCCGAGCTACACGTGGGGCAAACTAATTTGTTTTGCTTAAAAATGATGCTCATATTACAGAAACGCATTTTTAAAAAAAATTTAAAAAAAGTTCACGACTCGGATATACATAATTAAATCAAATAAATTTATTTTATTTTAATTAAATGATAAAAAAATAGATAATAATAGAAAATGAACTAACTTTTTTTAAAAAAATCACGATAACTTAGAAACAAATATTTTTTAAAAGAAGACAAATGATGTAGTATCATATTTGGAAAAACCATGAATCTCAATTCTCAATCAATCAAATATTAAAAAATAAAATTAAAAAAAATTTCAATTACAAGAGGATTAAAAAAATAAAAACAAAAATAATGAGGATTAAAATTAAAAAACAAAATAAATTCTATATTTGATTGAAGGGTGAAATTGAAAAGAAAGAATAATTTAGCAAAAGGACAAAAAAAAATTGAATGAGGATAAAAATTGACATGAATAATAAAAACATATATAAAAGGGCTAAAAAAAATTAAAAAGCAAAAGAATAAGGATGAAATTGAAGAAAAAATATATGTATCAAAGTGGAATTGAATGATGAAATTGAAAGCAGATAAAACTTTTACAAGAGGGCCAAGAAGAAAATTTTCAAATTAAGAGAATAAGGATTAAAGTTGAAATATCATAAAAAAACAGAACCAAGCTGTCATTTTCAGGGATGAGAGAGAAAAGAAAAAAAACGAATGACTTATTTGTGATAAAACACCCACCAATCGCCAACACATACCGCTCCAAGTAAAAAAAAAACACAGCAACACTCTCAACGACATGATGGAAGGTAGCTTTTGGTCGTCGACAAGCATCGCATGAAGGGCACAAGCGTCTCCCACACGCTAGCTCATGTTGCACACGTGCTAACCACTTTTTATTTATTTATTATTATTATTTATATCTTGTCAAAGATCAAATTTCTCCTCGACTACATGATAACCGAGGGGGGGATGAAAGGGTCTGTTGAGGTCTATTTTTTATATATATTTTTTAATTTTAATTAATTGTTTTGATGTGGTTAAAAATATATATATACACTTGATTAATTCTTTAATAATTAATATATCTTGCTATTGATATAAATACCTCAAATGTCAAGATATTTAATTATTATTTTTTGAGGAAAGGGCAAAGATTTCATTGTCTTCAATTCCCAATAAGCTTTTGTTAAATTGATAGTTATTCTGTTCAGGATTTGGTGCCGAAGCCTTAGATGGATTCGAGTGGTCGACCCAAAAATTTGTAATTTCTCTCTACAAAAGTCTTCATTTTTGGAATAGCCATCTCTATACCAATTCTTGGTCCCAGGCCTAGCTATAACTACAAGCCACCGGCCTATTTGACACCCAGAGTCATGAAGGGAAATTTGAGAATTAGTCAATTTTACGAAGTATAAAACACAGTCTACGTAGTGCTTGGTATTATGACCTCAAACTAGCACTGTCATGATCATCTTAGCTCAAATGGCCCCGTCTTGTTTTGGGTTGATAGATGACAATTGACATCTATATTATATGCACGTCATGTGTGCAACTTTGTGTGGCTATCTGCACACGTATGTACTCGTTCCCAGAAGCATGCCCTCAACACTGAGATATGGGTTCTCACGGCTAAGAAATAGACCAAATCTGCAATGGACTAACCCAGTATCTTGAAAGAACGAAAGCTGTTTGCATATCTAGTTCTTTACACTTAAAAAGGTCACCCCACATTTTTCATTTTCCTCATTTTTTGAAAATTAAAGCTCATCCTCATGTGTCCACATCGCCAAACCATCTTCTTATCTTATCTTTTTCTAATTTTCTGTAAGGAACTTGGACTGCTTATAAAGTTACAAGTACCATCAAATAAAAATTGACTGCAGCAATTGGAGTTTGCAAGCCAGCGATCTGACTAATATTCACTGTGTGGGTGAGCTCAGAAGACAGCCTTGTCCACCTTGTCCCCGTGTTGTCGCAGCTACATGCACAGAGATGGGTTATAGGGGACCCCCGATTCGGCCTTTGCCTCCAAATTCAGGACTCTGGTGGGCTGAAATGAGCCTAAGTTTGGTTAGGAAGGGCGTCCCTGGACAGTGATGGTTCAGTACTTGAACAAAAACTTTGATTAAGAAAAGCTCGGGGGATATTACCTGTCGTTTCCAATCAGATTAAGAAGTCCACACCGCACCAGATTCTTGGATCATATTTTCGTTCATGCAAAGTTGTTGCAGGTGAAAAGGGTGCAAGGCCTTTAATGTAGAGGGCAAGAGACTAGATGGGCCTGATGAAAGAATCATGACCATGGAATGTAACTTTTGGAACGCATGGTGCATAACAAAAGAAAGCAACGAAACATCAATATGAATCTATCCAAGATTTTTTTAGCAGTTGACAAGAGGGGATGAAGATGTCTGGATAAGGTGAGTAGCGACAAGTATTCAGTGGCCCTGGGCAGGGCAGCATTGATAATGTAAGAAATGGCCTAACGGGCCAAATACATCCGTCCAATCAGGATTATGCAGTTTCCTTGGTGTTGCTCTGGACCTGATCGCAATATCCACACAGGGTAACAGATGATTTATATGAACATCGACATAAAATATCAAATGTATATGCTTGCTAGCTCATTGATCTTTGATTTTTGATACATTCTCGAGCTTGCTTCAGGGATGACGGTTTAAGTAATTGACAAGTTAAGTGTTTATTTGTTTATTTCTTTTAGAAAAATAAGTTAAGTGTTTCTGTATACATATATAATTCAATTGCAAATCATGATTCTAACTGCCGAATTTAAATAGTATTTAAAATTTGATAGTGCCGAAGCATTAGATGGACTCGAGTGGTCGACCCAAAAATCTGGAATTTCTCTCTATAAGAGTCTTTAATGTTTGAAATCGCCATCTCTATTCCAGTTCTTGGTCCCAGGCCTAGCTATAACTAGAAGCCACTGGCCCATGTGACACCCAGAGTCATTGGAGGAAACTTGAAAACCTATCAATTGTATGAAGCATCTACAACAGTACTAGAAAAGCAACAATATGTTGCCCTCCCAGCAAACGCGTGGTGTGATCTAAATTAAAAGCCTTGCAAGTTGTAGAACTTGACTCTGAGATTGCTACAGGTTGTGTAATGGATAAAAACTTTGGAGCAAGTGTCACATTCTCAAATGGTGGATTAAGAAAAGGGGACCATCCTATTTTTTTCCCTTAATATGTTTCAATATCTAAAAATTGACTGCACCTTATGACCTCGAACTAGAACTCAAATGGCCCAGAGTTGTATGGGTTGATAGATGACAATTGACGTCTATATTATATGCACCCCCCTTGTGTGCAGACTTCGGTTGGCTCTCTGCACACGGATGTGCTCGTTCCCACAAGCATGCCCCTTGTGTTCAACACTGGGGGATGGGTTCACGGCAAAGAAATGGACCAAATCTGCATGGACTAACCCAGTATCTTGAAAGAATGAAAGTTGCTTACACTTCATATGATGATATCCAGCTCTTTGCACTTGAAAAGTTCATGACTCCACATTTTTCATTTTCCTCGATGGTGGGACTGGAACTTGACAGAATTAGATTATTGTTCGGATTTTTTAAATCCTCAGCTGTATAGAATGCATGATAAAGACAAGGCATGGATGGATAATAAAGGAAACTTGTGTTTTCCTTTCAAATGGCTGGACAGAAATATTTCTAGCTTGACTGTGATCCACCAATGGATGTCTACTAGAAGGATTATCATTCATCAAATTATGTCTTGATTAAAAGATGGGGTTTCCTTCTCTTCATGACCTAATAAATGATCAGAAACATGGTCGATCAGTAGGCTTGCTTGCTTAAATCACAGGGGAGAAGGTAGAGAGAGTGACTAGTTCCTATATGACACTTGTCTACTATTCGAGGCACGATGTGATACAGATCCAGGCTTGTTTCCTTTCATGTTATTCTTCAACATCTTACAAGTTAGCCCCTTGAGGCTCTGTTCATCTTCTTACTGATATTTTTGCATTGCATTTGCATCCCACCATGCATCATGTGATCTAGGAATTGATTTGCAAACTTCGATCACCCAATTTTCCCTCTCTCCATTATCTTTCCCATATAAATATTAATTCCACCTTTTTTGTTCTTAACTTGCAGGAGTGTACTGATTAGTTAGGGCATTGTCAAAGGAGCACCTGAATCCCAAAGCGACAAATAAGAAAGTTATGAAGGAGACATCATCTTTTTTGCCACAGAACCCAGGGCCAGCAGGCACTCATGCCCCGGAATTGGAGCCACTAGGTCAGGGATGTGTACGGCCCCTCTGTTAAAAGACTCAAACCTCAACTCTCACAAAGAAGAGGCAAACTAGATATTGCGCTGGGCCATATAGTTGATTACACTTACACCAGTCAAAAATGTCTTAGCCTCTTAGTTAAAGAGATTAATTAGTGTTCATATGATGTAATATTCCGAATAATTATGGAGTGACTTCCAAGCTCTCAAAAGAAGTGTGGGATCTACCGAATTCTCCAACTCTATAATGATGATATTCAGTTGAAGTGCATGGCCATGTATAACCCCATAGCCAACATACTTGAAAGCCAATCCCCACTAAAACAGGTTAAAACCCTAGAATCCAAGGAAACACAGCTCTTTGCTCCCCACCATCCCCAACCAAACCTCTGGTTTTCACAGTAAGAGAAGGATAAAAGCATGTTTCTTTACTACGTACCCCAGCTCACTTCTATAAAGCACAAAATTCACATCAATATGGGTCTCTTCCAAAAACACTCTTCATCATGTAATGTTATAGACAGTGGCAAAGTGATTGATTGTTATAAATCTATACCCCCTACCACTACTCTCAGTCATCTCAAAACCATTCCCTCTATTCTACAATCACACATACCATACTCCCTTCTCCCGTAATTCTCCTCCCATAAATACCTTTCCATATCCTGTAACATTAACTTCCAAAATCAACTTTCACACCACATGTTCGAAAACTTCCAGTAGTTCTCAAAAATGTCCATCACAGGACTCTCCTCAGACCCTAGTAAGCCTTACAAGAAGTCCTTGCATCGGAGAAACAATTCTGATGAGCTTGATGTGTTTGAGGCAGCACGGTATTTCTCAGGGTACAATGAAGCAGGTGCGGGGTATAATGGTGCAACTTACACACAGAGAGTCATGAGAGAAGATCATAAGAATTCTTGGAGGGGAGGAAGAATGAGCCTAGATGTACCAATGAGAAATCCGCTACCTCATCATATCCATCAACAGCCTCATACAGTGGAGAAGCAAATACTGAAAGAGAAGAAATACAAGCAACCAAGCTCTCCAGGTGGTAGACTTGCCAGCTTCTTGAATTCTCTCTTTAATCAAACAAGCTCTAAAAAGAAGAAATCAAAGTCCACCACACAATCAATGAAAGATGATGATGAGAGCCCCGGTGGAAGGAGGAAAAGGAGGAGCAGCATTAGTCATTTTCGAAGCTCAAGCACTACTGATACAAAGTCTTTGTATTCTTCTTCAAGCTCTGGTTTTAGGACACCCTCTCCTTATACACACCCTCCAACAAAGGGCTGCAAGGAGTCCAGAAGCTATTCAGATCACAAGCAAATAGTTTCCTTGTCAAAGCAGAATGGGACTGTGAAGTCCACAACTTTCCAAAATGAGATATCGGATGATAAAAAGAAGTCAGGTTTCTCTTGGCTGGAGGAGAGATACAAATTCGTCAATGATGGGTTTTCAGATCAGAAAGCAGCCAAGAATCGCGGTAACCAATATTTGGAGAAAGACAGGACTTGGGTTGATGAACATTATCGATCAGAGGAAAACGAATTTAGGAAGTTCAATGAGGTGGATGATGGAGCTGAGAGTGATTCAAGCTCTGATTTGTTCGAACTGCAAAACTGTGACTTGGGTATCTACTCAAATGGTCTGCCCGTGTATGAAACAACACATATGGATAGCATCAAAAGAGGAGCAGTTCCAATTTCAAATGGCACCCTATGAGAGACAGAATTATATTTTGTGCATTTCCCTTTGTTGAACGGTTATTAATTGATGATATTACTATAAGAAGCTGTGAGAAGAATATTATTGCCATATTGTCATGTCTTAGATCTTGCTTTCCAATTTTTTTCCCCCTTCCTGTTTCAATTCCTCTCTTTCTTTTCATGTCTGTATGTACAGTGTGGAATGTTTATTTGTCTTTCTTTTTCTCTCTTTCTTTCGTGTAAAGACCACCATAGTAGTGGCTTCCTTAGATTGTGCCATGATCAGTGATTTTCCACTAAATTGATGGAGAAACAAAGCATGCATTATCAACCCACGTGGACTATATCTTTTAGCCTTTTGACTTAGGACTTAGGAGTTTGGACATGGAGCAATAATTGATAAAAGCATAATCCTGCCCCCTTTTTACCTCTTGTGTTTTAGGAAAGCAAAGGAAATTGATTACCGGTGAAAATGGCCATTCATCCAAGGCATGTCCTGCAAGCATCAAATGATAGTAGCTATCCAAATAACAGTTTGTCTTGGAGCTTCATAACTAAGTTCAACCATGCAGTCTATTTTGTCATACAGTGCATCGATCTCTCTAGCTTAATCACATCAGGAAATTATAGATTAGAAAGAGTACTGAATTAGGTGCAAGGATTCTATCTGAATCCAAAGGAATTGGAATTTTGTAGCGTAATTAGGTTCTATTTATGTGATCTGGAAGGACCTTTTATCAAATATGGGATCAGGAATATATAATTGATCAGATCGCCATATGTTTGCATTACTAGCTACCATAATTTTAACTTATGGACATCAATGGTAATTAAGTTTATAACTCAACTGCTGTCATTCATCATGTTTTCTCTCTTCTTAAAAAAAAAGAAGAAGAAAGAAAGAAAAACGTCTGTGCCTAGTTAAAGTAAGAGCTTGGTTTGAGCTAGCAGCTTGGGGAGGGAAAGAGTACACAGCTGTGCAGTACGGAACCAATAAATCCTCCCAAATTCGTGCTTTATATAAACTGAACTCGAATTATTAGGAGATTGATAGATATAGGTTATATATTTCTGTCTAATCATCAAATGATCAGCAAGGAAAGGCATGTTTAGAGTGTTTCTATTAATTCTTTTTTGTAGCATTAGTGACAGAATCGAGACAAAACAAGCTAGGCCCATTTAAGATTACAAGATTAATTTAGTATAAACTGGTCTCAACTTTTAACGCTACATTGATTAAGGAAAGCAAAAGGGAAAAATGTCATGAGGTGATCGCGTATGTACTATATCGAGCATGCATGCCAAGGCGTTGTCGAAAAAAACAAATAAATAGAAGGGCATGCCAAGGGAATAGAGCGCAGATTTTAATTACTCATGATCTGCATTAAGATGCGAATTAACGGATAATCAAACAAACAGAGAAATTTATCATAAGAAAAAATACAGAGAAATTTCATGAGACTAAATTGATAAAGGGTATGTAGTTTATCAATTAAATCGAATCATATACTTATCGACAGCTATCTAGTTACTCATTAAATTGTTCTTTTTATTCAAGAGCAGATTGTCTTGCTGAGATAAAAATTTATTTATTTATTTATTTTTTAAGTGCTTATCGAGTTGAAAAGCGAGGGTGTGTGTTCATGCATGCGCGTCCGAATATATAGGGCACAAGCTTGGCACTAGAGTGTAGAGGATGATGATGAATACTAAGGATAGCCTTTAGAAAGAATGATGCAGAGGAATGATGTCTTGGAGGCACCAAAGGATTAAAGCTCATTAGAAGGCATTATATGCAGGAGTTAATGATGCATTGAGCATTGATGGGCCAGGCCATGGTCATGCAAAGCAGGTCACTAGCTAGCTAGTGGATGGAGGGGCCGAGTACGTACGTGCGATTTTCCTAAAGGATCGACAAGTATATAGTAATTAATTACAAAGTTGATGCACACACAAATCAAGATCGATAAAGCTAACAGGAACTGCTCAGTTTTCTTGCGGACAATCAAATCTGTTATCCTTTATCGAAGTTCGGAGGGAAAACAGAGCTTGCTCTTAGAGGTACCGACTACTGGCTCTGATTATGATCTCGGTTTTAATTATACCTGAAATATGATATAGTGCGGTGATTTAACTTGATCTGTAGACGAACCAAGTTCCGAATGCCTACACCGTAGAATTAAAAAAGAGAAGAGAGGAGAGGAGAGGAGAGGATATATATAGCTAGTGATAATATCCTTGAAGAAATATTGATCTACCATTTGCTGTGTGACGATGAAATTCAAGTCACACTTGTTAAGTATGATGTTTGGCCATTGGTATGATAAAAGCTACAGGACCACCAGATTATTTAGTGCACTGCAGAATCCAGTTATACATGAGATCAGCAGCAACTGATGGGTATAGATGCATCCTTTTGCATCAACATTCTATACAGAGAAAACCCTTTAGCCGCCAGGGACAAGCCGAAAAGCTTGACAGCAAAATTATCCTTCAACTTGTAAATGCCTTTTGAACATAACACCTGCAGCCATCAGAAACTGAAATGCTAGTCAGCATCATTTTGCACAAGTATCCCAGCAGCAAAGTACTCTTCAGAAGACGCTCCACAATTCAATGTCTCTTCACAAGACACCAATTGCATGTTCAGGCACTAGTTTTTTTAAGCATCGGCAAGCTGGGACTCTTCTTCTCTTTCAGGTTAAAAGATGTTTTCGATAAATTTACATTAATTATTTGATTTCTACATTGCCAAAGAAAAGTACCACTGCCATTATTTTCCACCGTCCATGTCCATGAACAGCATTCACGTATGTGCTGCATAGATGACCAGCGTAAGCCTCCTAACTCCTTTCGTCCTTTTAATGGAGAGGCTCGGTGATCACAGTTTCTAACCCAACTCGGGGGTCCTTGTTTTACAATAGAAGCCCGCCCTTGAATTGGGCTAGCCCGTTAAAAAGGGGCTTGCTTTTCCTTCTCTGCCACGCACGCTTGATGCCACAATTCGAAACATATCCAAAATGCTTTGATGTCAATGTCAATTCTTATGATTTGTAAGTACAAGCACGGATAGGGATAGTTGTCCATGACAGAGGGGGCTCAACGGTGGTGGTGGCGACATGTTTTTCCTTAAAAGCAGGTCCCCAGCTTTTTATCCCCTCGCGAAAGCTTTCAGACCTCGAGAGTGCATGCCGTTTAAGCCTTTAAGGGCACTTTGTTGCTTTAAACCCATTATTTCACAGAAAAAGCAACTGGATCCTGTTGTTGGGATCGGGTCAAATTTTGTTCTTTCAGTCCAACTCTGAAGTTTTCCCTGCAAACAGACCCTTGTTATGCACCCGGTGCAGTCTCATTCAGTGTTAATATGGTTCACAGCCATCTCATCAGACCCTTGAAAATTCAAAATTAAACAACACTTTTTTATATAGTATATATGGTTAAAAATAAATTAAAGTTAAAGTAGAATTAAAACATACAAACTCGGTTGTGTGAATTTTTATTTAGAATGAGAATTGGAATTGTTATTTATTTACAATTTCACAGTAAATGGTAGTTAATTAATTATGATTAATTAATTAATTTTTTTATAACACAATTGTACCATCAAAAATATTTTTATAGAACAAATCCAATAATATAATAAAAGATTACAAACAATGATTCAAGTGAATTCTTCATCTTTAAAGAATAAGTGTGGCCACTTAAATTATTATTGCTAATTTTTTATGACGGTGATAAATTTATCTTATTGAGATTTTCTTGATATTATCATAATATTAATATTGTAAAAAAAGTTTTGATATGCCTTTATAATTTTATATTTTAAAAAAAATTAAAAATATATTTTTTTAATATATATATTTTTTTTGTAGAAATTACTTCGAATTTGAGGTTGTTAAAAAAAGAAGAAGAAGAAGAAGAAGAAGAAAAAGAAGAAGAAGAAAAAAAGATTGCTATTCTGAGAGAGGGAGAGAGAGGGAGAGATCGCTTTCATCGGTGCGCGCGCACACAGAGTATGAGGAGGATTTTGTCGGCACCCCATCTCTTGCTTTCACTGCCCCTCTGGCAGTATCTGCCCCTTTATCTCGCCATTAATTGTCTCCGTCTTTTACGATTCTAGAATAATTACCTGATGCATAAAAGTTTAATGCCCTCGTCAGTTTTACCTCGGGTCACTCCCGTTGTAGATAAGTTTAGTTTCCTTGTTACCATTACAGGTCTGAATCAAAGGAAGGGCTGAAATTTCTTGGGCCTGCCGAATGGAGACGATGAATAATATCTGCATTGATGCCAGAAATTCAATTTGAAAACATTAAAAAAAATCTGCTTTTGAATATTTTAAATTTAGATATTGACACTGTTACAACGGGATCATTATAGATATTTCTATATCATTCTGGTAACCAGTATATTGTAAATTCCAGGGCAGCACACATGCATGTCGTTTGATGCATTTCCTCCCCTACGTTTCGATTTTATACCGAGAAAACTCAGTCAGCATCGTTGAAGCTCGACTAGAAAAACGCAAATAATATGGACTGTGAAGGGAGCAAAATTGGGTGGAAATAAACAAAATATCGGCGCTGCAATCCAGTCGACAGCAGAAAAGTGTGTGTGTTTTGATCAAGGAAATACCCATTAGAATTCTGGGTCTTTAATTCTTCGTAGCCAGAACATGATATGTAGTGGCTGATCTCGCATGCTCACGTATATATTCGAGGGCAGTTTGCACAGAATGGACAAAAGTTGGTAGTGGAGGGGAGGGGTGGATGGCTGGGTGGCATTCAGGCAATGGTCCTTTGTGAAGTAGGAGTTGGCGGTTCCTGTCAGCAGAGGACAGACAGCAAAGCAGGGTCAAACTCCGGCTCTCCGTCCCATTCCCACATCGGGTCTTCCTTTTACAACTGGGACACGTGTATCTTTAACTGAGGTACAAGTGGCGTTCAGGGGTCTTGTCACACCTTCAACAATCAATCAAATATTTAAATCTTAGTTGATTCTCCATCAATGGGTGCACAATTCTGCAATTGCCCTTGCCTGCCACTTTCTTGAACCAATGGCTTATATTATATATGTGTGTGTGTGTGTGTGTGTGTGTGTGTGTGTGGGGAGGTATAGTAGGCAGCCGTCACTGCCAGCCTGATGAGTTTCATCCGGCTAAACGCTTCGCTGTTACAAATAGGTTCTTTGCATTGTACTTTTTTTTTTTTATCTTTTCCATTTTCAGTTAACGTGTACTACTATTTCGACCTTATTTCTGGAGGTAATTGTGAGGTTTAAAGAAATTTATTTAGAAATATATTAAAATAATATTTTTTATTTTTTAAAAATTATTTTTAGTATCATTTCATTAAAACAATCTAAAAATATAAAAAAAATAATTTTAAATAAAAAATATTACAATTTTTGGAAAATGCGGTTTCAACCACATTCTCAAACACTGCCTTCGTAACCTACCGGATAGGTGATTCATTCTACGCGGTGAGCAAATTTAAAATTTTTACTAGTGAGTATTTTCAATACTTTTTTTTTGGTTTTTAGCACTTAAAAAAATAGCATAGTACATAAAATATTTAGAAAAGTAGCACAATTTAGAGAGTCACAAGTGATATATGCAACTCATGAGTCTCTCCAAAGTTAAAAATAGACCCAGAAATTTACAATAATGAGAGGAGAGAGGAGAGGGAGAAAGAAAGAGGAAAAAAAGACCTCAAAGACACCGAAACTCTAATGACAACGTTGTCAGCATCGTTGGAAAGATATCAACGAGATGAATTCAACGACATCAAGGAAGGTCACAACGGTGATTTGATGAGTCGTCCAAATGTGTTGGGGCTCACTTGCCTTTTGGACGACTCGTGTGGCACACTTCGGTCACCATTGGTGACTTTCCTTGCTGTCGTTGAATTCATCTTGTCGAAATCTTTTCAACGGTACCGACAGTGTCATTATCAAAGCTTTGATGTGCCTCTAAGATTTTTTTTATTATTTGTTTGTTCTCTCTCTCCTCTCTCCTCCCTGTAATTTGTGAAGAGAGAGGAGAGAAAAAAAAATATTGAAAACACATCGAAGTTTCGGTGACAACGCCACCAACACTGTTGGAAAAATCTGGACGAGACTAATCCAGCGATATCAAGGAAGGTCACCAACGGTGATCGAAGTGCACCACAAGAGCCGTCCGAAGAAAAATGAGCTTTGATACATTTGTACATCTCGTGTGGCATACTTTGGTCATTGTTCTTGGCCTTTCTTGGTGTCATTGTATTTTTCTTGTTGATATCTTTCCAACGATATCGGTGGTGTCGTCATCAGAGTTTCGGCGTGTTTCCAGGATTTTTTTATTTCTTCCCTTGTTTTTTTCTTTCTCCTTTCTTTTTATTGTAAATTATGTCCACCTATTTTTAACTTTGGAGAAAGCCTCATATGACATTTGTGACTCTTTAAACCATTCTACTTTTCTAAAAAATTTTGTACTATGTTATTTTATCCATTTTTTTTAGTGCTAAAGTACAAAAACATTCTTTTCAAATGAACAAGAAAAATCCAAAGACATGACTCTTAATAACCTGATTTAAAAATATATATATACAACGAACTAAAATAATAGTAATAATTAACTATGAAAAAAAAGTTATCGGTGCCATACTTAAGAGGAGAAAAAAAAAAAAGATCGTTGGAGACTCTCTGTGTATACCGCCCCACTACTAGAAAAAACTCATCGAGTTAGTTCTAACATCACTGTAAAACATTATATGACGAAACCAAAAGAGGTTGCACACGCTGTTAAAACAGCAACCCGAAAAGCAAATCAAACAAAACATCATGAAGTGAGCATCTCATGCTTATATTTAATTAATTAATCTAATTTAATTCAAAGACAAAGTTTCGTTTAATAAACCTAGATTTAACAAGGAACATGAAGTAAAAAAGACTAAAGATAATTCCGATCATTTTCGAAACTAGTAAAAAAAACTACAAAAAGCAAGCAAAAAAAAAAAGCGAAGCTCAATCTCCAATTAAATAAATGTTGAATGATGAAACTAAAAAAAATAAGATTAAAAAAACAAACTTGAACGAATCTACTAAACCTATATAATCTCTCAAACTCACAACCCATGAAATTTAAACCCTGGCTCAATTAAGAAGTTTAACTCCCAACCAATTTTACGTTGAATGGTGAAATAAATAAATAAAATATCAAGAATCTTGCATGGAAAACCCAAGCAATTCCTTGAGATGGAGGGTCTGCTTAAACGATTCAAACACTATCCTAGAAACCACCGTTTGACCGTCGAACAACGTCTCAC
>Ga0307508_10003520_pt1 | contig 15779 bp, 17 predicted proteins | sample 9_EM_MG_FD_203089 | JGI IMG/M metagenome (GOLD analysis project Ga0307508, IMG submission 203089) | Populus trichocarpa ectomycorrhiza microbial communities from riparian zone in the Pacific Northwest, United States - 9_EM | ecosystem: Host-associated > Plants > Roots > Unclassified | place...
CCGGGCCTAGATGTCGCCGGTGGCCATTGGCCACCTGCGCCACCTGATGCCTCCCGCGCGCGCATCTGCTCGCAGCGGTCTAGGCAGGCCTCGGCGGGCCTCGTTGGGCGATCGATATATCTAACAGTTATCTAGTAATAAGCCACTCAATACGTCTTCATCGAGAACGCTTCCATCACCCGTCATCGATAAAACATCTCTCTCTGTCTCTCCCTCTCCTTCTCTCTCATCAGTGATCGGGCAACCTCCAACAGTGAGCGAAGCCCCAAAGGCCACTGCCGACTCGCCCTAGGGAACTCCGTGTGCGGAAACATCGTCGACTGCCCGTGTGCGCCGGTCTACGACTAGCCTGAGGAGATCGCCAAGACTCCCGCCGACCCATTGGAGACCCCTTCTGGTCCGTCCAAACCGCCACCGAGACCCGTCCTGGTCCTCGGAAAGACCGAGATGATGGAAGTGTCGCCACCGTCGTCCAGACCTCAATCATTGTTGAGTACGTGACGGCGACCGAGTACGAGCCCGTGCCCACCCCCGAGGTCGTCACCTGCCCGGCACGAAACGATCCGCCAAGACCAAGGTCTGCCCCCACCGAGGCCACCGCCCTACGCATAGTGATTGGAAGGACCGGGACTACGGGGGTGCCGCCATCGTCCAGACCTCGACCATCGTCACCTGCCCCCACGTTGCTGCCGAGACCAGCGCAGGTGCCGCCGTCAACAAGGGGTGCGAAACCGTGTACGAGAGCCCGATCGCTGGCACACGAGCGGCGCCTATATGCACCACCGTCCCGACCGGGATCAGCACGGCCTAGTACGGCATCCCGACCGGGTACTCATGGCGCCTACGTCCAGCCCGAGATCACCACGGCCACTACCAACACTGATGTCTTCGTGACCTGCCCGTACGAGACCATCCATCCAACCCCTGCCCACGAGGAGCTGAAGGAGACCCCCGTCAAGCCCAAGGAGATGCCCGTCGAGATTCCCAAATACGATGAGACCGTGCAAGGAGGAGCCCAAGAAGGATCCCGCCCCCACACGCAAGCCCACAACTGCCACCTACAAGAAGCCGACTAAGTCCGCCTAAGTTCCCATGAATATGGCAAGCCCCCAGGCTCCCATCGGCGGTAGTGGAAAATACTGGGCCATCATTTACTCGCCCTTCGACAATGGTGGCTGCAAGGGTACCGACGACGTCGCCAGCGACATCGCCGAAATCGTAAGCAAGGGCTTCACGAACGTGCGTATCTACTCGACTGAGTGCCAACCACTCAAGAACATCGGCACTGCCTGCCTCGAGGACGGTATCGGCATGACCGTCGGCCTTCTCACCAAGGCCAGCAGTACCTCGACTAGCGCGCAGGATCTCAGGGACCTCGCCGTTGGAACAGCTCGGGCCTGGTCAAGGCGGTAATCGTCGGCAACGAGGCCATCTTCAACAACTACGTCACAACTGGCGGGCTGATGGACTACATCTCAACTATGCGCCAGACGCTCAAGGATGGGCCCGGCTACACGGGCCCTATCTCGACGGCCGAGACGGTCGGCGCCCACGAGAGCCACCCGGAGCTCTGCGCTGCGGTGGACTTTGTCGGCGTCAACATGTAGCCCCCCTTCAATTTCCAGTGCACTGCGCGCGAGGCCGGCGCGCCCCTCAATTCGCATGCAAGTGGCCGAGAAGGTCTACAGCGGCAAGGAAGGCTACGCCCTCGAGGCTGGCTGGCCGTCCGCCGGCAAGCCCAACGGCAAGGCGGTCGCGTCACCTGGGGACCAGAAGATCGCCGTCACGCCGTACGGGGAGAACACGCACGGCCACGTCTCGTACTTTACCTACCGCAAGAACGGGTGGCGTCACCCGGCATCGAGCAGAACATTGGTTGCGCCGCGGCCCTGTAGAGTTCTGTGGTGTAGTGTCGCCGGTGAGTAGAATGGAAGCAGGTGTTTTTTTGGCCGAGTGCGTGCGTGTGGTTTTGTACATGAGACGTAATGTTGCAGGGAGCGATGTCCCTTTATTTTGGCTGAGGCGCGTATGATAGAAACAGAATTAACACGTTGAGACCTTGCCCTTGAAGCCATCTGGCGGAGGTGAGGATGTGACCACTTTAATCATGAATCGATTGGGACCTGTCCAGATCATGACTGAACAAATTTACGAGCATGAGAAGATGCTTGAGGTTGCTGAAGGTCTAGCTACCCGCGGTATTCATGCTACTTAAGATGAATATCCCGTCATCCGCAACGAGCGTTGCTACATACCCCAATGGCGATGATTCATCGCTGCAGGAGCGATCGTGTCTGCGCAGTGGTAGTTATATTGGCACGTTCATCACATTGTGCCCCCTGTTTTCCGGGCCAGATTTTTTGTTTTTGTTTATTCATACTCGCACCTATATAGATCATGGCGGCGTACATTTTTCCCGGTTTTCCTGTCCGCAGTCCGCGCGGCTGCAGCACGTTGCAAGCTCCCCTTCGCCCTCCGCCCAGGCCTGTCCCAAGAAATATAAGGTGCGCACCAAAGAGGCTACAAAGGAAAAGTGACCAAGGAACAGCGGTCCTCCCCTACTCCTTGCCTGCTGATGCCATGAAGGTGGGTGTGGGCAAGAACAGCGGTAGTTCCTCCCCAGCTCCCGAGCCTCCCGCAGCACCCAACTCCTCCGCCTCCGCCTCCTGTTCCTCTTCCCGCTCCCGGCGCTCCCGGAGCTCCCATTCTGACGTCTGGCTCCCGGTGCCGTCCTCTTCCACAGGTGGCACTAGCCTTCCCACATCCGTTGCGGTGAGGAAGTCCAGCACTGCCTTTCCGCACCTCTTGTCGGCAAGTAGGTCCCGGATCTTCCACCGGATCTTCCACCTTCCCGTCTCCTTCTGCACCTCCGCCCACAACACCTTTTTCTGCAACTTCCATTCCGGGCACACCTTGAAGAGGTGGTCTCTCGTTTGCGAGGGGCACTTGCACCACCAGCACTGGGCATCGGGGCGAGCCTTAGCCCAGAGTAGGTACTGTCCGGTCCGGGCATGGCCCGCCTTCAGCTGGTAGAACCTTGAGGCGAGCCTCTTGGTGCTGTCGGCTACCACGCTATCGGGCTTCTGGCTCTTTGGCATGCGGTACTTTGCCTTGGAGATGCGCCCCCCGGCCCATGACCGCGCCTCAGCCCACGTCTTCTCTGAGATTTACCGCTTGAGGCTTGCAAGGGATCGTGGGAGCGGCCCTGGGTTCTCCACCCCGCGGGTGCCGGGCCTCTCCGCTGCAATCTTCGCCCATTCGTCGGCCTTCTTGTTGCCGGCTATGCCCTTGTGAGCCGGGCACCACCGGATTTCAATGGTGACGCCCGACCTGGCCCTGCGCAGCACGGCGATGTGTTTCCGCGCCTGGATTGCGTATTGCTGCCCAGGACCAGGTTCCTCCGATGCCATGCGTCTGATGGCCGCTTGCGCATCCGTGAAGATTGCCACCTGGTCCGGGACATATCCTCCTGATACCGATTCCAGCGCGCGGGCAAGAGCGGCGCACTCCGCATCGTAGGCTTTCTGGTTGTGGCCCATGTGGCACTTGATGCCCTCCCAGGTCTGTCCGTTCTTCCACACCACTGCGTATCCGGTAACCCCATCATCCATCCATGACCCATCGGTGAACATTGTCAGTCCAGGCCGGGCTCTCTCTGCCTCGGCCTTAGCCTTGGCTTCCTCCTCTTGCAGCAGTTCTGCGTCAAAGGTCTCCGCCTCCTCTAGCAACACCGTGCCCTCTGTTTGTCCACTGTGTGCGAGTGCGTTTGTGAGCCGGCGCCCGATTTGTGTTGGGGCTCCCACCACCTCCCGTGCCTGGTCTCCCTGCGGCAGGCTAAGCAGCCTCAGTCCAAAGCGCCGCTGTCTGTTCTCTAGCTGAGCCGCCGCTGCTCTGATGCCGGACTCCATCGAGAGAGCTCCCAGGTTGGTTGTTCGGAAGCAGCCTGTTGTTGCTCGGGCCTCCTGGTTGGTCAGCCGCTGAATCTCCTCCGCCCGTCCTTGGGTCCCCGTAGTTTTCCGGGCCAGATGTGAGCGCGACATGCAACGCGACCGCAGAAGCTTCAAAAACCAATCCCCTACCATAATCCACAAGTTATTTTCCCCCCATCAGTCCAGTTAGAGGGGGGCTGGGGGCAATTACGACGTGAGTTCGGTGTTTATGTCGCCGCCTCTTCTCGCCCCGCACTGTGGAGAACGATCACTCATCTCACCTTTCCCGTCCGCTCTTCTTTGGGCCGGCCTCGGCAGCGGCGGCTGTAGACTTAGGACGAGGAAATGAGCCTCACAGCCTAGAGCATCGCGGAAATTGTGCGGCTTCAAAGGATATCGTCGACCTGGAAGCACACCTCAGTGCACGCTGCGGCTGCGGCGTCCACGGTGTACCTGTTAGCTGCGCAACGTGCAAGTAGAGTGAGTGCGGTGGCACAGTTGGCGAGCCTACTCTATCTAGTATTGGCGGCATGCGAGAACCACTCTTAGTGCCGCAGCTGCAGGATTGCTGCGCTTACACACAGTACTTGGCTCTACCAACCAATGGGGGGCAGCGGATACCGGTCGAAATGACACACCTATCACATGACTATGTTGAAGCGGGGCAAGTGCGGAGAAAGCGGGGTGTTTGGGGAAATGTATATTTGCCATGCACTCCTTTACCGTTCGCCCTGCGCAAGAACCGAACAACTATTCTATCTACACATTCTCCAATCTTATTTCGGTCAGACGGAATCCGTACCCAACTCCTCTTCATCAACCCAGTGGCAGTTTCAACCAGAGCGTAGACCGATAACAGGCAACGTTCACCCATCACTTCAACCACTCCAACATGGAGACTAGTCAGAGCGCAGAGAACCAACAGAACTACCATGATTCGACGCATTATGACTTCCGAGGAGGAGTGTTTCATGGTGCCATCACCTTTGTTGCTGGAGGGTAAGTACCTGGAATCCGACGAAGACCGATTTGACAGCTTCTTACAGTTGGCTAACGAGAACTCGCTCCAGACCCAAGAGTAAGCGACACCTCTCCATCGGAAACACGCTTAGTCTCCCAGTACTTCCCGGCACAGACTGACGCTGGAACTAGAAAGAACCAAGGTCCTTAAATGGATATCCACGGTCCCATACACGAATCACCACCAGCGTATCAGTGATGATCGTCTAGAAGGCACAGGAGAGTGGATCTTGGAGAAGGAGAAGTACCGCACTTGGAGTGCATCAACCGACTCGATGCTGTTGCTGTTGCGGGGAATCCGTAAGTCTCCGTAATCCCCAACCAGAAAAAAAGCACTCTTCTGACCTGTTCATCCAGCTGGAGCTGGCAAAACGTACATTGCATCACGGATCATTGACTGGTTTCTTTCCAATCCAACAGACGAATCCAAGTTAGTGTACTTCTACTGCAATCGAGCTGAGGAAAGTCGCCGAGATCCGGAGAGCATTCTGCGAACCCTCATTCAGCAGCTTGCGCAGTCTCCATCCAAAGACACGCTCCTGACGCCAGTCCTCGATATGTACAACGGCCGGGAGGAGATGGGGCAACTCTCTTCGCGGTTGACCCTAAAAGAATGCCAGAGTCTCCTTGTTCAGCTCATGGCTGAATATCCTCAGACAACGATTTGTATCGATGCCCTAGATGAAGTCGATCACAAAGTGCGGTTCAAATTGCTGGAGGCACTCAGACACGTTGTGGAAAGATCAAATACTCTGGTCAAGATTTTCGCGACCACTCGAATGGACACCGATATTCTTGTGCAGTTCGAAATGTTCCCCAGGATCGAGCTGGAACCCGATGACAATGTCGATGACATCAACCGGTTTGTGAAGGAGAAGGTGCAGGAGACAATCGAAGGGAAGCGGCTACTCCACGGCAATGTCCCAAATGCGCTCAAAGACGAAATATGCCAGGCTCTTTGTGAGCGATCCAAGGGAATGTAAGCTCGCCTGAACCACTGATAGATAGGTGCCACAGCTAACGGCTGGATGGAGGTTTCAACTTGCTGCACTTCATATTACCTTGCTCTGCGATATGGTCCATCAAGATGACGTAAGGGACAGCCTGAAGGCCCTTCCGGAAACCTTAACAGATGCATACGACGAAATATACAACCGCATTCGGAAGCAGGGTCGCCGCGGTTCTCAATTAGCAATAAAAGCATTCCAATGGGTCCAGTACTCTTACGAACCGTTACGATCAGAAACATTGCTGGATGCAGTCACGGTCGAAGTCGACAGCTCGGGCGAATTTTCCCGCAAATGTGCCCCTGTAATGGTGACGGATTTGCTGAAAGCCTGCCAAAATCTCCTGATATTAGACGAGCGCCTGAATGTTTTCCGGTTTGCCCACCTTTCAGTAGAAGAGTACTTGGAGACCCAGCTACTCAAGGTCGATTCTCATACCGAAATCGCTAAAGCCTGCCTTTCGCTCGTTTGCTCTTCGAGGTCTTGGAGAGACTTTGACACAACCCTTGAAACAGAAGCAGGACGTTACCACGACCGTCACCTCTTACAGTACTCGGCAGTATTTTGGCCTTGGCACTTAAATAGTTGTAAAGACACCTGCCAAATCTTGGATGCCCTTTGGGAAACTTTTCTATCTGAAGCTACATTCCGCTGCTGGATCGACTATCATCACCAGTGTGTTCGAAACTGGTTTACTATAGACACTTTTTGGCTTAGATCAGAGGCTCTGCACAACGAGGAGAGGGATCGCCTTTCCACAGTTTGCGTATTTGGATTAGGGCAGAAGCTTATGAGCATATCCAAATCCCAAACTGGATGGATGGCCAGTATAAAGGTGAAGTTCCCTACCACATCCATTTCCGAGACTGTACAAAGAGATCGTTTAGACCGATTGCTGCTCTGCGCATCCAAGTTTGGGGACCTGGATATTGCTCAGCAACTGCTTGACGCGGGCGTCGGCATCTTGACGACCGACGAGAAAGGGAGGACACCGCTGCACGCTGCGGCCGTCAACGGGCATGAGGCGATGGCCCGGCTGCTGTTGGATCGGGGCGCCGACGTCTCGACGACAGACGAGAACGTGAGGACACCGCTACACTCTGCGGCCGTCAACGGGCACGAGGCGGTGGCCCGGCTGCTCCTGGAACGAGGCACCGACGCCTCGACGACTGACTGGAGCGGGTGGGCACCGCTGCACTCTGCGGCCCTCAACGGGCACGAGTCACTAGCCCAGCTGCTCTTGGAACGAGGCGCCAACGTCTCGACGACCGACGATCACGGCTGGACACCGCTGCGCGCTGCGGCTGTCAATGGGCACGAGGCGGTGGCCCGGCTGCTCTTGGATCGAGGCGCCGACGTCTCGACTACCGACGGGAAGGGGAGGACGCCGCTACACTCTACAGCCGTCTACGGGCACGAGGCGGTGACCCGGCTGCTCTTAGAACGAGGGGCCGACGTCTCGACGACCGACCAGGTCGGGAGGACACCGCTGCACTCTGCGGCAGTCAACAGGCACTCTGCGGTGGCCCAGCTACTCTTGGAACGAGGCGCCGACGTCTCGACGACCGACCGGGTCGGGAGGACACCGCTGCACTCTGCGGCCGCCAAAGGGTACGAGGCGGTGGCCCGGCTGCTCTTGGAAGGAGGCGCCGACGTCTCGACAACCGACCGGGTCGGGAGGACACCGCTGCACATTGCGGCCCTGAACGGGCACGAGGCGGTGGCCCGGCTGCTCTTGGAAAGAGGCACCAACGTCTCGACGACCGACGATTACGGGAGGACACCGCTGCGCGCTGCGGCCGACAACGGGCACGAGGCGGTGGCGCGGCTGCTCGCTGCCGCCGCCTCCCAGCGGTCCTTCATGTAGCGCCGCTTCCTTTATATGATGCAGTATTCGTCATAACCGACCTTTCGACGGCGCTTGTTAGTTACAAAAGGCCAAATAGAAAATTTGGTTGTCGGTTGGTTCCACGCTACTTTCGCGACCCCGATAGCAATCCACAGCCAGCATCACAAACCAATTAAGTTTTTCTAATACTGCTCGCGGATGATAGACAACATCGTAGCAAATCACCTCCTGTTGTCAGATTATGGATTGGACCGTTGGTTGTTGAGTTATTCACAGAAGAGTGGTGATGGTAGTGGTGGTGATGGCGGTTGTGAAAATAGTAGGTTATTAGTTACAAAAGTCCAAATGGAAAAATTTGGTGTTTGCAGAAAACCGCTCCGCGACCATATCCACACACCCATCCAACCCGGGGCTTTCGCCGGCCAATTGCGGGGGAGTCATGACGGCCTGCATCCAGTCAGTCGCAATGTTCGCATCGGAGCTGTGGTGGAAAGGGAACCATGTCCCGGGTACCATCGGCCGGGCGGACGAGCTTCAGCTCCTGGTCAACCAGGAGGCGCGGGCGATAACGGGCTGCTTCCGGACAACCAACCTGGGGGCCCTCTCGACGCAGTCTGGCCTCCGGGCAGTGACGACGCAGTTGGAGAACAGGCAACGGCGGTTTGGGCTCCGGCTGCTCAGCCTTCCGCAGGAAGACCAGGCAAGGGAGATAGTGGGGGCGCCAACAGAGATTGGGTGGCGGCTCACAAATGCCCTGGCCTACACGGGACGGACTGAATCCTCAGTTCTGCTTCGAGGAGAAACATGACCCCGGAACGGGTCATAATCTTCACCGACGCTCAAGCCGCCATTAGGCGGCTTCGGACGAACCGGGCCCGCCAGCAGTACGCGCGCTCAGGCTAGGAGGCACACTGCGGCGCTGCCAAGAGCCAGGCCAGGCATTATCAAGATCCGGTGGTGCCCAGCCCACATGGGAATCGCCGGCAACGAAAAAGCCTACGAATGGGCGAAGATTGCGGCGGAGGTGCCAGACACCCGCGGGGTAGAATGGCTAAGCTACTCGGATAGGGTAGAGGCGCGTGCAATGCCCCTTCCGAGATCTCTCACAAACATCAAGCGCGAGATCTCGGAGAAGAAGTGGGTGGAGGCACGACAGTGGGCTGGAGGTCGGACCCCCGAGACGAGGTACCGGGTGCCGAAAAGCCAGAGGCCGGACGACACGGTAGCTGGTAGCACCAAGAGGCTCGCTTCGCGGTTCTACCAACTCAAGACGGGGCACTGCTTATCTGGGTAGCATCTTCACTGGACGAAGAACCGGGCCTCCCTGCAGTGTTGGTGGTGCCGGCATTAGATCAGACTCGGGAGCACCTCTTCAAAGATTGCCCGGAGTGGGAGGCCCAGCAAAAGATCCTGTGGGCGAAGGTTAAGAAGGAAACCGGGAGGTGGAAGGACCGGTGGAAGATCCGGGACCTCCTGGCGGAGGAGAGGTGCAGCCGGGCGGTACTAGACTTCCTCTCCTCTACAGGTGTGGGAAGGCACGTGCCGGCTGAGGACGATGTAGTGAGCGAGGAGTCGGAAGCGGAGCTGCGAGAGTGGGAGGAGGGGCAGGAGGCTGTGGAGCCGGGCGCCGGGAGGGAATCATCACCACTGCTCCTGCCTACGCCTGACTTCATGTCGTCTTTCCTTTGTCTCTTCCCTTTGTCTCTTTCCTTGTTATTTCCTTGGCGCGTATCACATCTTTCTGGGACAGGCCAGGGCGGAGGGCAAAGGGGCGCTTGCAACATGCCGTCACCGCGCGGACAGCGGACAGGAAACGGACTGTACATAATCCCGCCATGATCTCGATAGGTCGCATGCGAGTAATGAATAAACAAAAAAAAAACACCCATCCAACCCCCAGTGTCACATAACATATACCCAATGTGGTAAACAACTCATCTTCGCATCTTTCCACGTTCTCACCATCATCTGCTCCTTCACCGGCGCCTATGATAGATGCATATTCACATTATGTTGTAGGAGACTTTGTTGGGGCTTCGGTTACTACAGCTGTAACTGTTTGTCAAGCAGATGCAATGGTATCCGGCCGGAATTTTATCAATCTGATCGGGGTTCTGAAGCGGTGTTATTGGCCAATAGGCAACTAGAGTTCAACAGTGGAAGATCCTAACGCTACTATTGGTTGCTGCTAACGATATCGTTGTAGCATGTCTTCTGAATTCTTAGTCAGTCCTCGCGACTACCACTGTTATAGATATAGGCAGTGGCGTCATATCGTCACAAGACAACCATCTCTTCTACACATCACTCCCATTGACAGATATAGTGGTATATCCGAGTCGAGTGAGGATCTCGTGACGGTATCCTGTTGCCTTTGCGGTGCGATCGGCCACCATCACAACGAGACATAGAGAATTGTACTCACGTGTGAGAGTATTGGAAAAAGAAGATGAACAACATCATCTAAAAATTCTGTTGATCAAGGCAGATATGGTGCAGCTATACGCAAATTATGTGGGCTCGTTGGTGGGTTTCTAGGTTTTACGCCATACAATTACTTGAGCTATTACGGGGAGTTTTCGGCCGTGCCGACAACAAAAGACAGCAAATCGTACACACAGAGAAGAGCACCAGAAAGAGAAGAGGAGCAAGATTAGCTAAAAATTCTATTCATCGAGGAGAGACAGTGAAGCTGTAAGCGAAATCCAGTGGGCATTTCCCTGGTTGTGAGTGGATTTCCGAGTTTTGAGCAATGACCCTCTATTTCCAGTACCGCTACCACCACCACTACCATCACCACTATTCTGTAAATACCTCAACAACCAATGCTCCAATCAATAATCTGACAACAGGCGGTGATCTGCTACGATATCACCCATCATCTGTGAGCAGTATTAGAGAAACTTAATTGGTTTTGTGTCGCTGGTTGTGGATTGCGATCGGGGTCACGAATTAGTGTGGTACCAACCGACAACCATATTTTCTATTTGGACTTTTGTAACTAACAACTGCCGTCCTAGTACAACTACTTGGCTCCACCAATTAATGGGGGGCGGCGGACGCCGGTCGATGGTCTGCATTGCGTGCGAACACGTGTATCTATTGGTGGCAGGGCAGTTGAAGCAGGGCGAGTGAGGGGAAAGCGGGGTAGTTGGGGAAACGTATATTTGCTACATATGCCCTACGTTACCACTCAATCTATGCAAGAACCGAACAACTATCGAGCAAGCCCACCTATCGTCAGACCATCTACCTTCATCTACTCCGCGCTTCTTTCAGCCGGTCGAAAACCACTATCCAACTGCTCTTCATCAATCCAGCGGCAGTCGCAACCTGAGCGTAGACCGATAATACCAACGATCAATCCATCACTTCCACAAATCCACCATGGAGACTAGTGAGAGCACAGAGAGCCAACGGACCTACCGTGATTCCATGCATGCCGAGTTCCGAGGAGGAGTATTTCATGGTGCGATCAATTTCGTCGCTGGCGGGTAAGTACCTGAAATCTGACCCAAGAGCTTGGCTAACGAGAGCTTGGTGGTAGACCCGAGAGTAAGCGACACCTCTGCATCGGGAACATACTTAGCCTCCCGAACATATGTATATTCATCGGCTCACACTGTACTAGAATCCAGGAGGTCCGAGATCTTAAAATGGATATCCAACATTCCATACACCGATCACCATACCCGGATTAGTACAACACGACTTCCAGGGACTGGAGAGTGGTTGTTCCAAAAGGGGGAGTACAAGGAGTGGCTATCTTCAAGCGTTTCCAGGCTGCTATTGTTGCGAGGCATACGTAAGTTCCCTGTTCACCCAACCATCTAGATCCTGCGGCTTGCGTCTGACTGGGACACCAGCTGGAGCCGGAAAGACTTTCATTGCATCAGTAGCTATTGACTCTTTCGCTTCGGATTCCCGGTTGGGGAAATTGGCGTACTTCTACTGCAACCGTGCCGAAGATGCCCGGCGAGACCCGGAGATGATCCTGAGCGCCTTCATTCACCAGCTCGTCCAGTCCGAATCGGATGAAAAGATGCTACTGAAGCCGGTCGTTGATGCCTACGAGTTGAGGAGGTCTCGAGGCCAGCAGAAATCAAGACTCAGTCTCTTGGAAAGTCGGGCGCTTCTAGTGAAGTTGGCAGACATGTATGAGCAGACAACGATCTGCATCGACGCTCTGGACGAAGTCGAACCTTCCACCCGGAAAAATCTGCTGCAGACGCTGAAGTTTGTCATGGAGAACTCAAAGAAAATAGTCAAGATCTTCGCAACGACTCGAATGGATGTCGATATCGCCCGACAGTTCGAGATGTTCCCGAGGATTGAACTGCAGCCAGACGACAATGCCAGTGATATTGAGCGTTTCATCAAGGAGAGTATCCAGACCAGCATTGATGATGGAGAGCTGCTCGACGGTGCCGTTGGTGATGGCCTCAAAGCTGAAATATTCGAGGTATTGAGCGAGCGATCACGGGGAATGTGAGTCACCCATATTAACAATGCTCCGCGGGCACAGCTGACAAATCTTCGCCAGGTTCCAACTTGCAGCACTTCAGCTTACATATCTCTACGGCATGACCACCGAGAATGAGGTAAGAAATGGCCTTCGGCACCTTCCTGACACCCTATTGGACGCCTATCGTCAGCTATACGAACTCATTCTCGCCCAACAACCAGAGGCGCGACAAAGAGCCATCAATGCCTTCCGCTGGATAAAGTTTTCCTGCGAGCCAGTACGGTCGGAGATGCTCCTTGATGCTGTCAGCGTGGATGTCAGCCCCGCTGGAGAATTTTCGCACGAACCGATACAGCCGAACGTACTCCTGAAAGCCTGCCAAAACCTAATCATCCTGGACAAAAGCCTGAACGTGTTTCGTTTTGCACACCTCTCTGTGGACGAATTTTTTGACGGCGAGCTTTCTCTGGAAGATTCGCACACCGAAATTGCGCAAGCCTGCCTCTCCCTGATCTGCACACCAAGGCAGTGGGAAGGCTATGACTCCAGCGTCACAACCCGAGCAGGACAGTATGAAGATCGCCACCTTTTACTGTACTCTGCAGCGTTCTGGCCGTGGCATTTCGCGCGTGCCAAAGACTGCCAAATTTTAGATACAATTTGGGATGCATACGTGTCAGGGACCAGCCATCGGCGATGGTGTGAATACAGCAGTGAAAAGGTAGAACACAAAGCATGGAACTCGAGCGGGGTGCTTTGGGGACGGGTTGGCGCTCACAGAGAGCAAAAGGATATCATCCTATCGTGTGTATGCGTGTTTGACATCAGCCGGAAATTTGACAAAATATTCGATTCATGCCCTCCGTCATTGATTCACATGAATGCGCTGCTATCTGCGGCGTGTTATTTCGGCGATCTTGAGATTTGGAGGCTGTTGATCGAGAAGGGCGCAGAGTTTTCTGTCGCCGACACAAGCGGACGGACGCCTCTGCATTACGCGTCGAGCGGGGGAAATGAGGAGGTAGCGCGACTTCTGATCGACAAGGGCGCGGAAATTTCTGCCGTCGACAACGAGGGAGGGACTCCTCTTCATTGCGCGTTGGACTCGAGAAATGAGGAGCTGGTGCGACTTCTAATCGACAAGGGCGCCAGCGCTACTGCAGCGAACAAAGACGGACGGACACCCCTTCATCGCTTGTTGGACTGCGGAAGTGAGGAGCTGGTACGACTTGTGATCGAGAAGGGCGCTGACGTTAATGCCGCCGACAAAGACGGACGGACACCTCTTCATCGCTCGTTGGACTGGGGAAATGAAAAGCTGGTGCGAGTTCTGGTCGAGAAGGGCGCTGACGTTACTGCCGCCGACAAAAACGGACGGACGCCCCACCATCGTGCGTTGGACTGGGGGAATGAGACGCTGGCGCGACTTCTGACCGACAAGGGTGCTGACGTTACTACCGCCGACAAAGACGGTCGGACACCTCTTCATCGCTCGTTGGACTGGGGAAATGAAAAGCTGGTACGAGCTCTGGTCGAGAAGGGTGCTGACGTTACTGCCGCCGACAAAAACGGACGGACGCCCCACCATCGTGCGTTGGACTGGGGGAATGAGACGCTGGCGCGACTTCTGACCGACAAGGGTGCTGACGTTACTACCGCCGACAAAGACGGTCGGACATCTCTTCATCGCTCGTTGGACTGGGGAAATGAAAAGCTGGTACGAGCTCTGGTCGAGAAGGGCGCTGACGTTACTGCCGCCGACAAAGACGGTCGGACACCTCTTCATCGCTCGTTGGACTGGGGAAATCAAAAGCTGGTACGAGCTCTGGTCGAGAAGGGCGCTGACGTTACTGCCGCCGACAAAAACGGACGGACGCCTCTTCATCGCTCGTTGGACTGTGGAAGTGAGGAGCTGGTACGACTTGTGATCGAGAAGGGCGCTGATGTTACTGCCGCTGACAAAGACGGACGGACGCCCCTCCATCGCGCGTTGGACTGGGGAAATGAGGAGCTGGTGCGACTTCTGACCGACAAGGGCGCTGACGTTACTGCCGCCGACAAAGACGAACGGACGCCTCTTCATCGCTCATTGGACTGGGGAAATGAAAAGGTGGTACGAGCTCTGGTCGAGAAGGGCGCTGACGTTACTGCCGCCGACAAAAACGGACGAACGCCCCTCCATCGCGCGTTGGACTGGGGAAATGAGACGCTGGTGCGAATTCTGACCGACAAGGGCGCTGACGTTACTACCGCCGACAAAGACGGTCGGACACCTCTTCATCGCTCGTTGGACTGGGGAAATGAAAAGCTGGTGCGAGTTCTGGTCGAGAAGGGCGCTGACGTTACTGCCGCCGACAAAAACGGACGGACGCCCCACCATCGTGCGTTGGACTGGGGGAATGAGACGCTGGCGCGACTTCTGACCGACAAGGGTGCTGACGTTACTGCCGCTGACAACGACGGACCGACACCTGTTGATCTTGCGTTGAGCGTTGGAAATAAGGGCGTGGCGTGACGGCTGATCGGTAAGGGCGCTACTGCTGCCCACCATCGACGGCCGGTCACTACTGTTTCTGGTGGAGAGCCTAATGCTGGTGATGGCGGTGCTGCTCCTTTTTGACTTTGCCGGCGGAAACCAGTGGGGTTCAATGGATTGCGCCTCTAGCCATCAAGGCTGTGTGCGTTTGATACGACATTAGTTTAGTGGTTCTTTCCTCGCACTTTCTACTCTTTTCCGATCAGCCGTAATCTTCAGTAGCTCATTTTGTCACTGCTATATATTTTCTGTATCCCCCACATCAGCCGTCTCTTATAACTATTGGGGTATGACCCCGGATGGGACAAACTATTTCATACAGTCCGCCCAATCTCCGGACAGCAGTGATTATATCCAGTCCAGACCGGAGTATGTATGTAGAACACTGTGCCATGCTTCCTCCACATGTGTCGGAGTTCGAACACGATGCAGCAGAAATCGCAGAGTAGACCGAATGGCGGGGAGGAAGATTAGCCAAAAACACACAAAATATGACCAACCGCCGTGCATAGTCCAACTTGACGCACTGTGTAACTCAGTGTTATGCATAGTCCGGACCGGACGGGATTTTGGTAGTCTCGTCCGAGCTCTGGACTGACCATGCTGAGATAGTCCGTCCCGCCTGTGATGGACTGCCGTACCGGGTAGCACCTGCACTGGGCTAAGGTTCGCCCCACCGCCCACTGCTGGCTGGCTGTCCGCTGGCAAGCGCAACGGTAAGGCGGTCGCGACGCCTGTGGACCGGAAGATTGCCGTCATGTCGTACGAGGAGAACGCGTGACCGGCCACGTCTCGTTATCTACCTACCGCGAGGACGGCTGCACCTCGGTTCTGTAAACCTCTGTAATGTAAAGTACTAGGCCAAAAGTTTCCGTACACCCAGGTACAACTGCCCATGATGCCCTCACTCAACCTTCTCGATCCCCACAACCACAATTTAGAAAGTCTCAGTAGTTGGCATACATCATGAATA
>Ga0307508_10003521_pt1 | contig 15779 bp, 13 predicted proteins | sample 9_EM_MG_FD_203089 | JGI IMG/M metagenome (GOLD analysis project Ga0307508, IMG submission 203089) | Populus trichocarpa ectomycorrhiza microbial communities from riparian zone in the Pacific Northwest, United States - 9_EM | ecosystem: Host-associated > Plants > Roots > Unclassified | place...
AGGCGCAGCTGCACCCGGCTGCAAAGCCGCTCCTGCCGGCGGGTGTCCAGACGCAGATCGATGCGCTGAGCCTGCGGCAGAAGCCGATGCAGGCCTGGGTCGTCGAGATGGAGCAGCGCCGCCGCGAGGCGCAAGCCATCGCGGACGACGACGCCAAGAAGGCGGCGCAGCAGGCCTATCAGCAGGATATGAACCGCCTGGCGCGCGACGCGTCGACGCAGATGCTGCTGAATGCGCTGTATTCACCGAACCAGTTGCAGGAGCAACTGACCTGGTTCTGGTTCAACCACTTCAACGTGCATCAGTACAAGAGCAATCTGCGCGCGATGGTCGGCGACTACGAAGACCAGCTGCGCACCCACGCGCTGGGACGCTTCGGCGACCTGCTCATCGCGAGCGCCACCCACGCCGCGATGATCCGCTACCTCGACAACGAGCAGAACGCGGCGAATCGCCTCAACGAGAACTTCGCGCGCGAGGTGATGGAACTGCACACGCTCGGCGTGGACGGCGGCTATTCGCAGAAGGACGTGCAGGAACTGGCGCGCGTGCTGACGGGCCTGGGCATCAACTTCAGCGAGAAAGCGCCCAACCTGAAGCCGGCCCAACAGGACTTGTACCTGCGGCGCGGCGCCACCGAGTTCAATCCGGCACGCCACGACACGGGCGAGAAGCTGGTGCTCGGCGAGCGGGTCGCCGGTGGGCGCGGCTGGGGCGAGATCATCGAGCAGCTGACGCGCCTGGCACGCCACCCCGCCACCGCGCGCCATCTGAGCCACAAGCTCGCGGTCTACTTTGTCGCTGACCAGCCGCCGCCGGCGCTCGTCGACCGCATGAGCCGCAGGTTCACGGTCACCGACGGCGACATCGCGCTGACGCTGCAGCAGATGTTCGACGCGCCCGAATTCACGCCGGCGGTGACGCGCAAGTTCAAGGACCCGATGCACTACGTGGTTTCGGCGGTGCGGCTCGCCTACGACGGCAAGCCCATCCTCAACACCGGGCCGATGCTGGGATGGCTGAACCGGCTCGGCGAGGGTCCGTACAACCGCCAGACGCCCGACGGATACCCGCTCGACGAGGCGGCCTGGTCGAGTTCGGGGCAGATGAGCACGCGCTTCGAGATCGCACGGGCCATCGGAAGCGGTAGCGCCGGGCTGTTCCGTGTCGAGGGGCCGACGCCGAGCGACCGGCCGGCGTTTCCGCAGCTGTCGAACGCGCTGTACCACGGCGTGCTCGCATCGACCTTCGGTGAGCGCACGCGTGCCGCGCTCGACGGCGCGAGCTCGCCGCAGGAGTGGAACGTGCTGCTGCTGTCGTCGCCGGAGTTCATGTTTCGCTGAGCCGCCCGGCGGCAAGCGACTTGTTGGAGAGATCACGATGCAACGCAGACAGCTCCTGCAATCCATGATGGCGCTGCCGCTGGCCGCCGGCAGCGTGCAGCTGATGGCCGCCACCGCGGGCACCCCGCGTCTGCTGGTCGTCTTTCTGCGAGGCGCCTACGACGCAGCCAGCCTGCTCGTGCCGGTGTCCAGCGGCTTCTACTACGAGCAGCGGCCGAACATCGCGATCGCACGGCCCGGCAGTGCCGCCGATTCGGCGCTGCCGCTGGATGCGGAGTGGGGCCTGAACCCGGCGCTGGTCGACTCCATGCTGCCGCTGTTCGAGCGCAAGCAACTCGCCTTCGTGCCATTCGCCGGCACGGACGACAGCTCGCGCAGCCATTTCGAGACGCAGGACAGCATCGAGCTCGGGCAGCCGCTGACCGGGGTGCGCAACTTCCAGTCGGGCTTCATGAACCGGCTCGCGCAGGTTCTCGGCGCGCGCGATGCGATCGCCTTCACCGATCGGCTGCCGCTGACGTTCCGCGGGCCGGTGCAGGTGCCGAACCTGGCGCTCAACAGCCTGGTCAAGCCGTCGTTCGATGCGCGACAGTCGGAGCTCATCGCCGGCATGTACCAAGGCTCGCGGCTGGCCGCGTCGGTGCAGCAAGGGTTCTCGGTTCGCGACGAGGCGGTGCGTGACATCAATGGCGATGCCAGCGCCGACATGAGGGGCGGCGGCCTGGCCGGCGAGATGCTCGCCGCGAGCCGCAACGCCATCACGGCCAAGGGCTTCGAAGGCGAGGCCCGCCGCATCGCGCGGCTGATGCGCGAGCGCTACCACCTCGGCTTCGTCGACGTCGGCGGCTGGGACACGCACGTTGGCCAGGGCGCCGGGACCGGTTATCTGGCAAACCGCCTCGCCGAGCTGGGCAAGGGCCTCGCCGCCTACGCCGACGAAATGGGGCCGGCCTGGAATGACAGCGCGGTCGTCGTGATCAGCGAGTTCGGCCGCACCTTCAAGGAGAACGGCAATCGCGGCACCGACCATGGTCACGGCAGTGTGTACTGGGTGCTGGGAGGGGCGGTGCGCGGCGGACGCGTTGCCGGCGAACAGGTCGCCGTGGCACCCGGCAGTCTGTTCCAGAACCGCGACTACCCGGTGCTCAACGAGTATCGTGCGCTGATGGGAGGCTTGTTCAAACGCCTCTATGGTTTGTCCGACCCGCGGCTGCAGCAGGTGTTCGCGAGCGTGGCAGGAAAAGACCTCGGGCTGATTTGACGATCGACCACGCCCGACCTCACGACCCACGATTCCGGCTGACGCGCTTGCAGGACGAGCGGTACACGCGGTAGGCTGTTGCGCTCGAATCCCCGGAGGACCTCATGGTCGTTGCGCCGCGCGCCAAGCCGGAAGACCACTTCTCCGCCGACGAATGGGCGGCCCTCACCGCGCGCTCGTCGTGGCGCGGTCTGTGGCTGGTGGCGCATTGCTGGGGCGTGATCGGTCTGGCGATGGTCTCGGGCGTGCTTTGGCCCTGGACGATCCCGGTCGCGGTGATCGTGATCGGCACGCGCCAGCTGGGGTTGTTCATCCTGATGCACGACGCAGCCCACGCCGTGCTGCACGCCAATCGACAGGTGAACGACTGGGTGGGTTTCTGGCTGTGTTCGGCCGGCATTCGCCAGTACCGTCCGTACCACTTGCAGCACCACCGCTTCGTGCAGCAGACCGAAGACCCGGACCTGGTGCTGTCGGCGCCCTTCCCCATCACGCGGGCCTCGTTCGCCCGCAAGATGATCCGGGACCTGACGGGCCAGACCTTCGTCAAGCAGCGTTTCGGTCACATCGCCCACCGCCTCAAGGCACGCACCGCCGCCGAACCGGTCGTCGGGCTGTTCTTCAAGGAATTGGCGAAGGACAGGCGTTTCCTGATCGGCAACGCGCTCGGCTTCCTGCTCTTCGCCGCGGTCGGAGGGTGGTGGGTCTGGCTCATGATGTGGCTGCCGCCGATGATGACGTGGCTGCCGCTGATCTGCCGTGTCCGCAACATCGCCGAGCATGCGCTGGTGGCGCAGAACGAGGCCGAACCGCTGCGCCAGGCGCGCACCACGCATGCCAACTGGCTGGAGCGCATCGTGGTGGCGCCGTACTGGGTCAACTACCACTGCGAGCACCACCTGTTCACCAGCCTGCCGTGCTGGAACTTGCCGCGCGCCCACGCGTTGCTCTCGCGCCGCGGCATGACCGCCGCGATGGAGATTCAGCCCGGCTATCTGACGATGCTGAAGCTCGCCACCGCGTTCAATCCCGCCGCGGCATCGAAGGCAGTGGCACCATGACCTCCTGGCCTGGCTGCCAGGCCGAGCGGTTCTAGAAGCAGTTCGCCAACGCTGTCGCCCAGGTAGCGCAGATGGGCGCCGCTTGACTCTTTTGTTCGCGCCCGCGCAGCATTTTCTTGTCGCCGCGTCGATACTCGCCCGGCGAACAGCCGACATCGCGTCGGAACGCGCGGTTGAAGTTCGACAGATCCGACCAACCGGCGTCGTACGCGATGGTGGTGACGGGTTGGCTCGTATCGCGCAGCAGGTCCATGGCACGCAGCAGGCGCACGCGCATCAGGTACTGGTGTGGCGTGATCCCGGTGGCGGCCCGAAAGATCCGCATCAGGTGGAACGAGCCCACGCCAGCCACCTGAGCCACGTCGTCGAGCGACAACGCGTCACCGGCACGCGCTTCGATCCAATGGGCGGCCGCCATCGCGCGCTCGTCGTTTCGCTGGACCGCCGCCGGGGCCTCGCCCTCGTGCAGCGCGCGTTCGACGTCACCGATCACCGCCATCGCGGCCTCATCGAGCGCAAACCCCTCGTCGCCCTCGGCAAGAAACGCACTCAGCACCGCGGCCACGCGAGGAGATGGCGGCAGGCACGCGCGCTTGAACCCGAGCCCCGTGGCTGACAGGCCGAGCGCGCTGAAAGCCTCGTCCAGGGTCTGACCCGAGAACGACAGAACCACGCAGTCGTCGCCCGTGCCATCGCTGTGCTCGTGCGAGCAAACGTAGGGCTCGCGGTCGTTGCCCAGCATCAGCCATCCTGGACGCAACAGCGCGCCGCCGGCCCGGGTCCGGTAGGTGAACATGCCGCGCTGCACCAGCGTCACCGAGTACGACTGGTGCTGTTCGTCGACCGGGCGCTCGTGCACGCCGGCACGGCATTGGCAGCGCATCAGGCGCAGACCATCGGCCCGTCGCATCGGGCGGTAGTCGCGGCGGGTCTGCGGGGATGCAAGCGGGGGTGGGGACATCGCCGAGCCATCGATGGGGGTGGGCCAGATCTTACCCAGTGCCCGATGTCAGTTTTTGCAAAGCCCGGAGCGCTGGAGTTGCCTACTCTTCGCGTCCATCGCACCACAAGGCCCACCGCCCATGAACACGATCGCGCCCGACCCATCGCACGACAAGGCGCAGACGCTGCACCGCTTGCATGACGGCAGCAAGCCGCTGGTCCTGGTGAATGCCTGGGATGCGGCCAGCGCGCGCGTGATCGAACGGGCGGGCGCCAGCGTGATCGCGACCACAAGTGCCGGCATGGCCTGGTCGCTCGGGTATGCCGATGGCGAGCAGATCCCGCGCGACGAATTCCTGTCAGCCTGTTCGCGCATCTGCCGCGCCACGCGCTTGCCCGTCAGCGTGGACATCGAACGCGGCTTCGGACGCAGCGTGGACGACGTGCGCGAGCTCGTGCGTGCGCTGATCGGGTTGGGTGTCGTCGGCGTCAACATCGAAGACGGCGTCGCGCCCGACACGCAGTTGCTGCGACCCGCGGACGTGGTGTGCGAACGCATCGCTGCGCTGCGCGAGCTGGCCGCCCGAGCCCGGCTGCGCCTGTTCATCAACGCACGCACCGACGCCTACTTCGGCGGCACCGCCGACCCGGCGCACCGCTTCGACGAGGCGCTCCGGCGCGCACGACTGTTCGCGCACGCGGGCGCCGACGGCATCTTCGTGCCCGGCCTGTTCCAGCTCGACGATGTGACGCGTCTGGCGAGCGAGATCGGGCTGCCGCTGAACATCTACGCTGGTCACCGCGGCGTGCCGAACGTCGCCGCGCTGGCGGCCGCCGGGGTGCGCCGCATCAGCCTCGGATGCGGGCCTTTGCAATCGGCACTCGGCCTGCTCGAGCGCATCGCCACCGAGACGCTGCAGCTCGGCCGCTGCGACACCATGGTCGCCGGCATGACCGACGCCGGTGAGCTCAATCTCCTGTTCTCACTTCCCCAACCCACCCACGAGTGAACACCATGTCCATCACCAGGCAAGACTTCGAAGCACAACGACAGTTCGTCGACACGCCCTCGGGGCGCATCGCCTACGTGGCGCACGGCAAGGGCCCGGTCGCGCTGTTCGTGCACGGCGTGCTGGTCAACGGATTCCTGTGGCGGCACCAGCTGGCCCATCTCGGCCAGACGCGGCGCTGCATCGCGCTCGATCTGCTGGCCCATGGCGCCACCGCCATCGAGCCGACGCAGGACGTGTCGTCGACCGCCAACGCGAAGATGCTGAAGCAGTTCCTGGACGCGCTGAAGATCGATCAGGTCGACCTCGTCGGCAACGACAGCGGCGGCGGCATGGCGCTGATCTTCGCGGCCCATCATCCGGAGCGCGTGCGCAGCCTCACGCTCACCGATTGCGACACGCACGACAACTGGCCTCCCGAAGCCTTCAAGCCGTTTCTCGCGCTGTCGGCGTCGGGTGGGCTGCGCGGCGCACTCGACACGATGCTCGCCGACAAGGGCTTCTACCGTTCGGCCAACGCGCTCGGGCCGGCCTACGAACACGCAGCAGGCGTCGAAGACGCGACGATCGAGATGTACTTGCGCCCGCATCTGGCCAGCGAGCAGCGCACGCGCGACCTCGAACGCTTTCTCGCCGCCTTCGATTGCGCGCACACGGTGGCCGTCGAAGCGAAGCTGAAGACGCTGCGGGCGCCGACCCTGATCGCCTGGGGCAGCGACGACGTCTACTTCGACCTGAGCTGGTCGCACTGGCTGGCCAAGACGATCCCCGGCACACGCCGGCGCCTGGAGTTCGAGGGCGCGCGACTGTTCTTTCCAGAGGAGCGCTGGCAGGCCTTCAATCAGGAGTTGCTCGCCCACTGGCAGCAAAGCGCGCGCTGAAGGCAACGCCGATCGCGAGCATGCCGCTTTGCTGCGTCACCTCGCCGTCGACCTGCTCGAGGGCCTGCTGGAAGGCCTGGGGCTCGAGGCCCAGTTCCTCGGCAAGGGCCACGAGCACATCCCGGTCGGCGATGCGTCGGCCTTCCACATAGTGCGCCGCCTGAAGCCTCGCCAGCATGTCCAGGCCGCGCGCGGCCATCTGCTCCGCGGCCAGGATTGCGCACGACGCGAGATCGAGGCCCTGTGCTCACCGCGTCATCTCGCTCTTGGCGCTCTTGGCGTAGCCGCGCCGGCCTGCAGCTCGTCACCCGGAAGGTGTAGAAAGGCGGGTCGCACGGCGCTAGCGCCACGCACGCCGAGCGTTCGTCCCCACGCAACCAGGAGCAGACCATGAGCACCATCACCACCAAAGACGGCACGCAGATCTACTACAAGGACTGGGGCAAGGGCCAGCCCATCGTGTTCTCGCACGGCTGGCCATTGACCGCGGACGACTGGGACGGCCAGATGCTGTACTTCCTCCAGAAAGGCTACCGCGTCATCGCACACGACCGTCGCGGCCATGGCCGATCCAGCCAGACCTGGACCGGCAACGAGATGGACACCTACGCAGACGATCTCGCGGCGCTCACCGAGGCGCTCGACCTGCGTGCGGCCATCCACGTCGGCCACTCGACCGGGGGCGGCGAAGTCGCGCGCTACCTGGGTCGGCATGGCTCGAAGCGCGTGGCCGCGGCTGTGCTGATCGGCGCCGTGCCGCCGATCATGCTGAAGACGGCGGCCAACCCCGGCGGCCTGCCGATCGACGTGTTCGACGGCATCCGCGCCGGCGTCGCCAACAACCGCGCCGAGTTCTACCGCGACATCACGCTGCCCTTCTACGGCTACAACCGGCCGAACGCGAAGATCTCGGAAGGCATCCGCCAGCACTGGTGGACCCAGGGCATGATGGGGTCGATCAAGAGCCAGTACGACTGCGTCAAGGCCTTCTCCGAAACCGACTTCACCGACGACCTGAAGAAGATCGACGTGCCCACGCTGGTGATGCACGGCGACGACGACCAGATCGTGCCGATCGGGGCCTCGGGCCTGCTGTCGGCCAAACTCCTGAAGAAGCCGACGTTGAAGGTCTACCCGGGGCTGCCCCATGGCATGTGCGCGACACATCCCGAGGTGATCAACCCCGACCTGCTCGCCTTCATCAAGGCGCAGGGCTGACGGGCAGCCGATCGCGTCGTCGACATAACGCTCACGGCTGAAGAAGTGTTTTCCGCGCCGCGCCGGGTTCCTCCGGTGCGCCCCGGATGGCGCTGGGGTCGGGCGATGCCATCATCATCCATCCCTGTGACCACAGACAACGCGCGCGAGCGAGAACCCGATGCTTTTCCCCACCACCATCGTCGGCAGTTTCCCGCAACCCGACTGGCTGATCGACCGCCAGAAACTCGCCGGCCGCTTCCCGCCGCGCGTGCGCGCCAAGGAGCTCTGGCGCGTCGCCGCGCCCTACCTCCAGCAGGCCTGGGAGGACGCCACGCTGCTGGCCATCCGGGCGCAGGAAGATGCGGGCCTGGACATCATCACCGACGGCGAGATTCGGCGCGAGAGCTACTCCAACCGCTTCGCCACCGCGCTCGAAGGCGTGGACCTCGACAACCCCGGCAGCGCGCTCGACCGCTCGGGCCACCCGAACCCGGTGCCGCGCATCGCCGGCAAGATCCGCCGCAAGCATGCGGTGGAGGTGGAAGACCTGCTGTTCCTGAAACGGCACACGACGCGCCAGGTCAAGATCACCGTGCCCGGACCGTTCACGATGACCTGCCAGGCGCAAAATGATTTCTATGCCTCCGATGCCGAAGCCGCGATGGACTACGCCGCGGCCGTCAACGCCGAGATCCGCGACCTGTTCGCGGCCGGCGCCGACGTCGTGCAGATCGACGAGCCCTACATGCAGGCGCGGCCCGAGAAGGCGCGCCAGTACGGGCTGGCGGCGCTGAACCGCGCGCTCGACGGGATCACCGGAACGACCGCGGTGCACATCTGCTTCGGCTACGCCGCCATCATCCACGAGCGGCCGAGCGGCTACTCCTTCCTGCCCGAGCTGCGCGGCTGCGCCTGCAAGCAGGTGTCGATCGAGACCGCGCAATCGAAGCTCGACTGCTCAGTGCTGGCGCAGCTCGACGACAAGCAGATCATGGTCGGCTGCATCGACCTGTCTGACATGACGGTCGAGACGCCCGAGCAGGTGGCCGCGCGCATCCGGCGTGCGCTGCCCTATGTCGCGAAGGAGCGCGTGATCCTGGCGCCCGACTGCGGCATGAAGTACCTGCCGCGCGAAGTGGCCGTCGGCAAGCTGAAGGCGATGGTCGAGGCCGCGCGCATCCTGCGCGCCGAGCACGGCGGCTGAATACTCACGCGACTCGGGCCAGCGCCGGGCCGCCCCAAGCGGCCCGAGCTCCCCTCGGGGGACGATGCCGCAGGCGTCTAGGGGCTGTCATTCATGCGGTCCAGCGGCGCTCGAAGTCGTGCGCCGCGAACTGCTCGACCAGGAAGTCGACGAAGCAGCGCACCTTGGCCGGCAGGTGGCGGCGCGTCGGGTAGGCGATGTTGATCGTCAGGCGCTGCAACTCCCACTCCTGCAGCACCGGCACCAGGCGGCCGGCGACCACGTCGTCGTGGATGATGTACATCGGCTGCAGCAGGATGCCGAGGTGCTTGATGGCCGCGGCGCGGATGACCTGGCCGTCGTTGGCCTCCAGCACGCCTTGCACGGGCAGCGAGGTTTCAACGCCGTCGCGCGTGAAGCGCAGCTGGTGCGGCTGGTTGGCCAGGTTGTAGATCAGGAGCCGGTGGTTCGCGAGTTCATCAGGCGTGCGCGGCGTGCCGTGGCGCTGCAGGTATTGCGGTGACGCCGCCAGCACGCGCTTGGTCTCGGCGAGGCGGCGCACCGTGATGGCCGAGTCGCTCTCGAACTCGCGGTTGCGGATCGCGACGTCGATGCCACTCTCGAGCAGGTCGTGATAGCGGTTCGACGCGACCACCTCGATGCGCATCGCGGGGTAGCGCACGTTGAACTCGAGCAGCAGCGGCGCGATCACGATCATCGAGAACGACAGCGAAGCCTGCACGCGCAACAGGCCGGCCGGCTTCAGCACCGCCTCGTTGACCGCGGTCTCGGCTTCGCGCAGCTCGCCCAGCAGCGGCTTGCAGCGGCGATAGAAGGCCTCGCCGACATCGGTGAGGAACAAGCGTCGCGTGTTGCGCTGCACCAGGCGCGCCGCCAAGCGCGCTTCGAGCCCCGCGAGATGTCGGCTCGCCGCCGCATTGCTCAAGCCCAGCGCGTCTGCCGCGCGCGACAGGCTGCCCAGTTCGGCGACCTGCACGAACAGTTCGATTTCCGTCAAGCGATCCATGTTTACCCGGAGTTTTCCAGCCTGCGGAAGAAAGCTTTGCCACAGCGTACTTTTACCTCCATGAATGGAAGTCTAGAGTCGCCTTCCAATCTTGTCGCACGGAACAACCCGAGCAAACGAGCCCATGCGCAACATCGACGAAGACAACATCACCCAGGCGGTGATCGCCCGCCACGCCGCGGCCGGCAACGCGCGAGTGCGCGAGGTGATGACGAGCCTGGTGCAGCACCTGCATGCGTTCACCCGTGAGGTCAAGCTGACCGAGGCCGAATGGGCCGAAGGCATCCGCTTCCTCACCGAGTGCGGCCAGATGTGCAGCGACCGGCGGCAGGAGTTCATCCTGCTGTCCGACACGCTCGGCTTGTCGATGCTGGTCACGGCGCTGAACCAACGCAAGCCCAAGGGCTGCACCGAGTCGACGGTGTTCGGGCCGTTCCATGTCGACGGCGCGCCGCACTACGCGCATGGCGACGACGTCGGCAACGGCGCGAGGGGCGAGCCCTGCTACGTGCGCGGCCAGGTGCGCGCGCTCGACGGCACGCCGATCGCCGGCGCCGAGGTGCAGGTCTGGCAGTCCGATGCCGACGGCTTGTACGACGTGCAGCGGCCCGGCCTCACGGAGCACCGCGCGCGTGGCGTCCTCGCCAGCGACGCGGACGGTCGCTTCCACTTCAAGTCCATCGTCGCCGAGCCCTACCCGATCCCGCACGACGGGCCGGTGGGGCGCATGCTGCAGGCGCTGGGTCGACACCCATGGCGTCCGGCGCACCTGCACTTCATGATCACGGCACCGGGCTACCAGCGGCTCGTCACGCACGTGTTCCGCCAGGGTGATCAGTACCTCGATTCCGATGCGGTGTTCGGCGTACGCAGCTCGCTGGTGGCCGACTGGGTACACCACGCATCGGGCCGCACGCCCGACGGCCACACCAGCGCGGTGCCGTTCACCACACTGGATTTCGCGTTCGTTCTCAACGCCACGACGACGACTACTACACCAACAGGAGACAAGCCATGAACAAGCACCCGCTGAACCGCCGCACCGTTCTCGGCGCCGGGATTGCCGGCCTCGCCGCCGTATCAGGCCTGGCGCAAGCGCAGCAGCAGCCGATCCGCATCGGCGGCACGCTCGCGCTCACCGGGCCGCTGTCGGCCACCGCGCAGATCCACAAGATCGTTGGCGAGATCTACATCGAGCAGGTCAACAAGCGCGGCGGCTGGCTCGGCCGTCCGCTCGAGTGGGTGCTGAAGGACGACCAATCCAAGCCCGACCTTGCGCGCACGCTGTACGAACAACTCGTGACGGCCGACAAGGTCGACCTGCTGATCGGGCCGTACGCCACCGGCGCGATCCTGTCGGCGATGGGCGTGGCGCAGCGCTACAACAAGGTGCTGGTGCACCACACGCTGGGCGTGCCGTCGCTGGCGAAGTACGAGTTCGCATTCCCGGCCTGGTCGCTCGGCTCCGATCCAGCCGTGACGGTGCCCAACACGCTGTTCGACGCGCTCGCCGCCGGCCCCAAGCCGCCGAAGACGGTCGCGGTGGTGACGAGCAAGTTCCCGTCGATCCAGTTCATGTCGGCCGGCGCGCGCGAGGTGCTGAAGAAGCGCGGCCTGACCGAGGTGCTGTTCCTCGAGTGGGACTTCGGCAACCGCGACTTCGGCCCGATCGCGAACCGCATCAAGGACGCCAAGCCCGACTTCGTGTGGGTCGGCGCGATCGGCCTGGACGGCAACCTGCTGCTCGACGCGATGAAGAAGATCGAGTACCAGCCGCCGCAGCACTTCTACCTGTACCCCGCGCCTGGCCCGCTGGTGTCGCTGCCGGAGGCGAAGAACGCGCTGTCGGTGACGATCTTCGAGGAGCAGCCGCCGTTCTCGAACGCGCCCGGCGCGGCGGAGTTCATCAGGATCTACCACGAGCGCGCTGCGGCAGCCAAGCTGCCCGACGTCCAGGTCGAGGTGCAGGCCGGCGCCTCGTACACCGCGTGGCAGATCCTCGAGGCCGGCGTGATGGCCACCAAGAGCCTGGACGACAAGGCGATCGGCACCTGGCTGAAGGCCAACCGCGTCGACACGATCCAGGGCAAGCTGCGCTTCAACGGCGCCGGCAACTACGGCGACGACCTGATGCGCATCAAGCAGGTCCAGAACGGCCGCTGGACCGTGGTCTACCCGAAGGAGTTCACGCACTCCGGCGCCACCTTGCAAGCCTCCTGAGTCGCCATGTCGGGCTTCACGCTGCCGAGCGCCACCTTGCTGGCGCAGAGCATTCTGTCGGGCATCTTCGTCGGCGCCCTCTACGGCCTGCTCGGGCTCGGCCTGAGTTTGTCGTGGGGGCTGCTGCGGCTGATCAATTTGGCCCACTTCGCGTTCGCCTTCCTCGCCGCCTACCTGTGCTACCAGATGGCGACGATGGGCATGGACCCGCTGCTGACGCTGGCCGTGATCGTGCCGCTGTTCTTCGCGATCGGCGCCGGCCTGCATGCGGCGATGGCGCGCTTCGCGATCACGCCGTTCAATTCGCTGCTGGTGACCTTCGGCCTGACGGGGCTGGTCGAGGCGCTGATCCAGACCGTCTGGACCGCCGACTTTCGCAAGCTCGAGTCGGCCTACGGCGAGCACCGCTTCAAGATCGCGGGCCTGTTCGTGCCGCTACCCGAGCTGATCACGCTGCTGCTGGCCGTGGGCCTGTCGGTCGCGGTGTGGGCGGTGCTGCGCCACACCGATCTCGGCAAGGCGCTGCGCGCTTCTGCGGAAGATGCACCGATCGCCGCCGCGTTCGGCATCCACCAGCAACGCAACGCGCTGCTGCTCGCCGGCGCATGCTCGGCGCTGGCCAGCGTCGCGGGCGTGTGCCTGGCGCTCGGCTTCACGCTCGCGCCGTCGCAGATCTACGCCTGGATCGGCGTCGTCTTCGCCGCGGTGATGCTGGGCGGTCTGGGCCGCGCGCTGGCACCGCTGATCGCCGGCGTGGTGATCGGCGTGAGCGAGGCCGTGACGATGGCGGTGACCGCCCCCTCGTGGGCGCCGCTGGTGTCGTTCACGCTGCTCATTGCAATCCTGCTGCTGCGCCCAGGGCGGGCCGCATGAGCGCCTCCCTGCCCGAAGCGCGTGCCGCGCTCCCTGCCGGAGCGGCGGAGCCACGCAGCCGGGCCTTCGGCGTCCGCTGGATGGGCAGTCGAACGCCGATCGCGATCGTCGCGCTGGCATGTGCGCTGGCCTTCGTGCCGCGGCTCGGACTGCCGGCGTTCTACGACTCGCTGCTGTACCTGATCTTGCACTGGGTCGTGCTGGCGACCTCATGGAACATCCTGTCGGGCTACGCGGGCTACTTCTCGTTCGGCCACGGCGCCCTCTTCGGCGCCGGGCTGTACACGACGAGCACCCTGCTGTCGCGCTGGAACTGGCCGTTTCTGTGGACGCTGCCGGTCGCCGCCGCGGTGGCCTGCGTGCTCGGCGTCGCGCTCGGCGCGATCGTGTTTCGCGTCAAGGGCATCCGCGGCGAGGTGTACGCGCTGCTGACGCTGGCGGTCACCTTCGTGCTCGGCACCATCATCGTCAACACGCCGATCGACGGCGGCAACGGCGTGTCGCTCGCGGCCGTGCCGGTGCCGGCGATCGGTCCGACGCCGTCGTCGACCTTCTATCTGCTCGCGCTCGCCGCGGCGACGCTGACGATGCTGGTGGCCTGGGGCGTCGCGGTCTCGAAGCTCGGGGTCGGGCTGTTCGCGATCCACGACGACGAGGACGCCGCCGAGGTGATGGGCGTGCCGACCTACCGCTACAAGCTGATCGCGTTGGCGATCTCGTGCGCGCTCGCCGGCGTGGCCGGCGGCATCCATGCGCTGTTCCTGAACTACGTGACGGTCGGCGAGGTGTTCACGATCACGGTGCCGCTGACGGTGGTGCTGATGAGCGTGCTCGGCGGCACGCGCCACTGGGCGGGGCCGGCGGTCGGCGCGGTCGCGATCACGCTGCTGCTGTACAGCTTCACCGCGGCCAACTACGCGGTCGCCGGCAAGGCGATGGTCGGCGTGATCCTGATCGCGGCGATCCTGTTCATGCCCGACGGCATCCTGCCGCGGCTGCAGCGGCTGCTCGCGCGGCGGCGTGCGCCGCTGCCGCCGCCTGCGGCAGCGCTGGTGCCGCCGCCGGTGCGGCCGGTCGGCGTCGCCGTGGGCACGGTCCTGCTCTCGGCACGCGGCCTCGCCAAGTCCTTCCGCGGCGTCAAGGCGCTGGCCGGCGTCGACGTGGAGGTGCGGCGCGGCGAGATCCTCGGCCTGCTGGGCCCGAACGGCTCCGGCAAGTCGACCTTCATCAACGTCGTCAGCGGCCATTACCTGCCCACCGGCGGCAGCATCGTCTTCGAGGGCCAGGACCTGACCGGCCGCGCGGCGCACCGCATCGCACGCGCCGGCATCTCGCGCACCTACCAGATCCCGCGGCCCTTCGGCCACCAGACGGTGCTCGACAACGTCGCGCTGGCCACGCTGTTCGGCGGCGGCGTCTCGTCGGCCGCGGTGGCGCGCCGCGAGGCGATGACGTGGCTCGCCTTCACCGGCTTGCAGGACAAGGCCCATGCGCACCCCGCCGACCTGAACCTGCACCAGCGCAAGTTCCTCGAGCTCGCCCGCGCCCTCGCCTCGCGCCCGCGCCTGGTGCTCCTCGACGAGGTGCTGTGCGGCCTGACGCCGAGCGAAATCGACGATGCCGTCGCGCTGGTGCGGCGCATCCGCGACCAGGGCTCGACGGTGGTCTTCGTCGAGCACGTGATGCGCGCGGTCATGGCACTGACCGACCGCGTCGTCGTGTTCGACCACGGCGAGCTGCTCGCCGAGGGCCTCGCCGCCGAGGTGATGCAGCGCCCCGAGGTGATGACGGCTTACCTCGGCCCGGCGCAGGCCGCCGCGCTCGAGCAGCCGGAGCCAGCGGCGGCCCCGCCGCGCCCGACCATGCTCGAGGTGCGCGAACTGCAGGTGGCCTACGGACAGGCGCCCGCGCTGTGGGGCGTGTCGTTCGAGCTGCGCGAGGGCGAGCTGCTGTGCGTCGTCGGCCCGAACGGCGCCGGCAAGACAACGCTGATCAACGCGCTGGCCGGCGTGCAGCGCGCACGCGGCGGCCGCATCGTGCTCGAGGGGCGCGACCTCACGGCGCTGCCGCCGCACCGCTTCTGCGAGGCCGGTGTCGCGATCGTGCCCGAAGGCCGGCGGCTGTTCGGCTCGATGAGCGTGCTCGAGAACCTGGAGATCGGCAGCGTGCTGCCGGCCGCCAAGGCGCGCCGCGCCGACTCGCTCGAGATGGTGCTGGCCTTGTTCCCGGCACTCAAACCGAAGCTGGCGCAGGCGGCCGGCGAGTTGTCGGGCGGGCAGCAGCAGATGGTGGCGATCGGACGCGCACTGATGGCGCGGCCGCGCTTGCTGCTGCTCGACGAGCCTTCGCTCGGCCTGTCGCCGCTGATCGTGAACGACATGTTCGGCGCGATCCGGCGCATCAACCAGGAAGGCACCGCGGTGCTGTTGGTGGAGCAGAACGTCTCGATGGCGCTGCGCGTGGCCGACCGCGCCTACGTGCTGGAGCAAGGCCGCATGGTGGCGGAGGGCACGCCCGACGCATTGATGCAGCGCGACGAGATCCGTCGTGCCTACCTGGGCCTGTGAACGCGAGTGCGATCCGCATGAAAGCCAGCCATGATCTACGTCCTCTACCTGCATGACAAACCCGGCGGCGCTGCGCTGCGCCAGCGGGTGCGCCCGCAGCACAAGGCCTACCTCGGCGCGGTCGCTGATCGCATCGCCTTCGCCGGCCCGCTGACCGACGACGACGGCGTGACGATGATCGGCAGCCTGCTGGCGATCGACTTCGACAGCC
>Ga0307508_10003523_pt1 | contig 15776 bp, 12 predicted proteins | sample 9_EM_MG_FD_203089 | JGI IMG/M metagenome (GOLD analysis project Ga0307508, IMG submission 203089) | Populus trichocarpa ectomycorrhiza microbial communities from riparian zone in the Pacific Northwest, United States - 9_EM | ecosystem: Host-associated > Plants > Roots > Unclassified | place...
AAATTTAAATTTTATTTATTTTTTTTTATTTTAAATTAATATTTTTTTTGTTTTTATATCATTTTGATGCGTTAATTTCAAAAATAATTTTTAAAAAATAAAAAAATATATTTTAATACATTTCTAAATGAAAAACACTTTAAAAAACAACCGCAATATAGTTAATTGGAAAATCAACACTCAAACTCAGGGACTTCATTGTAAAATGTTAGACAACTAGCTAGATGAAAAAAGCCATGATTTTCTATTTATTTATTGGATCTTGTTAAAATTTGATTAAGAAATTTGATTAATATTCAATTGGCTTTGTCAAATTACCTCGAAAAGCCTTCAAACTAGAACTATGGATACTATTTTATTTGTCTTTGTTATTTTTATTTTTATATATATATTTTTAGCTTAATTTTAGATTTTATGTTATTTCTTCTTTCTAATTTATCATTCCCTGCCTGAGACCTATTTAAAGATCCCTTTTTGTGTGGCATACAAATTTAAAAAGAACTTAATTAGTAATAAAACTACAATTTGGGTTCTTCTTGTTGGGATCATTTTTCTTCGATTTCTCTTTGAATCTTCAGCCAACCCAACAACCTATACATGGATTAAAGTCTTTGAATGAACACTACGTACAACTTGGTTGAATTATATTTCCATGCATTATTAATTATTATATGATTTGTTAACTAGAGTCCAAGATCTCAATCTTCTTTTTTTCAAGTGTTTTGTTTTTATTAATTATTCTAGACGAGACAAGGCATTAATTAGTAACAGTTAAACTGAGAAAAATGGAGCTCGAGCTTGAAGCTTAGCCCTTTTTCCCGATTACAAACACACGAATTAAACACATAATAAGTGATTTACTGTATATTCATCAACTTTTTAAACAATCCAGACCAATCTTCAAAGAGATAGCGTTCTCATCATTCTCTCTCTACAAGAGTAACATCGAGCTCATATACTCTTACTAGAGAGAGATGAGCCATACATTTCGTGAAGGGTTTTGCTTCTTCTTCTTTTTTAAGAAAAAAAACTTCTGGTGCCTATGGAACTAAATTGTCAACTCGATCAACATAATTAATAGAAAAAGACTTGGTGCATAATTTAGCATTGCTCTGCCAGCAAGAAACGTTGTTGACCATGGGCATGGGGACACTGAGAGATGCTGTCTGTTCTGTCTATTGCTTGTAGAATCTCAAGTCAATCTCATGCTCTATCTAATGGGCTCTCGACATTTTCTTAACAGTGACAGAACTCGAATACTTCCAACTCGCATGGACGAGTTCCAGGTATATCTTACAAAAAAGTAGGTGGAATCGAGGTTTAAAGTCCATGTAGATCCACACCTTCTATCTTTGCCTTGTTTATTTTTTCAAAACTATAATAGTTAGTTTGAAGTTTTTCTTACAGAATGACCTCATTAAGTCTCTCTTGTCCATTGTCACTTCCCAACTGGAAGATTTTCCCTGGATGACTAATTTGGTGGTTCTGTGGGTAAAATTGTTTCATACCCATTTAATTGATTCATGCATGGTGCCGATTGTTTCTTTTAGCCCCAACAAAATAATTTTCAATTTTTATTTAAAAAACATCAAATGAATATTTTTAGATTTTTTTATGATTTTTTTATCCACTATTAAAAATATAAAAAATTATTTAATATATTTTTTAAAAACATCTAACACATATACGTGTTGGTCCAAATGGGTTTTGGGATGCAATGAGTTTGTCTTTGTTTTTTCATTCTTGAATTCTCACCTCATCCCTTTGAGGATTTCTTAGTTCCAATTCTCTTCATAAAGATCTTAAATCTTAACGAGCAGAAAGTCTTCTTGAAGATGTACACAACCTTATATTTAAGATAAAACAGATTTTCGAATATTCTTGATAATTTTTCTCAAGAAAAATATAGTTTTTAGCAATTTTTTATTCTAATCTTGCTAAATCTCTCCATTAAAAACAAATCCTTTTCGAATCGAATTAGGACACATAATATAAGGCTCCATTTTTTTTTTAATTTTTTGTTTATAACCAGAAGTTGTTGATTAACCAGGCTTTTGACCATTAAAGGGATGTCCATCAACTTAATAATTCAGTATGGACCCCATACATAGTTGTGTTGTGTATAGAAATCCAGACAGGTCAATCTGAGGAAGCTTTTTGCCTGAAACTGAAAGTAGTTCTCAGGGTTCAGAATTCAAAGCGTTACCAACAGATACAAAACGTAGAATAAAGTTTTCATTTTCTTTGAAACCCTATTGGTTCTGAAGTTTCATCGAAGCTTCTCCATGGTTTACCAAAATCGAGAGGAAAAGAGAAGCCAAAAGAGGCTTATTTATTCAACAAAAGTAATAGAAGCAAAGCAAGAAAAGTAATCCATGGAAGTCTGTCCTACCTCTATTATTTGGTAAAAGTATTTGAATATCTGCATGTCTATATCTCTAGTTTTCTCTTTTTACTTCTTTTTACTCCATATGTTGTCTTCATGCGTGAAACCTCCCAATTTCTCTTCTCTCCCCATGTTTTCTTGTTTCTTATTTTGGTTCGCGTGATTTTAAGTTTTGACCATTTTTTGTGTGTTTTCATTTGTTGTTGTGAATCTTTTTCTTGGTTGTCTGGATTTACTCAATCTCACTCTGATATCATGTTGATATTCTGAAGTTTGGAGCTTTGCTGATACCTTTTCTCTTGATCGTGTGAATTTTGTTCTTTGTGCTTTCAAGATCAGCTTTTGAAGGCAGGCAAAAAATTTGGCATTTGAACAAGATCCCTACCACTAGTTCTACTCATTCAACTTTGCAAAAAAAATGAAGTGTTTTCAGTACTACTTCAAGGACAAATCAAGAAGCAGGGGACGAAGATCAGCACCGGAATTGAAACAGCGAAGTATAACGAAGACCGATGATTCTTTATGCACTAGTGATGGGATGATCAAGTCTTCATGCTCAGAAACTTCACAGAGAGGTATATCAGAAATGTATGAAGAGAAGGCTCATAATCTGAGAGTCTTTTCTTTCTCAGAGCTCAGAAATGCAACTAATGGTTTCAGTAGGCTGTTTAAGATTGGGGAAGGTGGATTTGGTAATGTCTATAAAGGTTCAATCAAGCCTGCTGGTGGAGAAGGTGACCCTATTGTTGTTGCAATTAAGAAGCTTAACGCAGATGGCTTCCAGGTATGACTTTTAAGCCTGGGAGTTTGCATAAGATTTTTTTGTTTCGTTGTTGAGGTTGAATATATATATATATATATATATATATATATATGCAATTGGATTGAATATTAGTGACAAGTCCATCTTGAGTTCAAATTTCACTTTAATGTTCTGGTAATCATCTTTTATAAGTTCATTCTTCAAGTGGTGACTGCTTATTCATTTTTTCTGTTTCTCATAGGGTCATAAACAATGGGTGACCGAAGTTCAATTTCTTGGTGTTCTGGAGCATCCAAATCTTGTCAAACTTTTAGGATACTGTGCCGTGGATGGCGAAAGAGGTATCCAGAGACTTCTTGTGTATGAGTTTATGCGAAACAAAAGTTTAGACGATCATCTTTTCAACAAGGCATATCCTGTGCTTCCCTGGAAGACAAGATTACAAATAATACTTGGAGCAGCTCAAGGATTAGCTTTTCTACATGAAGGGTTGGAAGTTCAGGTTCTCGTCTAAAACATGCTTGATAAGTACTTGTGCCCACGCGCATCTGCATATATCAGTGCTGTTTATGTGAATACAAACAGAGAGCTTGTAGGTTCCTTCATAGAATTTCCACAGAGGACTGAAATTTGGTTAATGAACCTTATAATCTCTCCCCGGTGGATCAACCTCCTTTTACGAGGCTTTATGGCATCTGAATGTTACCTGTGCTAGAAAATCTTAGAGAAGAACCTTTCTTATGAACTGAAATCATGTGATTCCCGTGGCTTGATTGTAGTTCGGAACCTTTTACAACAGTAAGAAGAATGAAGCAACAATTGTTGCAACATTAAAACTTTTGATAACAGGTTGCTTCTGTCTAAATCTGTAGTTCAATGTCCTTGGATTCTGCCCATAAGTAATGGTGGTAGTTAAATATTCATCTAATCTGTCATATTCACTACTTGGCATGCAATATGTTATGTTCAGGTCCTCTGGATTTTAGTTTATGCTTCGATATTTTACCTTTTTCTACTTCCTTTTCGCAATTGATGCTGCAGGTTATATATCGAGATTTCAAGACTTCCAATGTGTTATTAGATGAAGATTTGAAACCAAAGCTTTCAGACTTTGGGCTTGCTAGGGAGGGACCAATGGCTGGACGAACGCATGTCTCAACAGCAGTAAGTATCATGAACATTTGTTTGTTGCGTTAGATGCCGACTGCATCCTTCTCATGGGATTCTTTTTATGCTGACAGGTAGTTGGGACATATGGATATGCTGCGCCAGATTACATTGAGACAGGGCATCTCACAGCCAGAAGTGATGTTTGGAGCTTTGGTGTGGTACTATATGAGATTCTTACGGGCAGGCGATCGTTGGAAAGAAACAGGCCGAAAGTGGAGCAGAAGTTATTGGAATGGGTAAAGCAGTTCCCTGCTGATAGTAAAAAGTTTGGTTTGATAATGGATCCACGACTTGAAAACCAGTATTCTATGAGTGCAGCTCGGAGGATTGCCAGGTTAGCAGACAGTTGTTTGTTAAAGAGCGCAAAAGGTCGACCAAAGATGAGTCAGGTGGCAGAGACCTTGGAACAGATAATCCAAGATTCATCAGAAGGAAGCCCTTCAAAGAATAGTTTTGAAGCCACTGGAAATGACGACCTGATTGACTCGAGTAAGAAGCCGGATCATATAGAGGTCTCTGAGTCTTGGAAACGGCGAATGGCACACCTGGCGAAACTCAGTGAGCACGTTGACGGTGCCAGTAGAAGAAGATTTGTGATCATGCAGAGGGCCAAAGTACCCTGAATTGATTGCTGGCATTGCATATTGGCGCACTGGTATGTTCTGATGATTCATTCCAAGCTAACTAGATTAACTAGTTAAGAACCTCGCACGAACAACTTTTATGTGGAAGTGAATAGTTGGTTTCAAAATATGATGATGCTAGTATATGTCATGGTAGTTTTAATTGAAGAGGCAGGCCTTTTCTGTGTGCAGGCAAATTGCGTGGAAGAGTATTGTCTTTTGCTTTTTGCATGGCTTCTGTAGCAGACTACTTGTATAGAAACTTGTGAATTACCAAGGAAATAAAGCAGATCGGGAAGAGGATAAATGGATTTAAATCAGTTTTCACTTTATTTGACTCACAATATCTAGTGAGTTTTTTTTTTGGGCGCGCGCGCGTGTGGATAATCCAGATAGATGATTTTATTAACACCAAGTTAGTGTTTTGTCTCCTACACATCAATGCCTAAACCTTCTGCAAGTGAGGAGAAGTCTTCAAGGAGCACGGGGCAGATTTTAGCCCCTATCCATCTTGCGAGTCATTGGAATTTTGCAACATGGTAAACTCATCTTTTTGGAGTAAAGAGCTCCGATAATTTCTTGATATCAGCTTGTAATTTACGAGGCCACACCCATTTCTTCAATCCAAATATCACACCCCATGAGTGGATAGAAACCATCACTGTGAACTCAAAACTTCTTTAGCTGCAAGCATCATCTTTAGACGAACCAAATTTAACTATCTTGTGTATCTGATCCTCACTGCCATTCTCTATCCTGAAACTGTGGTCATTTACTTCGAATCCCAAGCATTGTGTCAAAGTCCAAGAGTACAGAGTTCAATACAGAAGAATGGAGAGAACAGGAGGACAGAGCGGGGGTGTGGCGAAGAAGATATGCAACTACAACTTTCTCGCCTTGAGATGTAGCAGCAGCGAAACCATAAAAAGCTGAAAGATGCATCCAAATGTCGGAAGCCATCTGTGAACAGTAACAAAAGATGAGGATGGTCATCATCTTAAACATATTTAGAAAAATTAAAACAATAACCACCCCGTTCCCTTTTTTTCCTCACCATTAGACTGATTTTAGAGCTTGGCTGTACACAGTTAAAAGTTCTGAAAGTGCGAGACCCAGCTTTAGGAGAAATGTGCACAACTATACAAAAATCTGTATTTGTTCGCGGTTCTTTCACTCATTCTTGAAAAGGAAATATCAGCAGTATGCACTGCATCTCCTCAAGAACAGAAACAAAATTTTGAATATTATGGCAGAGGTTAAACACTATGACTGCTGATATAGATAAAAAATGCAAAGAGGGAACTTTCCCTGTTAAATGTTCTGTTGTTTCCAATTATAAAAAATGAAAAAGATTCAACCTTAGCCGATAAATGAATTTGACTCAATGGCTGAAAGCTCTTCGTAAACATCCACCCCAAAGCCCCAATACTTGTTTCACACAAAAATAATCAGATTTGAAGCAGATCTAAATCTACTTCGCAAAGAGAATATTAGGAAAAATGTGCTGCTCAAAAGCCAGGAATTATTAACGCAAGATACAAATACGGCAGCGAGTTTGGCCATGTGGCAAAGCTACAAATTGTAACGGATGCACAATAATTCAAACTTATACATACCAACTTAACTCGATCTTCTAAGCCAAAATTCTAAACTAGTTGGGATTGGCTTCCATGTGTCCTTAATTAAGAGGCTGAGAAGGTATAATACCCTCAACCATGAATTTTCCCTCATAATACCCTCCAAAGCCCCGAGACAACCATAAGAATCATAAAAAAATTGATGTGAAGAACCCACATTACCTCCACAGATAGTCTTCGAACAAGAATGTGCACTATAATACTGGCAGGTGCACGCCAAGAAATGAACTCAGAGGCCATGATTTATCTGCAAAGATTTTAAATTTTCCCCTTATGGCCCCACGCCAATGGATGCATGCTTAATTCCAATTGTCGACAGAGCCTACACATTAGTCTGTTCATCCCACCATTTATGCTGTTGCATCAACAAGAAATTCTACACCATGAACAGAATTCAACTCAGTGAACAGTTTCCTCAGAAATGAGGATGGTAAAACATATTATTTTCAGCTGCTCTGCTTTACCTGATACTAGCTGATCTATTGACTGATGGGTAAACCACGTTTTCTTTTAGGTTATACCCTATTCTTGTATCTCTCCTTCTACATCATGCAAGTTTCCAAGAGCAGAAAGCAGCTTACCTAATACCATATCAACCAAAGAAGATTACTGTCTCCTTATGCATGGTGCTTCAAAAAATCATTGCCACTATAATGTGTAGGCAGCTGGGTAATCTTCAACAAGGCATACCAGGTTCTGCTTTCACACAAGGTTTTAGCACATCACGAAAACTGAAGTCCTGGAAACCCATCCAACAAGCTTTCAGGATCCACCATAACCAATTTCCATCCGTTTAAGTGAACCCTGATTTTCATTCTTTTTAAGACTATTTCTGCTCAAATAATCATATGTAACGTACATGAGGAAATCCAGAAACAGGCTCTTTTCAGGTGGTGGTTTTGGAACGTCAACATTATCTTGGATGTTACGGTAGGCTCTATCCATTAATTTTATGGAAATCTCATCAAAACCAAAGGAGATCTCATTCAACTTCTGACCCCACATTATGGTCTTTTCAGGCATTCCCTGCTTGCAAAAGTGAGATAATAGTAGATTGGCTGTAACGACATTAGGAACAAATGCCATCTTAAGCAATTTGGCAGTTACAATCATGGCGCGCTCCAGTACGTCAGTACAAACACCATTCATAACAGTGTTGTATGTTACTGTGTCCGGAACAACACCTGCTGAAATAAGCTCCTCCAGCATCATCACAGCTCGACTCATTTTCCGACCAGTACATAAGCCATGAAGACGAATATTATAAGTAGTGATATCTGGGTCCCATCCAGTGGCATACATTTTATTCACGACTTCATCTGTACTAACTGTGTCAAATGCTTTACAGTATCCATCAATCAAAGTATTGTAGGTGACAATATCAGGGATCAACCCAGTATGGTGCATGTTTCTAAATACATCACTTGCTGACTTCATCCTGCCTTCTTTACAGAGACCGTTAATGATTATATTGGTAGTAAAAATATCAGGAAGAAGACCCTTTCGCGCCATCTCCCTCTCCAACATCAATGCTTCCTGCAGCCTCCCACTGTTGCAAAAGCCACGGATCAAAGAGTTATACACAAAATTGTTGGGCATGAACCCTTTTTTTGACATTTGTAAAAATACATCATATGCCTCATCCACTAGACCAACTATAGAAAGACCATTAATAAAGGCTGAAAAGGCAACAGCATCAGGATGTATCCCCCTCCCTTCCATCTCATTCCACAGGCTATAAGCACCTGCCACATCCCCCATCCTGAAGTACCCATCCAAAAGCAGAGTAAAAGCTGCTTTGTTGATGGGAAGGCCTTCTACTATCATCTCATACAAAAGGTCCCTCGCTTCTTGCAGCCTCCACAACTTGGATAAACCCATGATTAGTGAACTGCATGTCAAAGATGAAGGAAATAAACCAAATTTAACCATCATTCTATATGCTTTATAGGCTTTCTCTTCTAAGCCAGCCCTGCTATAAGCTGCTATTATTGAATTAAAAGCAACTACAGTTGGAGTTATTCCTTTCTCAAGCATATCCTCTAAAAATTTCATGGCCTCATCCAACCAGCCAGCCCAACACAAGCCTGAAACACAAATATTATATAGTGAACTAATTGAGAGCGAGCCTGATTGTGACAAATCCCTCAACAATCTGTCACGGTCTTCCTCTCTTCCATATCTATAATGCCCTGCAACCAGAATATTAAAAGTTGTACAATCAGGAGCTACAGCCTTGCTCTTCATTTCTTCATAAAGCATGTTTGCCTGACCAATGTCCCTCGCCTTAACATATCCATTCATCAAAGTATTATAGCATACAACATTGGGAATGTGACCGGCCTCTTTCATCCCATCAAAAAGATTCCTTGCTTCCATCATATTTCCCTGATTGCAAAATGCATTTATGACTGTACCAAAAGTAACCAAGCTCGGTGTACAACCATTATCGATCATGAAGCGCATCCAACCAAGTGCATCAAAAGTCTGTCCCCTTGTACAGTATGCATTAATCAAAATGTTATACGCATAAACATCTGGTTGACACTTAAACTTCTGCATCACGCACAACAAACTCTCCCCAACTTTAACATGTCCTTTTCTACAGAAACCAAGAATCACCGCATTAAAGTTACGATTGCAAGGTCTAGGCCCTTGATGAATCATACCCCTAAGCAACTTCCAAACACTACCATGATCACCAATTCTAAGCAACAACTTAAAAAGAATTGTAATTGCTGATGAACTTGGCCTCAAACCCACCTCCCTCATCCTTCCCACAATCTCCAATGCCTCACAACCCATTTCCACTTTCAAAAAGCCCCGCATAAGCGTATCGAGAACTGAGAAATCCGACTCAAATTCAGCATGCCTTTTCCACATAAACTCCACTACCTCCCTACTCCTATCAACCCCAACTCTCCTAATAACCCAAGAAACCACATCTTGAGCAAGGAACTTGAGATTCTGTGCACCTAAAACATGTGCCGCGACACAAGAAGACTTGACCATTTCATCAGAATCATCTTGAAATGCAAACTTAAAAAACCCAAATGCAGTTTCTCTAGATTCTAATGATTTCATTATCTTAACTAAAAAATAAGGGCAATTGTTTTTAGCAAATCCCTTCAAAATGTAACCTTGGCCTTGTTTAATAATTCTAGACAGCCCAACAACTACTCTCCTCCTCTCATTTGAGTTCAAATAGCTTAAAGAATCGATCTTTTTATCAAAAAGAGGCAGAAACTGATCAAAATAATTAATCTTTCTAGTATTACAAGAACTAGAACAGAAAGAATTTGTCTTTTTGGGGAGACAAGTGATTTTGAAGAGAGTTAACATTTGCGAGTTCAGTGTTTGGTGGGAAAACAAGGGAGATTTAAAGTAGTGTACCTTAAGGGAGTTGCCCACCACATAGCCTACTTCATCAGACATCCGGGGGCCGCCGGAGAGTGAGGTTCAGCTGGGGTTTTGATCTTTTTCGTGGAGAAAAGGGGAACTCAGTTTTGGACCGCAGTTTGGATTCTTGCAAGAAATGGATTCAAGTTATGGACAGAGATTGAACATCTTAGGCTCCAAAGGGTTTGACAAGGTTGGGTTTGTTGGGCTTGCTAGAGCTACAGAGCAGCAAGTTTAGGTTTTGCGGTATCCCAGCACGGCCTGTGTTGGTCCCTACGCTTAGCTCCACGCTAATGCAATACGTTTACTTATTAATTCACAATCATTTAAAAATAATTTTTTTCTTGCAAAATAAATATCAGTGCCCTTTTTCTCGTCAATATTAATTATCAAAAATTTAATTAATAATATTATGATAAGATCATTTCTCCATAAATTCTTAATTTCAACGTACATGATATAGTTTTAGAAGGATGAAGAAATGAAATGATTTTCATTATACTATAGCCAGACAAAAATACCATCTCTTATTGTAATATGTACATAAAAAACCTCTGGTATAACAGCTTAACCTTCTATAGCTTAGTGGCTGCTAAATTTCGTAACACTCAATTTTCTAACAGTTACTGCCTTTGCATTTCAATAAAAACATTGGATAATTCACCTAGCATCACGTTCCTTTATTTGGTGCTACAACTTGAAAATTTTAGGTTTTTTTTTTTTTTTTCAAATTAGCACAACAAACCTAAAAATTCAGGGGGAATGACAACATTTAATTTTTTTTTTTAATGAAATGACATAGTTTGACATTGTCGTACTTCTTAAATACGACATTCATTAAATGTCGTGCTTCACAAACGCGACATTAATTAAAATTTAAGAAGAGCATATCGAATACACGACATTGTTTCTTTCTCACGGGAAAATTCACTGAAACCCTCACTTCTCTCTTAAAAAAACCATTAAACACTTAGATTTTTCTCTTAAATCAACCAAAAATCAAACTCATCCTAGTCTCTAAGCATCATTTGACGTTTTTATGGTGAAAATCCACTGTTCCCTTTGTTGTTGTCGTCGCTGGCCCTCCCATTCTTGTAGTCCTATAAACAATGTAAATATACTACATTGCTATTAATTTGTATTTGGTATGGTTGAAATCAAATAATTATTTAGGTTGAATTCCGGGTTTATGGTGAATTCAGGGCTTGTTAAATCAGTGATAAATTGGTAAAAAATACATTCAATTAGAGTTTATCTGACATAGTTGAACATGAAAATAAGTTAAATTAATGATGAATTAACTATTTCAATTAATTATGTGTTGTATTTAATTTAGGTTAACTTGTCAAATTAGGGATTTTGTGTATATTGTTGTAATCAGCTAATAATGTAGCTATATACGTACACATGTTCATACAATAGAGCATAGATATTGCTAAATTATGATGAATTACTTGTTTCATTGAATTGTTAATAAGTTGATGAATTTAGTATTTTCTTGAAAATAAATTAATTTGCTATGAATTTGCGTTTGATTTAATACAATTGACCATGAAAAATATCAATTGATAATGTATCATGAATTATATTTATTTTTTTGTTAAGTTTGTTTTAATGTTAAATTTTTTGAATTTGATTGAATTAATTATGAATTTTTCCAATTAAGGTAGAGGTAATGCAGTTTAGTTATAATTACGTTAAATTGACTAGCATCCGATTTTTTTTATAAAATATCTAGTAGCATATTTATATTATCACATTATAGTGGAAATGTTGTTCCTAACATGAACAGTAGTATCACATACAATGACATGAGCAGTTTGTTGTTAACTGTTAATTTAAGCACGTTGTGTGTAGAAATGAAAGAAATCATTTGTCATGGACTTGAATGGAATTATAATGATGTTGATGTTGAAATAACTTGGAGGTGTCAAATTGATGGACAACAATATTATCATGTACCGATTATGTGTGATTGTAGTTTTAAGATAATGATTGATTCTTTCATTCAAAATGGTTTGAACATAATGATATTGTATGTAAATAGTCGACCACAATCCATGTGTGTCCCAACTTCTATTGGTCCTTAAAATTCAGTTGTTCGAGGTAAAAATAGTTTATTGTGGATGATTTGCTGCAAAGAATAGATGTTTGACAATCTTTTTGTTGATCAACATAGATTTGACTATTATAAGCCTAGTGATAATGAAGATGATGTTGATGATGAAATTATTCCTCTTGTTTCTGAATTTAAAGATGCTTATAGGTCTAGTTTTGTTATTTCACATAATTGCGCACTTAATCATAGACATATTCGAGGAGAGTCCGATTTGAAGGTTAGTCAAACATTTAGCAGTAAAAATATTTAATGTTGTTAAACAGTGACACATTGCACACTCGGTTGAGTACTGAGTCTAATAGTCGAACTCAATATTTGTTCAATTATAATACGTGCAAGCACCAAAATGTAAGTGGTATTTGCATGAAGGTATCATAAAATATTGGATTCATTTGATATAGTAAAGTTAAAAAGACCACACATATGTGCTGCAACCTTTGTCTAAAAATACCACCATCAACTTGATGCAAATCTTATTGTTAATGCTATATCAACCACTGCAATGAATAATCTTTTAATGATGGTTGTAAGCATACATGATGAAATAAAATTGCATTATAAATATAAAATATCATATAACAAAGCATGAGTTGCAAAACAGAAGGTGAATGAACATCTTTTTAGTTCAATGTTATTACATGTTATGCCGAAAATCAATTGGACTTCACACAGTTTGTTGATGGTTATTACTCGTTTGCATAATGAGATGGATATAAGAGAAAGTCATGCATGTTAAAGGTGTGGCATATGCAATGACACGAGGTATAATAGAAAAATATGTCCTAATCAACAACATATGTGTAATAATTTATCAAGTCATGTTACAATATATTATGATAATTTTTTTAATCATATTAAACTTATATAATTTCATATCAATCACAAGTACTATAGCACGAGATGTCACGCACTCGAGGCGGTAGATTGTCTGCTTATGTTGAGCGTCCATATTTGAACGATGATTAAGGTGAGCATTGCTATAAGCATGAGTCACAATACATGCCTGTCAGTCCTGCCGACACTTCTGTCGTGTGGTTGCAAGGTCGACATGGATCATAACATTATTGAAATATCGCGTTTCTGAACTACAATATCTTCAAACTGTGCTATTTTGCCAAAACATTTTCATCCTATTTTATTTCAGCATTTAATTATAATTTTGGGTGTTAATTGCCTAATTTATCCAAAATTTAAGCCTATTTTGTCGACAATTTAGTCAACCCAACAAATATAAGGAACATTGTTTGATGCCATTGGATTTCACAAGTGTAAGATTCTCAATGCAAATGCCAAGACGTGTTCTTTACCAAAATGGCAAATGAAAAGAGCAGCAATTTTTCAACACCAAAAGATTATAATCAGTTCACCAAATGAAAGGAGAGGAAGTAAAGGAATAGCAAGTCACAGGTAAAACATTTCGAAGCTTTGTTTTCTTTAGATTATTTTTTTTTAGTTTTAAAGACAAAAATAAATATTTTAAAATAAAATTATCAACACTTTAAAAAATAACCTAAATACATTCCAAACACTACCTTAAATCTAAGGCATCCCAGGACGGATAAATTGATAGCATACATTGATTTCATTCTGTGGAGCAAAATAAACGGTCCATTTCATTTTGAGGGAAATAAAGTATTAAATTCCTCCGCATCGAATGAAATCGAAAGAAAGAATATCTCAACGGTGCCATAACCATCGGATTATTTCAATTGATTAATGCCACCACTGGGTTCACCAGCTCATGATTCTCCAACAGCAAGAAATTACAATAAAAAGGGAATAAAAACATGAAAGCAAAGCCAATAATTGCTAGGTCCTCTGAATTATTATCATGAAAAGGTCCACTGAATTATTTTGGCCTACCTAAAATTATTATATAGTCTTAATTTAATTTAATTGCTTGTCCAGAATTATCATTTTCCTTGTATGTAATTCAGGAAATAATTGAATTTAATATACTCTTAATGTAACAGAAGCAAACCAAACACACAAGCATGAACACCAAAATGTTCTTGGATTCATTAACTTTCTCAAAATTTTTCTGGAGAAGTGGGAGAAAAAGAAGAGCTGAGAGGGGATCATTTCAAAGTAATACAATTAATCCTTTAACTTCTTAGCCCTTGTAAACATTAACCCCGAAACAAAAGCAAAAATCCATGGTAGGTCTGGCAACTCTCCTTCCCTGGCCTAGTCTCCAAATTACAGCCACACCCACCACACCTTTACAGATCAAGATTGACATATAAGTTCCCACAATTTTCTTTTTTGTGTTTTTTTTCTTTAACTGGGACTTATATCTCAAAATCGGAAATTTAATTTGCTTTTCATATAAAATCTTCTGTTCGATTGTTAAGCAACAGCAACTGTGCCCGTCCGTACAGTCTTGTTAGGGGTAGAATCCTTAGGATCTGATTTTCTGACAGATCTAGAAGAGGAGGATGACATTTTCCAGCTCTTCTTCTCCGTAGATTGATCTATCTCTATTTGTTCTTGCCTGCACTCCTTGCTACAGAATGGTGTGTTCCCTCTGCATAACAATTTTCAATCCCCGTCAGCAAAACAAGATCAATAATCATAAGCCCTACCCATGCATATAATACAACTCTTAGCGATTCGAGCCCATATGATGCAAAAACAGTTCACATATTATCTTACCACTCGCAATTCTTCTTACAATTTCAAGAACCCATTAGAGAGAAGGGAGTGGAATTATAAAAACTAACCTGTACATGTAGATGTCGGAGTTGCGACCGAGGGTTTTCCGGCAGAGAAAACAAGCTTCAAGAAAGTGAGGCTTGTGGGAATCCAGGCAACCACTGTAGTAAGACATGATTGATTTTCTAACTTCAAAGAAGAAACCAAAAGAGTTTTTTCCACCTCAAGGGTAGTAGTGAAAGTAGAGGAAAAAGCAAGGATGTAGGAAAGCCGTAAGCTCTAAGCAAGAAGAGAGGAGGAGAACTCTAAGTGGGAGATTGGCAGTTTATATAGAGAAAGACAGGGAGTGGACTTGGTGGGATCTAGTGCATGCAGGAGTAATGTATTATTGTGGTCTGTTACTTTATTACAACCTAGGTGAATTTTGATTGGTCTAAAATAGACTAGATGTGCTGTTCATTTTTGTAGTTTGTTTACGGTAGAGGAAATATCTTTTATTGGTTTTAAAAACCAGCGGCTGATTTGCTGAATCCCTGCTGCGGTGGTGGTATTGAATCCGCTACTGCTAGTCACGGTGCATGTATCTTTCTTGAAAGACACTTTTGTTATCATAATGATTCTATTTTTAGTTTTTAAACATTTGGTACCTAATCTCTACGTATTTCTCAATACAACCACTAATGGTGATATATTTATTTTCATCCCAAATATACACATTAACATTCAAAGGAGCCCTCGCAGACAAGAGAGGTTGGGAGTGAATGATATATATATTAAATGTATGAACAACATATTCTTCTTCCATGAATCTTTTGAATCATGCACTTATGATAAAAATTTATTATTTTGTTATTATTTCGAGTTTAAATTCAAAAAAACCATGTATAAAAAAAGAAATTTTAAAAACACCTATTTAAAATATAAAAAATTATTTTGGTCATTACATACAAGAGACTAAAACCTTATTAGAGAATTTTCTACCGGTTAAAACTTAAATCCGGAAAAATATTTGGGTATGAAAGCA
>Ga0307508_10003524_pt1 | contig 15775 bp, 11 predicted proteins | sample 9_EM_MG_FD_203089 | JGI IMG/M metagenome (GOLD analysis project Ga0307508, IMG submission 203089) | Populus trichocarpa ectomycorrhiza microbial communities from riparian zone in the Pacific Northwest, United States - 9_EM | ecosystem: Host-associated > Plants > Roots > Unclassified | place...
AACCTCGACCACATCTCACGATGCGGACGGGGTATCAACATATTTGGCGTTGACTTTTAGCACGCTGTTGAGTTCTCAAGGAACGGACGCTTCCTTTGAAACCGTATCACCGGTTTCTCCGGGCTTTTCCCTTCAGTGCCTTTCGGCCTTTCGTGTTTCCAACCTTACCAGATCCGTTTTCCGTTCCGTTTCCGGTCCGAATTTTGTTTCCGGTGGCCTGCTGGAGGGCCTTTGCCTTTCGGCTGTCCTTGACTTTAGCAGAGTCGCAGCGGCCGACCTAATCGGCTTCGCGATTACCTGCGGGGGTCAAAGTGCTCCGTCGGAATTGCATTCACGAACGGAGCGGTTCAGATGCCAACGGCTGCCGATGAACGTACCACGCCGCTCATCGCAACCGTTAAAATCTACCTCCCCACATGGCCCGTGTCAACGGGTTTCGGGGAGATGAACACCGTACCAGTTCGGCGGGGCGCTCCGCACATCGCCTGCGCAGCACCCGCGCATCACTCGCGCATCACCCGAAGGACGACGGCGGGGTCTCCAGTTCCTCCAGCTCGATGCCGGGGGCCGCGAGCACCACGTCGCCGGCGATGTGGACCGTGTGCTGCTCGCCCGTGTCCAACTCGCTGACCTGGTATTCGTCCACGGTGAGCGGGCCGATGTCGGTGGAGTGCCCGGTGCTGCCGAGCAGTGCCCAGGACTGGTCGAGGGTGCGCGGTGCGAGGACCGGGTCGGTGAAGGCGACGAGGCGGACGCGTACGGGCCCCCCGCCCGGTTCGAGCCGGAGCATGCGGGAGAGGGCGACGAGGAACGCCGGGGAGGTGCCGGTGAACGCGTGAGCCTGGGTGTTGCCCTCGGTCGCGTGCGCCCCGGACGGATCGGTACGGACCCAGGTCACGCCCTCCATCGCGCCGCCGCGCACCCGCCAGCTCGCGGCGTGCAGCTCCAGGCGCAGGGGGCGGCCGAGTTCGTCGAGGGTGAGGTCCACGGAACCGGCGTGCTCGCCGGAGGGCGAGGTGCGCTGTGCGACGTAACGCCATCCGCTGGGGCCCGGCGCGCAGTGGAAGTGCTCTTCGCCGAGGGGTGCGTGGTCGTGGGTGTCGTGGAGGGAGTAGCGGCCGCGAGGCATGGTGAGGGTCCTTGAATGGCTGGGGCCCGCCCCGCCGGAACGGCGCGGACGGGCCCTGGGGCCCCGCCGGTGCGGCGAGGCCGGTGACCGGCGCTGGGAGCGCCGGCCGGGGCGATCAGTAGCGGTAGTGGTCGGGCTTGTACGGGCCGTCGACCGGGACGCCGATGTAGTCGGCCTGCTCCTTGCGGAGGGTCGTCAGCTTGGCGCCGAGAGCCTCCAGGTGGAGCCGGGCGACCTTCTCGTCCAGGTGCTTGGGCAGCACGTACACGTCGGTCGGGTAGGACTCGGGCTTGGTGAACAGCTCGATCTGGGCGATCGTCTGGTCGGCGAAGGAGTTGGACATCACGAACGACGGGTGACCGGTCGCGTTGCCCAGGTTCAGCAGACGGCCCTCGGAGAGCACGATGAGCTTCTTGCCCTCGGGGAACGTCCAGGTGTGGACCTGCGGCTTGACCTCGTCCTTGACGATGCCGGGGATCGCCGCGAGACCGGCCATGTCGATCTCGTTGTCGAAGTGGCCGATGTTCCCGATGATCGCCTGGTGCTTCATCTTGGCCATGTCGGTGGCCATGATGATGTCCTTGTTGCCCGTCGTGGTGATGAAGATGTCCGCGGTCTCCACCACGTCGTCCAGGGTGGCGACCTGGAAACCGTCCATCGCCGCCTGCAGCGCGCAGATCGGGTCGATCTCGGTGACGATGACCCGCGCGCCCTGGCCGCGCAGCGACTCCGCACAGCCCTTGCCGACATCGCCGTAGCCGAAGATGACCGCGACCTTGCCGCCGATCAGGACATCGGTGGCGCGGTTGATGCCGTCGACCAGGGAGTGGCGGCAGCCGTACTTGTTGTCGAACTTCGACTTCGTCACCGCGTCGTTGACGTTGATCGCCGGGAAGAGCAGGGTGCCCTCCCGGTGCATCTCGTACAGGCGGTGAACGCCGGTCGTCGTCTCCTCCGTGACACCACGGATCTCGGAGGCGAGCTGCGTCCACTTCTGCGGGCTCTCCGCGAGGGTGCGGTTCAGCAGCGAGAGAACGACACGGTGCTCGTCGTTCTCGGCGGTGGCGACGTCAGGGGCGGCACCGGCCTTCTCGTACTCGACGCCCTTGTGGACGAGGAGGGTGGCGTCGCCACCGTCGTCCAGGATCATGTTGGGTCCGCCGGTGGCGGTACCAGGCCAGGTCAGCGCCTGCTCGGTGCACCACCAGTACTCCTCCAGGGTCTCGCCCTTCCAGGCGAAGACCGGAATGCCCTGCGGGTTCTCCGGGGTACCGGTCGGGCCGACGGCGATCGCGGCGGCCGCGTGGTCCTGGGTGGAGAAGATGTTGCAGGACGCCCAGCGGACCTGCGCGCCGAGCGCGGTCAGGGTCTCGATCAGGACCGCGGTCTGGATCGTCATGTGCAGCGAGCCGGTGACCCGGGCACCGGCCAGCGGCTGAGATCCGGCGAACTCCTTACGGAGCGCCATCAGGCCGGGCATCTCGTGCTCGGCGAGAGTGATCTCCTTGCGACCGAAATCAGCCAGGGAGAGGTCGGCGACCTTGAAGTCCTGACCGGAGTCGGCTGTCGTCATGGGTGCTGCTCCTCATCGATCGGTTGCGAGCGAGAGTGTTTCGGCTGGCCTGCGGGCAGCGGGCACGGTGTGTCCGGGGGTGTGTCTCATACCGGACACACGTGTCCCCTTTGCTCGCAGCGCGCAGTCCGTCGAAGGCCCTCTCTCCCTCGGCCGGCCCGCTAGGGCCGCCCGACCGCCATCAGCAGCGACGTCTGGCTCGCACACGAATCTACACCGCTGGGCGGGGTGAGCCCCAGCCCGAGGGGGTGCTCTTCGGCCCTGGGTGCTGTGGGCCGTACGACAGTCGCTTTGATCGCGACCGCGGGTATTGCAGGATGCCGCTGGCGCGGGGACGCTTGCACATCCCCCGCGCCGCTTGGCGCGTTGACGGCGTTGTCGACGCTGAAGCCATGCTGACGCTGACAAGGAGAACCACGTGACCACCAGTCCAGCCGATCCGCCCGAGGGTGCGGGAGCCAGTGGGTCAGGGCTCAAGCTGCTCGCGGTGACCGCCTGTCCGACGGGCATCGCCCATACCTATATGGCCGCCGAAAAGCTGGTGCGGGCCGCGGAATCGCTCGGTCATCGCATGAAGGTGGAGACACAAGGTTCGATCGGGGCTGAGAATGTCCTATCTGACAACGATGTCAGCGAGGCGGACGGCATCATCATCGCCGCCGACAAGGACGTCGACCGCAGTCGGTTCGTCGGTAAGAAGGTGCTCGTCGTCGGGGTGGCCGAGGGGATTCACCATCCCGAGCGGCTGATCGAGCGGGTGCGGGACGCGCCGGTGTACGAGCCGGGGCACGAGAGGGATGGCGCCGGGGGCCGCGAGCGCCGCGGGGGCGGTGCGGTGGGGTCGGACGGTGGTGACGGTCGTAAGGGGCGTGGCGTCACCTATAAGGCGCTCATGAACGGCGTCTCGTACATGATCCCGTTTGTGGTGGTTGGTGGGTTGCTGATCGCCGTATCGCTCGCGCTGGGCGGCGATACGACGTCCAAGGGGATCGTCATCCCCGACGACTCCTTCTGGAAGACCGTCAACGACATCGGCACCATCGGCTTCCAGCTGATGATCCCGGCGTTGTCCGGCTACATCGCGTACGCCATCGCCGACCGGCCCGGGCTGGTGCCCGGCATGGTCGGCGGCTGGATCGCGGCCCATGGAGAGCTGTACGACAGCGAGGCGGGCGCCGGGTTCATCGGAGCGATCGTCACCGGCTTCCTGGCCGGGTATCTGGTGCAGGGGATCAAGCGGGTCCGGGTACCGAAGTTCGTTCAGCCGATCATGCCGATCATCGTGATCCCGATCGTGGCGACCTCGATACTCGGCCTCTTCTTCATCTATGTCCTCGGCAGGCCCATCGCCTGGGTCTTCGAGAACCTCACCGACTGGCTCGGCGGGCTGACCGGGACCAGTGCGGCGCTGCTCGGCATCATCCTCGGGCTGATGATCGCGTTCGACATGGGCGGACCGGTGAACAAGACGGCGTTCCTCTTCGGGGCCGGGCTGGTTTCCAAGAACCCCGAGGTCATGGGCGCGTGCGCGGCGGCCATTCCGGTGCCGCCGCTGGGGCAGGGGCTGGCCACGCTGATCCGTCGCCGGATGTTCGACGACCAGGAGCGGGAGACCGGGCTCGCCGCCCTCTTCATGGGCTTCTTCGGTATCACCGAGGGTGCGATTCCGTTCGCCGCGGCGCGACCGGCGCTGGTGATCCCGTCGAACATGCTCGGCGGTGCGGTGGCCGGGGCCATAGCCGGGCTGGCGGCGGTCGAGGACAGCGTGCCGCACGGAGGGCCCATCGTGGCGGTGCTCGGGGCGGTGAACGGGGTGCCGATGTTCTTCGTCGCTGTGGTGGTCGGTACGGCCGTCACGGCGGTGGCCACGGTCGGGCTGATGTCGGTTCGGGGTGGGGCGGGGGCGGTTTCGGCGTCTGGGTCTGGGTCTGCCCCTGGGTCTGCGTCTGCCTCGGCCGACGAGACGGTGGCTTCTGTTGTGGCCGAGCCGGTGTTGGTGGGGAGTGGTGCGGGTGCCTCGGGGGCTGCCTCGGGGGGTGGTTCCGTTGCTCGTAGCGGTGTCGCGGAGGCTGCGGAGCCTGCCGGGGATGCGGTGCTGTCCGGGTATGTGACCGAGCAGACCGTCAAGGAACAGCTGACCGCCGACCGCAAGGACGATGCCATCCGCGAGATGGCCGAACTACTGGCCGCGAGCGGCAAGGTCGCGGACGCGGCGGGACTGGTGCGGGCCGCGTTCGCCCGCGAGGACCAGGGCACCACCGGCCTCGGCGAGGAGATCGCGATCCCGCACGCCAAGACGGACGCCGTGACCGCCCCGGTCGTCGGCTTCGCCCGGTCCGCCGAGGGCATCGAATGGGGTGCCCCGGACGGTACGAAGGCCCACTTGGTCTTCATGATCGCGGTGCCGGAGGCTGCGGCGGGCGATGAGCACTTGCGGATTCTGGCGCTGTTGTCGCGGACGCTGGTGGCGGCGGAGTTCCGGGAGCGGTTGGCGGGGGCTGAGGATGTGGGGGCGATTTTGCGGGTGTTGGGCGAGATCACGTAGGTCGCGTAGGTCGCGTAGGTCGCGTAGGTCGCGTAGGTCGCGTAGGTCGCGTAGGTCGCGTAGGTCGCGTAGGTCGCGTAGGTCGCGTAGGTGGGGGCGGGGTGGGTTTCCCCCACCCCGCCCCTTCTCGTAACCGGGGCGCAGCCCCGGCCCCCGCCGGGGCTGCGCCCCTGGGCCCCCTCGCGGGGCTGCTCCGCCGCACACGGCCTGGGCTGCGCGCTTGGGTCCCGGGGGCGTCCCCGGCCCCCACCAGGCCACAGCACCCCGCTCGCCGCACGGTAGGCGGTACGCGGGCCCGGCAGCAGGATGATCAGCGCAAGGCCCGCCAGATACGTCGAAAGCCGAGGCTGCGTCCCTGGCCCTCTGGCGGGCTCCGCCCCGCACTCGGTGTGGGCTGCGCCCCGGGGTCCCGGGCCGGGGCGCTGAGCCCCGGCCCGTTTCGGGGCGGCAGGCCCGGCCGGAGCCGCGTCCCGGTCCCCAGGACCGTGCGGCCGAGGCGGGCGGGGAGAACGAGGCCGTACCGGGGGCGTGCAGCCGCAGCGCGGATTCGCCGATCCTGAGCGGCCGCAGGCCGAAGGCCGGGGCGGGCGGCACCTCGCCAAACGACGACCCGGCCGACGGTGGACCGCGCGGCGCGGCCGGTGGCCCCGGACGTGGCGCACAGGCCCACTGGCCGAACGACGCCCGGCAGGCACCCCGCGATCCCGGGCTGCGCCCCTGGAGCCCGTCACGCGCTCGTCCTCGCCCTCACCCGGCCTGGGGCACGTCACTGGCCCTCCGGGGCCTCGGGAATCGCGCCCCGGGGCCCGCCTCGCGCCAAGCAGCGGCGCTTCCTCGTCCCTGGCCCGGGAAGTCTCGCCGCAGCCCCGCCGGGGCTGCGGTCTTGGGAGCCGCGTCCCTGGGCCCGTTCCCGTGCTGTGGGGTTCCCCTTCCCCGGGGCCAGGCTGCGTCGATGCCGGGGCTGCGCCGTTGGGGGCTCGGCGGCCTTCGGGGTTCCTTGTCGGGCGGCGGAGGGGTGTAGCGCGATCGCCCCGGCCTGTTGGCCGGGGCGATCGGGGGTCAGGTTGTGGTGGGGCGGAGGATGTCTGGTTCCAGGTAGATCACTCGGGCGATGGGGACCGCCTCGCGGATGCGGGCTTCCGCTGCGTCGATCGCGCGGGCGACGTCCGCCGCGCTGTCGTCGTGCTGAACTGCGATCTTGGCGGCCACCAGGAGTTCTTCCGGGCCCAGGTGGAGGGTGCGCATGTGGATCAGGCCGGTGACGGTCCGGCCGTCGACGACCGCTTCGCGGATCTTGGCGACCTGGTCGACGTCGGCCGCCTCGCCCAGCAGGAGGGACTTCGTCTCCGCCGCGAGGACGAGGGCGATCAGGACCAGCAGGGCGCCGATGCACATGGTGCCGATGCCGTCCCAGATGCCGTCGCCGGTCAGGATGGCGAGGCCGACGCCGCCGAGGGCGAGGACGAGGCCGACCAGGGCGCCGAGGTCCTCCAGGAGGACGACGGGCAGTTCGGGGGCCTTGGCGCGGCGGATGAACTGGGACCAGGACAGCTTGCCCCGGATCTCGTTGGACTCCTTGATGGCCGTACGGAACGAGAAGCCCTCCGCGATGATCGCGAAGAGGAGCACGCCGACCGGCCAGTACCAGGCCTCCAGCTCGTGCGGGTGTTTGATCTTCTCGTAGCCCTCGTACAGCGCGAAGACGCCACCGATGGTGAACAGCACGATGGAGACGAGGAAGCCGTAGATGTAGCGCTCGCGGCCGTAACCGAAGGGGTGCTCCGGGGTCGCGGCGCGCTTGGCCTGTTTGCCACCGAGGAGCAGCAGCCCCTGGTTACCCGAGTCGGCCAGCGAGTGCACGCCTTCGGCGAGCATCGACGACGAGCCGCTGAAGGCGAACGCCACGAACTTGGCTACGGCGATTGCCAGGTTGGCGCCCAGCGCGGCAACGATCGCCTTGGTTCCGCCTGATGCACTCATATGTGCCGAATGTCCCTTCCAGACTCATGGCAGTTTTGCTTGAGCTTTACTACCGTCACGGCGGGCCATTGTTCCAGCCCGCCGCGGGAGCCTGACGTCAGGCGGTCAGTGTGGCCCTGAACACAGTGCCGTCGCCGGTCACGGTGACCTCTTCGCCCGCCCTGAGGAAGGCCGATTCGCCACGGGACAGACGTAGTTCATCGTCACCGCGGAGCGAAACCTCGCCCGCCGCGCACAGCAGGATCTGCGGGCCGGAGGAGGGGAGGTCGCGCGGTGCGGCGCCCTCCGCCAGGACGTACCGGGAGAGCCTGAACTCGTCGATGGGGGTGGTGTACAGCTCCTCGCCGGAGGGGTCCTCCTCGGGGCGCAGTACGGCCGGGGCGTCGCTCTCGAAGCGGACGACGCGGAGCAGTTCGGGGACGTCGACGTGCTTGGGGGTCAGCCCGCAGCGCAGCACGTTGTCGGAGTTGGCCATGATCTCGACGCCGAGTCCGTCGAGGTAGGCGTGCGGCACGCCCGCGCCCAGGTACAGCGCCTCACCGGGCTGCAGCGTCACGAAGTTGAGCAGCATCGCGGCGATCACGCCGGGGTCGCCCGGGTAGTGCCGGGCGATGGTGGCGTACGCCGCGTACGCCGAGGCGTGCGGGCCGTCGAGTGCGCCAAGTCGTTCGGCGGCGGCCGCGGCCTGGTGCACGGTCTCGGCGATCGCCTCGCGGTCGGCGGTCAGGACGGCCGTCAGCACCTCGCGCAGGGCGTGCGACTCGGGGTGTGCGTGCAGGATGTCGACGTACGGCTTGAGCGAGTCGACCTCAAGTGCGCCCAGCAGCGCGGCGGCCTCGTCGGGGCCGCGGAAGCCGCAGAGCCCGTTGAACGGCGTGAGGGCGCAGATCAGCTCGGGCTTGTGGTTGGCGTCCTTGTAGTTGCGGTGCGGGGCGTCCACCGGAACGTCCCGGGCCTCCTCGTCCGCGAAGCCCTCCTTCGCCTGCGCGAGGTCCGGGTGCACCTGGAGGGAGAGCGGCGACGCCGCGGCGAGCACCTTGAGCAGGAACGGCAGCCGCGGCCCGAAGGCCCGTACGGCGCCCGCTCCCAGCTCGCGCTCCGGATCGGCGGCGATCACGTCGGACAGCGCGACGGAGCCCTCTCCCCGGTCGACGCGGGACGGCGCCCCGGGGTGTGCGCCCATCCACATCTCGGCCTGCGGCTCGCCGGTCGGCCGGGTGCCCAGCAGTTCGGGGATGGCGGTGGCGGAGCCCCAGGCGTAGGGGCGCACAGTGTTGACGAGGCGGTCCATGCGGTGCGGTTCCTGACTGTCCGGGGGGATGCCGTTTTCCGGCGCGGGGCCGGTCAAGGGCTTGCGTACGGCCTCAAGTTCTATCCGCCGAACCAAGCGCGAGGTAAACGGCGGCGAAATCGGTGATGGCGAGAAGTTCGGCCGCGCGCTCCAGCGGACTGCCTTCGTCCGGTTCCAGCTCGCTGAACGCCGTATCGTGCGCCAGCGCGAGTTCGCGGGCCGCCGGGACGGCCGAGACGGGGCCCACCGGCTCGTCGTGCAGCAGCACGATCCGGGCCCGCAGCGCCTCCGGCTCGTCGACCCGGTCGCGGAAGAAGTCGTCGGGGTCGGCGCCGCCCGCGAAGGCCCCCGCCAGCAGCGTGCCGTGCGCGGCCAGCGCGCCGGGCAGTTCGGCGGCGAGCGCGGGGCGCCCGGCGAGCGTCGCGAGCAGCCCCGCGAAGCGCCGTCCGGTCGCGGCGGCCACCGGGCCCTCGGTCCACAGCAGCGGAAGCGCCTCGGCCAGCTCTGCCGCGAGCGTCTTCGCGGGGTTGGTGTACGTGGCGATCGCGGGCCCGCAGCGCTCGGCGACCCGGTCCAGCCGGTCGGCCACCTGCTGCAGCGCGGCGGGCGGCGCGGCGATCAGGCCGATCCGGTCGACGAGCATGAGCAGCGGGGTGAGCAGCGCCCACAGCGTGCCGGGCAGGGCGGGGCCGGTGACCTCGTCCGGTGCGGTGCCGGGCGGCTCTATGTGCGGTGGGGTGGTGTGGCGGTGGGCGTGGGTGCCTTCTGGGGCGGCTTCGGGGTGGCCTTGGGGATCGCTTTGGGGGCGGGGGGTTTCGGGGGGTGTGGCGGCCTCGTGGGGTGGTGGGTACGGGCCGTACGAGGACGTGGCCAGCGGCACCATGAGGCCGCGTGCCTGCGCCACCGCGCCCGCCAGCGGCGAGTCCCCGGGGGCCACCGCTACGAGCGCGCAGCCGCGGCGGTACGCCTGCTCCACGAGGCGCGGCAGGCCCGGCTCCGTGCCGTCCGGCGTCGCGATGACCAGCAGGTCCAGCGGGCCCGCCCAGCCGGGCAGCGCCCAGCGCAGTGCGCCGGGGGCGGGGGCGACGCCGGTGGGGCCGATGAGGCTCACCGGGATGTTGCCGCCGCTGAGCGCGCCGAGGAGGTCGGCGGTACAGCTTCCCGCCGCTCCCGGGCCCGCGACCAGGACCGCGCGCGGGCGGCCGTCCGGCTTGAGGTCCGCGACGCCCGCCTCGGCGGCGTGGCGGGCCGCCGTACGGACTCTGGCGCCCGCTTCGGCGGCTCCGCGCAGGAGCCCGCGGGTGTCGGCCCGGGCGAGGGCCTCTGGGGCGTCGAGGAGGGATTCGTCGAGCATGGAGCTACGGCCTCCGATCGCCGTGGGTGGGGCCTGCTGTCGTCCGGCGTCGTTCAGGTGTCGACCGGTGTCGTTCTGACGCGTCGGGCGGCCGTCAGGCCGGGCGGCGTGCCTCGTCCACGAGCAGGACCGGGATGCCCTCGCGGACGGGGTACGCGAGGCCGCAGGCCTTGCCGTCCGTGCACACCAGCTCGGGGGTCTCCTCGGCCTCTTCCTCGCGGAGCGGGGCGTGGCACGCCGGGCAGGCGAGGATCTCCAGAAGACCGGCTTCGAGCGGCATGGGGTGTCCCTTCGGATGTGGTCCAGTCGGACGGGGGTCCGGCGTGGTCAGGGTACCGCTGGGGGTGGCCCTGGCGCGGCCGGTGGCCCTTGTCCGGGCTCCGCCCTGGGGTGAGCTCCGGGAGGTCTTCTTTCCCGGCGCGGGGCTTCTCGGGGCTCGGTCCCCTGGGCTTTGCGGCGCCGTCCTGTAAGCGTGCCTTACTCGGCTGTACGACGCGGGGGCCGGGGGCTCCGTGGGCGCGGGGTGCCGTTCTCGTCCTGCGCGGGGCCTTGGCGTTCCCCACCCCGCCCCTTCCCGAAACCGGGGCTCCGCCCCGGACCCGGCCGGGGCTGCGCCCCCGCACCCCCGCCGGGGCTCCGCCCCAGGGCCCCGCTCCTCGAACACCGGACTGGCTGAGGTGGCCGAACACCGGACGGGCTGAGGTGAGGCAGCTCCGCCCGAACACCGGTGGGGCTGGGGTAGGGCTTCCCGGCCCCAGGGCTCCACTCCTCGGACACCGGAGGTGCTGGGCTGGGGCATCTCCGCCCCAGGGCTCCGCTCGTCAAACGCCGGAGAGGCTAGGACACCTCCGGCTCCAGGGCCCTGCTCGTCGAACGCCAGGGGGGCTGGGTGGTGCTCCCTGGACGGGGTGAGAAGTGCGGCTCCTTCCGCGCCTGGGCGCTGCACCTCGAACAGCCCGGGGCCCGGGGCGGCGCCTCCGCCCCGGGCCCCGCGTCTCTAACGGCGGTGGCCGGAATGGGGCACCTCGGCCCTGGACCCCGCTCCTCGCACGGCATGAGGACCGGGCCCCGGGGCGTCTCCGTCCCGGGGCCCGGTCCTCATGCTCTTGCCCGCGGACGGGCTGGCCGGGCGTCATGGCGGCTGCGGGGGCCTGCCGGGCGGCGTGGGGTGCGGGCGGCCCGGGGGGCTTCCCAATAGGGGGTTAGGCGCGGACCTTGGTGAGGACCTCTTCTCGGATTTGGGCCGCTGTCTCGGGGGTGCGGGCTTCTACGTTCAGGCGGAGGAGGGGCTCGGTGTTGGAGGGGCGGAGGTTGAACCACCAGTCGGTGCTGGTGACCGTCAGGCCGTCCAGCTCGTCCAGGTCGATGCCCTCGTCCTTGCGGCCCTCGTACGCCGCCTTGACGGCCTCCATGCGGCCCGTCTGGTCGGCGACGGTGCTGTTGATCTCGCCGGAGGCGGCGTAGCGGTCGTACTGCTCCACGAGCTGCGAGAGGGGTTCTTGGCCGCCGCCCAGGGCGGCCAGGACGTGGAGGGCGGCGAGCATGCCGGTGTCCGCGTTCCAGAAGTCGCGGAAGTAGTAATGCGCGGAGTGCTCGCCGCCGAAGATGGCGCCCGTGCGGGCCATCTCGGCCTTGATGAAGGAGTGGCCGACGCGGGTGCGGACGGGGGTGCCGCCGTTCTCCTTGACGACCTCGGGGACGGACCAGGAGGTGATGCAGTTGTGGATGATCGTCCCGCCCGGGTGCTTGGCCAGTTCGCGGGCGGCGACCAGGGCGGTGATCGCGGAGGGGGCCACCGGTTCGCCGCGTTCGTCGACGACGAAGCAGCGGTCGGCGTCGCCGTCGAAGGCGATGCCGAGGTCGGCGCCGGTCTCGCGGACGCGGGCCTGGAGGTCGACGATGTTCTTGGGGTCGAGCGGGTTGGCCTCGTGGTTCGGGAAGGTGCCGTCCAGCTCGAAGTAGAGGGCGTCCAGCTCCAGGGGGAGCCCCTCGAAGACGGTGGGGACGGTGTGGCCGCCCATGCCGTTGCCCGCGTCCACGACGACCTTCAGCGGCCGGATGGCGGTGAGGTCCACGAGGGAGCGCAGGTGGGCGGCGTAGTCCACCAGGACGTCCTGCTGGGTGATGGTCCCGGGGTCGGCGGCCGGGTCAGGGGCGCCGGTGGACGCCCACTCCTCCACCAGGGCGCGGATGTCGGCCAGGCCGGTGTCCTGGCCGACGGGCGCGGCCCCGGCCCGGCACATCTTGATGCCGTTGTACTGGGCGGGGTTGTGGCTGGCCGTGAACATCGCACCGGGCAGGTCGAGGTGGCCACTGGCGAAGTAGAGCTCGTCGGTCGAGCAGAGGCCGATCTCCGTCACGTTCACCCCGAGGGAGGCGGCCCCGCGGGCGAAGGCGCGCGACAGGCCCGGCGAGGAGGGGCGCATGTCATGGCCGACGACGATGGCGCCCGCGTCGGTCACGCGGGCGAAGGCGGCGCCGAACAGCTCGGCGAGCGGTTCGTCCCACTGGTCCGGGACCACACCGCGAACGTCGTACGCCTTCACGATCTGCGACAAGTCGGGCACAGCCAACCCCTTCTCGATGTCATTCTTGGAGGTCTCTACGGATCACAAAACCTACCCTTCGGACCTGGGCGGCGACTGTGAGGCCCGTCGCGCGGCGCGCGGTCGGCACCCGCTTACGGCAGCATCCAGCCGAGCAGGAACGAGGACTGCGCGACGACGATCAGGCACATCACCAGCAGCAGCCCCAGGCTCCACGGCAGCACCTTGCGCAACAGATCTCCCTCACGCCCCTTCAGACCTACCGCGGCGCACGCGATGGTGAGGTTCTGCGGGGAGATCATCTTGCCGAGGACGCCGCCCGAGCTGTTGGCCGCGGCGAGCAGGTCCGGGGAGAGCCCGGATTCGCGGGCGGCGGTGACCTGGAGGGCCCCGAAGAGGGCGTTGGCGGAGGTGTCCGAACCGGAGACCGCGACGCCGAACCAGCCGAGCACCGGGGAGAGGAAGGCGAGTCCGGCCCCGGCCGCGGCGACGAAGTGGCCGATGGTGGCGGCCTGTCCGGAGAGGTTCATGACGTACGCGAGGGCGAGCACCGAGGTGACCGTGAGGATCGCGTGCCGCAACTCCCGTACGGTGGCCGCCCACTCCCCCAGGGCGTCGCGCGCGGCGACCCGCAGAACGGCGGCGGTGGCGATGCCCGCGAGCAGGACGAGGGTGCCGCCGGTGGCGACCAGGGGCAGCGCGAAGAAGTTGCCCCCGACCGGCTTCCCGTCGGGGGCGGCGACATCCAGGAACGGCCAGTCGACGGTGCGGGTGGCCTTGGCCAACAGGTCCTTGACCGGGCCGATCTGGGCGATGGAGAAGATCGCGACGATGAGCGCGTAGGGGGCGTAGGCGCGCAGCACCTCGGGGCGCGGGTCCTCGTGGTCCAGGTCGTCGCTGCGCGCACCGGTGAGGACGGCGGCGCGCACCGGCTCCTCGGCGGGCCGCCGGGCGGCCGGTACGGCGACGAGCGCGGCGGCGCCGATGAGCGCGGCGGCGATGTCGGCGAGCTGGACGGAGAGGTAATTGGAGACGGTGAACTGGGCGACGGCGAAGGCGGTTCCGCAGGCGAGCGCCGGGGCCCAGGTCTCGCGCAGCCCGCGCCGCCCGTCGACCAGCACGACCAGCAGCAGGGGGACGACGAGGGCGAGCAGCGGGGTCTGCCGTCCGACGACGGAGGCGACGGAGTCCAGCGGCAGCCCGGTGACCTGAGCGAGCGTCACCACCGGGGTGGCCATGGCGCCGAAGGCGACGGGCGCGGTGTTGGCGACGAGCGCGACGACGGCGGCGCGCACCGGGTCGAAGCCGAGCGCCACGAGCATGACCGCGCAGATGGCCACCGGGGCGCCGAATCCGGCGAGGGCCTCCAGCAGCGCGCCGAAGCAGAACGCGATGACGAGGGCCTGGATGCGGGGGTCGTCGGAGAGCCTCCCGAACGAGCGCCGCAGGACGTCGAAATGGGCGGTGCGGACCGTCATCCGGTACACCCACAGGGCGTTGATGACGATCCACAGGATGGGGAAGAGGCCGAAGAGCGCGCCCTGTGCGGCGCTGGAGAGGGTCTGGCCGATGGGCATCCCGTACGGGAGCCAGGCGACGAGGACGGCGACGGCGAGGCCGATGGGCCCCGCGTAGTGGGCACGCATCCGCACCCCGCCGAGCAGGGCGAGGACGGTCAGGAGGGGGAGGGTGGCGACGAGGGCGGAGAGGGACAGCGAATCGGCGACGGGCTCCAGCTGCTGCACGAACACACGGGCCTCCCGGCGTTGGGGGACGGCATTCGGGACCGAATTCCCGGAAGTCCACATCCGTGATGCGGAATTGGAGGACTCAGGGTCCAGGAATGGTCATGTCCGTGATGAGTTCGCGTCAATGCCCTGGAGGGAAGTGATCGACTGATGCCGGAAATTGTCCGCACTCGACTGTCGGGGGACGCGACTTGCGGGGGGCGACTTGCGGGGGGGCGCGACAGTCGGAGTGTCAGGACTCCGGTGAGCGCAGGACGCGCAGATGGCCGCGCCGGGCGACCTCGCGGGGGTCGGCCTCCCGGCCGCTCTGCCCGCCCCCGGCCGCGGAACCGGATGATCCGGGTCCGCCCGCTGCCCCGGCCGCGCGCTCCTGCGGGCGGGCCGCCTCGCGCACCGCGTTGGCCAGTGCTTCGAGATCGTCGCTGCTCGGCCGGGCCGGACCGGTATCCATGGCCAGCCGGACGACCTCCCAGCCACGCGGGGCGGTCAGCCGCTCCGAGTGCTCCGAACACAGGTCGTAGCAGTGCGGCTCGGCGTAGGTGGCCAGCGGTCCGAGAACCGCGGTCGAGTCCGCGTAGACGTACGTCAGCGTCGCGACGGCGGGGCGGCCGCAGGCGGTGCGCGAACAGCGACGTACAGGGCTCACGACGTTGGACGGTACCGCACTCTTGAGCGGGCCGCGACGACTCTCCACCAGCTCACTCCGCCGTGTCGTCCCGGTTCGCCCCGCGTACCCGATACGTGCACTTCCCGGCTGACCAGCGCGGACATCGGGTCGACCGAGAGCCGCCGAGGACGATTCCGGTCATCAGTCGAACCGGGAGAGGGCATCCTGAGATAGGGAAGTGAACCAAGAGAAGCCCGTTAATGGACGCAAGCATGGCCGGAATGTTCATTACGTGACATTGGACATGGCTGTCCAGTAAGCGCGTGCCGGAGGCGGGGCGACGGCTACTCTCGTGAGTGATGACCAGGCCCGTACCGTCCGACCAGCCCGAGCCGCGCCCCCGCCGGCGCGACCGGCACGGCCGGGGTATGCGCGGTCCGATCGCGCCGCCCCAGGTTCCGCTGTCGGTCAGCCGCGCCGAGTCCTTCGTCGATCTTGTGCAGGACTCGGCGGAGCGGCTGGAGAGACGGTGGCCCCAGCTGTCGGGAGTCGACTTCACGGTGCTGGAGGTGCCGGTCACCGGGACCGGCGGAGGGTCCGACGGGCCGTCCGCGCACGGGCTCGACGGACATCCGGCACCCGGCACCGGCTTCACCGACGGGTGGGACGGCGAGTCCGTACCGCTCGGGCGCTTCATCGCGGCACGCGGCGATACGCCCGACCGGATCGTGATCTACCGGCGCCCGGTGGAGATCCGTACGAAGAACCGGGACGAGCGCGCCCTGCTGGTGCACGAGGTCGTGGTCGAGCAGGTGGCGGAGCTGCTGGGGCTGGAACCGGAGTCGGTCGATCCGCGGTACGGGCAGGAGTAGGGCGGGGCACAGGGCGGGATGCAGGACGGGGCCGGGCCCCCGCCCCACCAAGATCCCTGGTGAAATCCCTAGCGGTTCAGGACCGAGAGATCCTGCGTCGCCTGCGGGACCTCCACCGTCCCCCGGTCGT
>Ga0307508_10003525_pt1 | contig 15774 bp, 14 predicted proteins | sample 9_EM_MG_FD_203089 | JGI IMG/M metagenome (GOLD analysis project Ga0307508, IMG submission 203089) | Populus trichocarpa ectomycorrhiza microbial communities from riparian zone in the Pacific Northwest, United States - 9_EM | ecosystem: Host-associated > Plants > Roots > Unclassified | place...
CGGTTCATGTCCGCCGAATACGGCGGAATCCGGTGGTTGTACGCCTTTACCGACCAGGAGGCGCTGGCGCGCTTCGCGCTCGTGCGCGGCGCGGCGCCCGATGAGGCCTGGGAGTACCTGGCGATGCTGGGCGCGCGACTCCTGGATGTGCTGGTCCCGCAGATGGACGGACCGGCGGGAGTGGCGATGGATGTGGCCGACGAGAACGGCTCGATGATGTTTCCGCCCATGAAGGGCATCGTGCCGGACGAGGTCGCGCTGGACGGCGGCCGGAACGGGGGGCACGGAATGGACGGGTTTCACTGATGGGCGACGCCCTCTCGGAGGCCACCGGCATGGCGGACCTCAAATTCGACAAGGACTCCCTGGACAAGGTCACCAAGGGGCTGCGCGCCGCCATCAGTGAGTTGAAGGATGTCGGGGACGACACCGGCGCGCTCCAGGGAAGTGGTTTCGAGGACCTGGCTCTGTCGAAGGCCGATGCCGGAGGCAACAACGTCGCCGACGCCTTCGAAGACTTCTGCGACCGCTGGGAGTGGGGCGTACGCGCCCTGGTGCAGGACGCCAACGGGCTGGCGCAGCGGCTGGGGCTGGCGGCCGGAATGATGTACGAGGAGGACAAGTACTGGGAGGGGACCTTCAAGATCGGTCTCAACTCCCTGGCCGGCAACCCCCATGCGACGGAGGACGAGGTCGTCAAGCAGAGCTACGGGGACATCGCCACGCCGGACGCCCCCGACTACAGCGCCGCTTCCTTCAAGCAGGCCGGTGGCGAGATGGCGCAGACCTGGAAGGACACCGGGCGGTCGCTGGTGACCGAGGGCCGGGGCGGTGCGCAGGCCGATCTGTTCAGGACCATCGCCGGGGTGGACGAGGAGGAGTTCGACCGGGGCGTCGACCAGACCTTCGGCCCCTCGCCGGAGGAACGGGCGCGGCAGGCCTCCGCCGGGCAGGGTGAGGGCTGATGGGGATCGGGGACTTCGTTCCCGATCCGGTCGAGGACTGGGTCGGGGACCGGGCCGAGGACGTCGGCGGGGCCATCGACGCGACGACCGACTGGGGCGCCGACCGGCTCGACGACGTCAACCTGCACGGCGCCGCCGAATACGTCCGGGACAAGGGCGATCAGGCGGCGAACGCGCTCGGCGCCGACGTCGATGAACTGCAGCTGGACCAGACCGAGGACGAGAAGAAGCTCATCCGCGGTAACCCGGACAAGCTGCGCGGCGCGGCGAACCATCTGACCGACTTCATGAAGGCGTTCGAGAAGGTCGCGGGTGGGCTGAAGGGTCTGGACTCGGACCAGCTGAAGGGCAGGACGGCCGACGCCTTCCGGGAGAAGGTCTCCAAGGAGCCGCCGCGGTGGTACCGGGCGGCGGACGCGTGCGAGAAGGCGGCCACCGCCCTGAAGGACTTCGCCGGAACGGTGGGCTGGGCCCAGGGCCAGGCGAAGCTCGCGGTCAAGACGTACCAGCGGGGCAAGAAGGCGTCCGACGCCCACAAGGAGAAGGTCTACAACTACAACGCCGCCGTCGACTACTTCAACGGTCGGCCCGAGGACGAGCGCGACCCGGACAACCTGCCGGACAAACCCGGCGCCACCGACCCCGGCGCGGCCTCGATGCAGGAGGCCGAGGAGACGCTGGCGGAAGCGCGCCGCCAGCGCAACGAGGCGCAGGACACGGTGAAGAAGACGATCGAGGGAGCCCGTGACCTGGCCCCGGCGAAGCCCTCCTACAGCGAACAGGTCGACGACGGGCTGACCGGACTCCAGCTGGACGCTTCCCATTTCGCGGGCGGTGTCATCAAGGGCAGCGCCGGAGTGCTCAACTTCGCTCGCAGCCTGAACCCGACCGACCCGTACAACCTCACCCACCCTGCTGAGTACCTCACCGGTCTGAACAACACCGCGGCCGGTGTGGTCCGTATGGCCAACGACCCGGTGGGCACGGTCAAGAACGCGTGGAACGGCTTCAAACAGGACCCGGCGGAGGGCTTCGGCCGACTGGTCCCCGAACTGCTGGGCACGCGCGGCCTCGGCACCGCGAAGACGGCGCTGACCGCCGGGAAGGTGGCGAAGGCCGTGCCCAAGCCTCCGGTCAAGGACTGGAGCCACCTCGCGAAACCCACGTTCCACATCAAGGAAAAGGCGATTCACGCCGATTCCGTGCCGGCGCACGAGGCGAGTAAGTTCCTCGACGACCAGTATCCGTGGCTGAAGGACGTCAACAATACAGGTGAGCCGGGATACACGAAGAATTGCTCGCACAATACGGTGGCGGTGGACCGCAGACTCGACGGGCATGAGGTGTCGGCCGCTCCCAAGGCCTCGGGCGACCATATCCCTCCGCACGAGCTGGGATTACGACCGGGCAAAGGGCCACTACAACATGGTCAACAGCTACGACGACATCATCAGAGACCTCAATGCCCGGGGAGACGGCGCACGAAGTGCGGTCTATATCTCTCGATCCGACGGTACTGCCCATATATTCAACGCGGTACAGACACCGCACGGCAGCGTCTTCCTGGACGGTCAATCCGGGCAGCTCGGCCGCCTGGAGACCGGAAATCAGCATTACAACGTCGACAGAATCGGCCACATACCCTACCGGTAGGATGGCCGTCGTGGCGGCCTGAACTTTTCGAAATATACCCTGGAGGCGGAATATGCTCTCAATGGAAGATGCCATCGCGGCGGCACGTCAGTTCCTTGGAACGGTTTATGCCGCCGGGGAGTTCACGATCGTCATGCAGCCCGAGCTGTCGCAGGAGCACCCGGCGGCCTGGGTGATCCGGTTCGATTCGCAGGAACACCTCGACACCGGGAACCCCGCGCTCGCTCCTTTCACCCGAGTGGTGATCGTCCCCAAGGACGGGAGCGCCCCGGACTTCCCCCCGACCCACCTGCCCGTCCACGAGTACCTGGCCCAGCTCGCCACGGACAATCCCGCCACCGGAGCCTGACCCGCCTATGTCCGACTTCCACGTACCGCGGGGGCTCGACCCCCACCGGCAGGCCCGGACCTGGCTGGACTCCACCTACCGCGGGCTGGTCGAACTGGCGTCGCCGGAGCCGGTGGCCGAGTCCTTCGGCACCTGGCACTTCGCCTGCCGGGCCAGGCGTCAGCCGGGCTATCCCGAGACGCCCATGCTGGCGGCGACGGTCGTCGTGCCGAAGGACGGGAGCGTCCCCTTCCACCCGGCCGCGAACGACCCGTGGGGTGACGTCGAGGAATTCATCAGGTCGCGGTCCCCGCGGACAGCGGAGGTCCAGGCACGGAAGCTCAACTCCCGCGGCTGCGCGGTCGCCGTGGGCTCGGCCGTGGCCGGGTCCCCGTCCAGCCCCCTTCCCTGGTCCCCGTCCCACGAGGCGCCGGGGTGGTGGGACATCCTGCTGCGCCGCTACTTCCCGGAAGCCGAGGTGCTGGAGTGCGCCGACTGGGAAGCGGTGATCGCGGCCGCGCAGGCGCCGGGACCCGGCACCCAGGGAGTGGTGTGGCTTCGGCGCGAGATCAAGGGCCTCGAAGCCACGGGGCATCTGCTCTTCGTGCACAACAACAAGGGCAACGTCGTCCTCCTCGACGGCATGTCGAGCGGCCTCGGCCGGATGGAGACCGAGGGTGTCCGCGGTCTGACCGTCGCGCGGTGCCGACCCGCCGGCTCCCCCTGGGCCCCGCCCGCCCCGCCGTGGCAGCGTCCCGCAGACGGGCTCGCCGCGGCCGTGGCGAAGGCCGAGGCATGGCTTGAGCGCACCTACCGGGAACCGGTCGTCCTGGTCGCCCCGGGTCCCGACGACGAACGGGAACGGGGCTGGCTGTTCGCCTGCAACACCACGGCCTTCCTCGATCACCACGATGTGAATCACGCGATGCTGGACGCGGCGCTCGTGGTCCCCAAGTCCGCCGCCGAGCCCTTCGGCCTGCCCAACTCCACACCATGGGAGTGGTTCGACGCCTGGAACCGGGCCGAGGAAGACAGCGCACCGCCCCGGACCGGCAGCCTGGCTTCCGGTCACGCTGAAGGAGCTGGGCCGGCCGGTCTCCGCGTCCGAACACCTCGGGTGGGACTCGCTGCTCACCGAGCTGTCCGCCATGCCCGTCGGGGCGCGCGCGCTCATCTGGGTACGCCGTATCGACACCAAGGGGCGGGAGACCGTGGGGCTGATCCTCACCGCGGTGCGGACCGGGACGGGAAACGCGATCATCGACGGTTCGGAGCACCCGGTGACCGACCTGAACGCCCTCGCGGCCTGGAGCCTGCACCTCATCCGCTACCGCTGATACTTCTGCCAGCGCCTGCGAAGGCCCCGGACCGCTGACGATGCGCCGGTCCGGGGCCTTCTTCTCCAACGGTCAGACGCCGGTCAGAAGGTCGGCCGCCTTCTCGCCGATCATGATCGACGGGGCGTTGGTGTTCCCCGACGAGATCGACGGCATGATCGAGGCGTCCGCGACCCGCAGCCCCGCCACGCCGTAGACCCGCAGCTCCGGGTCGACGACGGCCAGGGAGTCCTGGCCCATCTTGCAGGTGCCCACCTGGTGGTGGTACGTGCCGACCGCGCGCCGTACGAACTCCCGCAGGTCCTCCCGGGTACGGGCCTCCGGGCCCGGCGTGGCCTCGGCCTTGCGCCAGTCGTTGAACGCGGCGTGGGCGCCGATCTCGCGGCAGATCTCGACCGCGTCGACCATGGCCTCCATGTCGTACCGCTCGGCCAGGATGTTCGGGTCCAGCAACGGCGCCGCCTCCGGGTCGGACGAGGCCAGCCGCAGGGTGCCGCGCGAGAGCGGGCGGACGATTCCGGCCGCGAGGGTGTAGCCGTGCTCCGGCATCTCGTACGACTCGGCCGGATAGACCAGGTGCAGGAAGAGCGGCTGCAGGTCGGGGCCCGGGCGGCGCGGGTCGGTGCTCGCGAACAGCTGGCTCTCCAGCAGGTTCGCCGTCCCGGGCGGCAGCGGCCGCGTCGCCTCGTACACATTGCTGACCAGCGGATGGTCATGCAGATTCTCGCCGACCCCCGGCAGGTCCACGGCCACCTCGACACCGACGTCGCGCAGGTGCGCGGCCGGGCCGATCCCGGAGAGCAGCAGCAGCGCGGCCGAGCCGATCACGCCGCCGCTCAGCACCACCTCGGAGGCGGCGCGGGCCCGGTGGAGGGCGCCGTCGGCCGCGTACTCCACCCCGGTCGCCCGGCCGTCCTCCAGCAGCACCCGGTGCACCCGGGCCCCGGTGGTGACGGTCAGCTTCGGATGGTCCAGGACGGGCGCCATGAAGCTCTGCCAGGCGCTCATCCGGCGGCCGTCGCGGGTGGTGGTGTGGTTGAACCCGGCGCCGATCATCCGCTCGCCGTTGAAGTCATCGGTCAGCGGATGCCCCAGCGCCACCGCGGCGTCGACGAACGCGGCCGCCGTGGGGTGCGGTTCGGCGATCCGGCTGACCGGCAGCGGCCCGTCGCCGCCGTGCCACTCGCCCGCCCCGTCCATGTGGTTCTCGGACCGCTTGAACAGCGGCAGCACACTGTCCCAGTCCCAGCCGGAACAGCCCTGGTAGGCCCAGGAGTCGTAGTCGCTGCGGTGCCCGCGTACGTAGATCATCCCGTTGAGCGAGCTGCTGCCGCCCAGCACCTTGCCCCGCGGCCAGAACAGCCGCCGGTCGTTCGCGTGCCGCTGCGGCACCGTCATGGCCGCCCAGTCCAGTTCGGACTGGAGCAGCATCGGCCATCCCTGCGGGCTGTGCACCCGCTCGTCGTCATCGGCGGGCCCCGCCTCGATGACATGGACCGAATGCCCCTGGTCCAGCAGTCGCCGTGCGATCACGCTCCCGGAAGAACCCGCTCCGACGATGACGAAGTCGTGTTCTGTCTCCGGTGTCCGACTCATCGCGTTCTGCCCCCTCAACTTACTGTCACAACATCAAAACCCTAGGTGAGCAAGCGGTTTACGGCGGGCCTCCCGCTGGCCGTCCGCGGCCCGATGGGCACCGTCACCCACTACATCCGCGACGCCTTCGGCCGCCCGACCCGCATCTCCGGCCCGGACGGCGGCACTACCCAGCTGGACCGGACCGTCGAGGGCAAGCTGGCCCGGCGCACCGACCCGGACGGCTCGACGCAGTCCTGGACGTACGACGGTGAAGGCAACTGCCCGCTCCACCAGGACGCCGTGGGCGGTGAAACTCGCTTCGAATACACCCACTTCGACCTGATCGCCGCCCGCACCACCCCCGACGGAGCGCGCCACGAGTTCGCCCACGACACCGAGCTGCGGGTCGCGCGCGTCGCCAACCCGCAGGGTGCCAGCTGGAGGCACACCTACGATCAGGCAGGCCGCCTCACCGCCGAGACCGACTTCGACGGCCGTACCCTCGCCTACACCCACGACGCCCTCGGCCGCCTCGCCAGCCGCACCAACGGCCTCGGCCAGACCATCCGCTACGAACGCGACACCGCGGGACGCGTGGTCACCAAGGACGTCGAAGGCGCCCTCACCCACTTCACCTACGATGCCTTCGGCCGTCTCTCCGGCGCCACCGGTCCCGACGCCGAACTGTCGTACGTACGCGACGAGGCGGGCCGGATCGTCCGCGAGACCTGCAACGGCCGGGTGATGACCCACGGCTACGACGAGGCCGGCCGCCGTATCCACCGCACCACCCCCACCGGCGCCGTCAGCACCTGGACCTACCCGGCGGACCGGCGCGCCCTGCTGGACGCCTCCGGCCACCGCGTGGTCTTCGAGTTCGACGAGGCGGGCCGGGAGACCACCCGCCGCATCGACGACACTCTGACCATCGACCACGCCTACGACGCCCTCGGCCGCCTCACCGGCCAGCTCGTCCGTGGCCCTGGCGACGCCACCGTGCAGCACCGCGCGTATACCTACCGCCCCGGCGGCCACCTCACCACCGTCGACGACCACCTCCGCGGGCGCCGCCACCTGGAGCTGACCCGGGAGGGCCGGGTCACCGCCGTCAGCGCCGACAACTGGAGCGAGCGCTACGCCTACGACGAGGCGGGCAACCAGACCGAAGCCTCCTGGCCCCGCGACGGTGGCGCCGCCGGTCCCCGCGAGTACACCGGCACCCGCATCACCCGTGCGGGTGGCATCCGCTACGAACACGACGCCCAGGGCCGGGTCACCCTCCGCCAGAAGCGCCGTCTCTCCCACAAGCCCGACACCTTGCGCTACGCCTGGGACGCCGAGGACCGCCTCACCTTCGTCACCACCCCCGACGGCACCCGCTGGCGCTACCTCTACGACCCGCTGGGCCGCCGCGTCGCCAAGCAGCGCCTGTCGGTGGACGGCACGGGGGTCACCGAGCAGACGGACTTCACCTGGGACGGCGACACCCTCTGCGAACAGTCCACCCACACGGCCGACTCCTCCGGGAGCACCGTCCTGACCTGGGACCACGACGGCCTCACCCCGGTAGCCCAGACCGAGCGCAAGCTGGACTTCTCGCAGCAGGAGATCGACCGCCGCTTCTTCGCCATCGTCACCGACTTGGTCGGCACTCCGCGCGAACTCATCGACGAACAGGGAGAGGTCGCCTGGCACACCCGCGCCACCCTCTGGGGCACCACCACCTGGAACCGCACCGCCACCGGCTACACCCCCTCCGCTTCCCGGGCCAGTACTTCGACCCCGAATCGGGCCTCCACTACAACCACCACCGCCACTACGACCCCGACTCCGCCCGCTACCTCTCCCCCGACCCCCTGGGCCTCACCCCGGCCCCCAACCCCTTCACCTACGTCGACAACCCCCTGCTCTGGACAGGCCCCCTGGGCCTGGCAGGCTGCCCCCACCGATCGAGCGGCGAACACCGCCACAGCGTGGTGCTGGGCGTCAACAATCCCGGCGGACATTCGGAGGTCTCGCCAAACACCTGCGGGAGAACGGGGACCCGGGAGCACACACCTACAACGGCGACGACTACTCGGGCGTCGATGCGGGCGGCCCGGTGTGGATGACCAACGTCCTGGAAGCGCTGGCCGACCGCAACAACACCACGCTGTCCGTGACACTGGACGGAATGCCCAACCTGAAGGGTGAGAAGGGGCTGTGGGAGACACCCCCGAGTCCATCCTCGAGGCTTTCCACGTCGCCGTCAGACACGGCGACAACTTCAGTCTGAGCAGCCCGGACAAATGGCCCACTCCCGGTAACGGAACGGCATGGGAAATGAGCGCCCTGGCGAAGGCCGTACGTGACCATGAGATCGCCGTGAAGTATGGCGATCCTCCGGACGGCAGGCCCTGGGAAGACATTCACTGGTACTCGAACAATGAACGGGTCCACATCCCCAAGCCGGATATCGTGGAGATCGATCCGCATTACCACCAGAAGAAGGGCAAAACCGGCTGATGACACAGAACGAATCCGCTTCCAGCGCCGCCGAAATCGTCGCGCTGGAGTGGCAGAGTGTCCTGGCCGAGGACGCGGGTCTCACCGATCCGCAGGTCCCGCACAGCGCCTACGCCTACCCCGAACTGCGGCAGCTCTTCCCGGGGATCAGCCACGGCACGCTGTTCCTGAGCCGGTGCACGCGCTACCCGCTCACCAGGGACATCCCGACGGTGTATTCGCGCGTTGGCGGAGGATACACGGTGATCAGGCTGTCGGACGGGGTCAGGCTCCGGGAGACGGCGACGCTGGACGAGGCGTACGCCCTGGTCGTGGCGAACCTCCCGCCGGGCACGGGTCCGGCCATCGATGGGACGGCCGACGACCTGTGAGGCGCAAAGGCCCGGCAGGATGGGGGCAGCCATCCTGCCGGGCCGGGCCCGGTTGGTGCGGTCGTGCCTCAGCCGCACTTACGGCCGCTGTTGATGCACTTCACGGCCTGCTTCATCAGCGAGTCGGACATCACGTTGATGAAGTCGCCGTGGTCCGTGACCGGCTTGTGCAGCTGCTCGGGGAAGCTGTCCACCGCGAAGACCGCCTTCGGCGCGATCTTGTAGGTGATGCGCTGGGTCAGGGCCGGGATGGCCTTGAAGCCCTTGCCGCACGCGCCGCCTGCGCCGGCGAAGGCGACGTGGGTGCGGTGGTTGGCGCTGTCGGAGTTACGGCCGTCCCAGCAGCTCTGGAACTTGAACGTCCGCACCACGTTGCTGCCCTTGGGGCACAGCGGGTACTTGTCCTTGAGCTGGCGGTTCTCGAAGCCGGTGCAGCTCCAGGAGGCGTTGGCGTTGGCCGTGCCGTTGGTGAATGCCTTGGCGTCACCGGTGATGATGCGCAGGAACTTCGGCATCGCCGCGACCTTGCCGACCGCGCTGCCGCGGAAGGTGAGCTGCACGGAGGTGGGCTGGAGGATGGTGCCGACGTTTCCTTCGGTGCCGCCGCCCGGGGCGCCCGCGTCCTTCTCGTTCTTGCCGTCGCGCAGCCGCAGGACCGGCCAGTAGTGGGTGGAGCGGTCGCCGTTGGTGCAGGAGGTGGTCGCGGTGGCGAGGATCTGGTCGGTGGCGAAGGCGTCGTTCTTCTGGTTGCCCACGTAGTCGTGCATGTGGTGGGCGCCGTTGCTCACGCCGGGGGCGACGATGACGTTGTCGGAGTTGAACTTCTTGTTCTCGTTGCGCCCGCAGCGCGAGGAGAAGGTGCCCTTGGAGGCGCCTGCCTGCTTGCGCGGGTTCTTGACGTTGGGCCGCACCTTCTTGATGTCCACGAAGTCGGCCTTCTGGGGGCCCGCGGCCTGCGCCCCGCCCGCGGCCTGCGCCTTGGCGTCCGCCGCCGCCGGTGCGGCCGCCGGGGCGGCGTCCACCGCGCCCTGCTTGACCGTGCAGGACGCCATCGAGCCCAGCCCGGACGCCTGCTGCGAGCCCTGCCCCATCCGGGTGGAGATGCGGTTCAGGGCGCTGCGGCGCTGGGTCGACAGCGGCTCCAGGACGCGGGTGCGCACCCACTCCTGGTCGGCGGCCTTGGTGGCCTGCGCGGCGAGCTGCTTGTAGGCCCCGGCGACCTGGGTGTCCATCTCCGCCAGTTCCCTGTCCACGGCGGGCCGTGCCTTCTGCGGCACGTTCGACAGCCGGGTGGCGACGTCGGGACACTGGATGGTCATCGAGGACCGGGCGGCGGACTCGGTCCGGTTGGGGGACTGCCGGGCGGCCGAGGCGTTGTTGTCCGTCATCAGCAGTGCCCCGCCGCCGACCGCCAGGGCCGTGACGCCGACAGCGGACACCACGAGTACGCGGGACCGCTTGTGTCTCTTCTTGTATCTCACCACTACGCCCCTCATTGGGTAGTTGTCGTACTGCGATACGAAAACCGGGGCGGTTCCGCTCATCGGCGGCCGTAGCGGATGAAGGTGTGGCGGGAAATGAGCGCTGGGAAACCGGCGCCGGGAGGCGGCCGGTCGTCCGCTCAGCGCGTCGCGGCGGGGCTCCCGGACGCGGACGTCGGGGCCGCCGACGGCGAGGCCGTGGGATGGTCCGGGCGTACGGAGAACACCGTGTCCCCGGCCATCGCCACGATCACGTCCTTGACGAGCAGCACGGTCGGCGGCCGGTCCTGCGCCGTGTCCCCGGGGTCGGGCAGCGCGGAGGTGCGCCACGCCTCCGCCCCGGTGACGCTGTCCAGCGCCAGCAGGCGGCCGAAGCGGTTGGAGAAGTAGAGCTTGCCGTGCCGCTTGGACTCCACGGGCGCGGACAGGCTCTCCGTCTCCGTCTCCCGCTGCCACAGCTGCTTGCCGCTGCGCGCCGACACCGCGGTGACCGTTCCGTTGGTCCGGACGGCGTAGACGACCCCGTTCAGCAGGGTGGCCGTGCCGCGCAGGGGGTGCCGCAGCGGGACGCGCGTGGTGTGGCCGGTGCGCGGGTCCACCCGGATCACCGCGTTGTACGGGCGCTCGTACCCGGCCTCGTACACCTCCTTCGCGGTCTGCGGCGCGAGGAAGAGGGGCGCCCCGTCGTCGGAGCCGAGGTGCAGCGCCTTCTTGGGGAGGGTCGCCACCGCGTGCCGCGAACCGTCGGCGGGGTCGAGCCGCAGCAGGGTGTACGGGCCCTCTTCGGCCAGCCCGTCCGACGTGAGCGGCGAGCACAGCGCGTACGGAACGCCGGACGCGACCGGTGTCGACGGTTCGCAGAACTGCCTCTCCAGCGCGGGCGACCGCCACAGCAGCTTCCCCGACGACCCGTAGGCGACCAGCTGACGGCTGTCCTCGGACAGCGTCAGCACCCCGCCGCGGAACAGGCGCACCGACGCCGACTGGCTGATCCCGCGCTCCCACCGCCGCTTCTTGCCGCCGGTGTCCAGGGCGGTCACCCGGCGGCCCTCGTTCTCCGGCTCGGAGTAGCTGTAGACGATCCCGTCCCGCACCCCGATGGGGCGCGCGTCCTGCGGCCTGGTGCCGCTGCGCCACTGGACGCGGCCGGTGGCGGCGTCGACCTTGGCGACGGTGAAGCCCTTGCCACCGCAGTACAGGGCGGCGGCGTGGTCCGCCACGCATGCGGCGTCCTGGTACACGAGAGGCGGCAGCGGCGCCTCGTACCGCAGCGTCGTCCGCCACGGGCGCCAGCCGTCGGGCACGGACACGGACCGCGCGTCGGCGGTGGCGGACGCGGCGGGGTGGTACGGGGGCGGATCGGTGGCCAGGCTGGAGGCCACCGTCGCGACCAGCCCGCTGACGGCCAGGGCGCCGACCCCGATGAGGACCGGCCGCCCCCAGCGCCCGCGGCCGCTCCCCCGCGTCCGCCACGGCCGGAACTCCCCGCGCGGGGGCGTGAAGGTGGCCCGCGGCGTCGTGGACTTCGCCCGAGCGGGCGTGAACGTGCCCGCCTCCGGCGGCAGGGTGTCCGCGAACGCGGGCTCCGCCGGGCGGGCCGCGGCGACGAAGTCCGGCAGCGCGTCGAGCATGCGGTGCAGCTCGTCCAGGCCGGGCCGCGCGGCCGGGGCCTTGGCCAGACACCGCTTGATGAGCCTGATGAGCGGTTTCGGGACCCCGTTCAGCGTCGGCGGCTCGTACATCACCTGGTACCCCGACAGATACGGGCTCTCGGCGTCGAACGGCCCGACGCCGGTGGCCGCGTACACCACCAGCGCCCCCAGCGAGAACACGTCCGAGGCCGTGGTGACCTCGCGCGCGTCGCGCAGCTGCTCGGGCGACATGAAGCGCGGGGTGCCGAGCATCCGCCCGGCGGTGACGGTGAGCGTCTGGTTGTCGGCGGCCCGCGAGATGCCGAAGTCGATGACGCGCGGCCCGTCCCCGGCCATCAGGATGTTGGCCGGTTTCAGATCCCGGTGCACCACCCCGGCCCGGTGGATGTCCCGCAGCGCCTCGACGAGCCCCAGCCCCAGCGTCCGCAACTCCCGCCCGCCGAACGGGCCGTCCTGCCGCACGGCGTCGGCGAGGGTGCGCCCCGGTACGTACTGCGTGGCCATCCACGGACGCTCGGCCTCCGGATCGGCGTCCACCACCGGAGCGGTGAACGCCCCGCTCACCTTGCGGGCCGCCGTGATCTCCTGCCGGAAGCGGGTGCGGAACTCCTCGTCCTGCGCGTACTGCGCGTGCACGAGCTTGACCGCGACCTGCCGCCCCGAGGCCGACCGGGCCAGATAGACGACACCCATACCGCCCGAACCGAGCCGGTCGAGCAGGGCGTAGCCGCCTATGGACGCCGGATCATCGGTACTCAGCGGCATCGCCGATCCCCTTTACCCTCTCCCCAACGCCCATCAACCGCCCCTAGATTAGGCCGCCACCCCCCCCACCCCGCCCGCAAGAGCCCCCACCGTGCGCGTCGTCACAGGGCCCCGGGCGCAGGGACATGCGGCGGGACCTGGGGGTTGGTGGGGAGCGGGCGGGTTAGGGTGATCATGCCCAGGACGTGTGTAGCAGCCATGTACCAGGGGCTCGTCGGAACGGGACGTCCCCTGTCCGCCCTGGGGTCTCGATGATCAGTTAGCTCACTCCCGAGGAGTGAGTGGCACCGCCCCTGAAAGAGAAACGATGCGCGTTCAGAACCTCTCCCTCCTCGCCCTGGCCGTCGCGGCCGGTCTCTCGCTCAGCGCCTGCCAGGGGGACGACTCCTCCTCCCAGAGCTCCGGCGACAGCAGCGCGTCGGCCGACCAGAAGTCCGACACCTCCACCGGCGGCACCGGCTCCTCCGACGGTTCGGACAACTCCGACGGCTCGTCCGGTGACATCGGCGCGGGCGGTGGCTCCGACGCCGCCTCGGACGCCTGCAAGACCTCACAGATCGACTTCAGCAGCTCCCCCGGCATGGGCGAGGGCACCCTCCTCGTCAACCTCAAGAACACCGGCTCCGCCACCTGCACCCTCCAGGGCTTCCCCGGCGTCGACCTCAAGAGCAAGGACGGCGCCATCAGCGCCGACCGCACCAAGGACACCCCGCAGAAGGTCAGCGTCAAGGCGGGCGCGGAGACCCGCTTCACCCTCTCCTACCCGCCGAACACCTCCGGCGGCACCGGCGCGACCTTCACCAGCCTCAGCGTCACCCCGCCGGGAGAGACCCACTCCGCCTCGGTGCCCGCCACCATCAACATCCCCGCCTCCGACAGCACCGCCTCCGCCATCCGGGTCACCCCCGTCGGCGCCGGAAAGTAACCGCCCCCCGGCGCACAGCCCGGCGCCCTCCCCGGCGCGTATCCCCAGGCCGCTGGCCTGGGGCTTTTCGGATCGGCGTGCGCCCGTGCCCACGGCGGCAGACCCTGGACACAGGGACCGGACCGGAAGGTGGTCATCGCCATGGAGACACCGCCGATCGTTTCGCCGGGGGAGTGGGAGGAGGCGCGCCGACAGCTGCTCGTGGACGAGAAACAGCTGACCCGCGCTCGTGACGCACTGGCCGCCAAGCGCCGGCGGATGCCCTGGGCGGCGGTGGCGAAGGAGTACGCGTTCGAAGGCCCCGAGGGCAGGCTGAGCCTGCTCGACCTGTTCAAGGGCCGCCGCCAGCTGATCGTCTACCGCGCCTTCTTCGAGCCCGGCGTCTTCGGCTGGCCCGACCATGCCTGCCGCGGCTGCTCCATGGTGGCCGACCACGTCGGCGACCTCGCCCATCTCAACGCCCGCGACACCACTTTGGTCTTCGCCTCGCGCGCCCCGCAGCAGCACATCGAGGCCGTGAAGGCGCGGATGGGCTGGACCATGCCCTGGTACACGATCACCGACGACTTCGACGCCGACTTCGATGTGGACCAGTGGCACGGCACGAACGCCTTCATCCGCGACGGCGGCCACGTCTTCCGCACCTACTTCATCAACGCCCGCGGTGACGAGGCCCTGGGCAGCACCTGGAGCTACCTCGACATGACCGCCCTCGGACGGCAGGAGACCTGGGAGGACTCCCCCGAGGGCTACCCCCGGACCCCGCCGTACGAGTGGTGGAACTGGCACGACACCTACGGCGACACCGAACCGGCCCCGGAATGGCTGGACCAGACCCGCCGCGGCCCCCGGGGCCGCCTCGACGCCTGAGGAGCGCGTGCCCGCGGTCAGAGGTGCGGTCAGACTCGCGGTCAGAGGTGCCGGTCAGAGGTGCGGGAGGACGGCCGGGATCAGGTCCTGGAAGGTCTTCCCGGAGGCGGGGGCGCCGATCGCCGACATTTGCCAGCTGCCGTTCGAGCGGTAGACCTTCGCCATGATCTGCGCGGTGTAGGGGCCGCCGCCGCTGAGCGTGTAGCGGGCCATCTCCTGCCCGTCGCTCTCGTCGATCAGTCGGCAGAAGGCGTTCCGCACCTGCTCGAAGGTCTGCCCGGTGAACGAGTTCACGGTGAAGACGATCTGGTCGACCTGGGCCGGAACCCGCTCCAGGTCGATCAGGATCGACTCGTCGTCGGCGCCCTGGCCGGTCCCGCCGACGAGGTTGTCGCCGGTGTGGCGCACGGAGCCGTCGTCGCTGCTCAAGTGCTGGAAGAAGACCACGTCGACCGGCCGCTGCCCGGAGAACAGCACCGCCGAGGCGTCGAGGTCGATGTCGCGGGCGGCCATCCGCGCGAAGACGCCCTTGCGGGGCGCGGCCTGCCAGCCCAGGCCCATGCGTACCGCACTGAGCGCGCCACCGTCGGACTTGCTCAGGCTGATCTGCTGGCCCTTGGCCAGGTTCACGGTCATGTGCTTCTCCTGACGATTCCCGGTTCCCCTGCGATGCCCCGGCGTACGGGCGTCAGAGGCTGACGCCGAAGTCGGACGCGATGCCCGCCAGGCCCGAGGCGTAACCCTGGCCGACCGCGCGGAACTTCCACTCCGCGCCGTGGCGGTACAACTCGCCGAAGACCATCGCGGTCTCGGACGCGGCGTCCTCGCTCAGGTCGTAGCGGGCGAGTTCGGCGTTGTCGGCCTGGTTGACGACCCGGATGAAGGCGTTGCGGACCTGGCCGAAGCTCTGGCCGCGGCCCTGGGCGTCGTGGATGGAGACAGGGAAGACGATCCGGGTGACCTCGGCGGGGACCGCCGCCAGGTTCACCTTGACCGACTCGTCGTCGCCCTCGCCCTCACCGGTGAGGTTGTCGCCGGTGTGCTCGACCGAACCGTCGGGGCTGGTCAGGTTGTTGTAGAAGACGAAGTGCCGGTCGGACACCACCTTCCCGCCCTCGTCGCACAGCAGGGCGCTGGCGTCGAGGTCGTAGTCGGTGCCCGTGGTCGTCCGTACGTCCCAGCCGAGGCCGACCAGGACCGCCGTCAGGCCCGGGGCCGCCTTGCTGAGCGAGACGTTGCCGCCTTTGGACAGGGAAACTCCCACGATCTCCTCCTGAGTGCTCGATGAATGTCCTTTAAAATCTACAACAGTGTAGAAGTTTCGTGGTGGGCGGGGGCGATCCG
>Ga0307508_10003526_pt1 | contig 15770 bp, 12 predicted proteins | sample 9_EM_MG_FD_203089 | JGI IMG/M metagenome (GOLD analysis project Ga0307508, IMG submission 203089) | Populus trichocarpa ectomycorrhiza microbial communities from riparian zone in the Pacific Northwest, United States - 9_EM | ecosystem: Host-associated > Plants > Roots > Unclassified | place...
CGCAGCGCGAGCACGCTGACATACACGTTCGGACCCCAGCTCTTCTCGATCTTCAGCTCGACGGTCGGGTCGTCGCCGCGCAAGGTCACGACGCGCGTGTCGATCACCCCTTCGCGCTCGACCGCGACCAGCGCGGTCGCCTCGCGGAACGGCATGCGCACCTGCAGCTTCGCCGTCTCGCCGGGCTCGTAGCGCTTCTTCTCGGGCAGCACGTCGATGCGGTCGTCGTTGTCCTGCGCGAACCAGAGTTCGCCGTGCTTCGTGACCCACACGCTGCTCGCGGCCTGCACCGGGTTGCCGCCGGCGTCCTTCGCGCTCGCGATCAGCTCGACCTGACCGGCGCTGCTCAGCTCGGCCTCGCACAACAGCAGGCCGCGGTCGTCGGTTGTGCCGCTGCACAGCGCGCCGAGGTCCTTCAGCTCGGTGCGGTTGTCGTACGCGTAGAAGCCGCCGACCATGCGCTTGCGCGTGCTGATGACCTGGCTCAGCCGGCCGCGCACTTCGACGCGCTGGCCCTTGATCGGCTTCCCGTTGGTGTCGAGCGCGAGCGCGGTGAACTTGACCCGGCCGCGGCTGCTCGCCCACGAGCCGGCTTTCACGCCGAGCACGACGGCGCTCGGCCACAGCGGGATCGTCGTCGACGCGGTCTGCGCCTCGCCGTTCGGGTCGTTGTACGTGACCTCGGCGCTGATCTCGCTCGGGCGCGTGATTTTCGGCAAGTCCTTCAGCGTGAAGCTCGCGGCGCCGTTCTTGTCGGTCGTCAGGGCGAGCTTGTCGGCGACCAGCTTGGCGTCGGTCGCCTCGGGCGCGGCCTCGCTGTCTTCGTCGCCGCTGCTGCCCTGGACCTTGTTCGGGTCGCGCGGCGGCTCGAACGAAAACTCCTCGAAGCCGTTGAACCCGACAGCGCGGCTCTTCAGCAGCGCCGACGCGCGCGCCGCCGTTCCCGCCATGCCGCCGCCCGAGAAGTAATTGAGCTGCACCGCGATCGGCAACGTGGCCGGCGCGACCGCGAGCGCCGCCGGCCCGGTTACGCGCGCATCGACGAGCGGCAGGCGGAACTCCTCGACGCGAAAGTTGCCGCTGGCCCATTGCGCGCGCCGCTTCTCGTCCTTGGCCTCGCGTTCGAGCACGACGTTGTAGACGCCCAGCTTCGCAGCCGGCGGGATGCTCCAGCTCGCCGTCGCGTGGCGCGTGCCGCTCCACGTCAGCGGCTGCGTGAACTCCTGGCCGCTGCCTTCGTGCACGATCTTCATGCGCGTCGGCAGGTCGGCCGGTGTCGCCATCGCGAGGCCGGTCGAGGTCTCGAAACGAAGAAAGTGTTTCATCGCCACGGTCTCGCCGGCGCGGAACAGTGTGCGGTCGAACACCGTCGCGGCGCGCGCGGTCGGCTGCGCGCCGCCGCCGGTCGGCACGTTGAAGCGCCAGGCCTCGATGCCCTTGTTCCAGCTCCCGAACACGAAGGCGGTGTCGACCGCCGCGCCCGGCGCATCGGCCTTGCGCGCGGTGACGAACAAGGCCCGGTCGGCCGCGCAGTGGGCGAAGCTCACATCGCCGAAGCCCTGCGCGACGCGCGCGAGCCCTTGCGCGTCGGTTTGCCCCGACCACAGACGCTTGCCGTTGCAGTCGTTCACCGCGACCTCGGCGCCCGCGACCGGCTGGCCGCGGTCCAGCGTCGTGACCCAGACCAGGCTGTTCTCGCGGCTCGCCTTGAATTGCACGCCGAGGTTGGTGACGAGCACGCCGCTGCGCACGTACATCGGCTCGCGCTTGTCGAGCAGCGATTGGCCGAGGCGCAGCGATTCGATCTCGACGACGTGATAACCGGGCTCGGTGAGCGGGATGCCGACGACCTCGAACGGGCGCGGATCGCCGCCCTCGAGCTGCGGCAGCGCCAGGCGCTTCGCCTCGGCATCGGCCTTCAGAAGCGAGACCTCGCGCGTCGCGATGAAGCGCTCGACCCGGCGCTTCGTCGGCTTGCCCTTCGCGTCGGTATCGTCCTGCGTCGTGAACCAGTCCTTCTGCGGCAGGCCGAGCTCTTTCGCGCTGAGCCGGGTCTCGTGGTACTTCTGCAGCTTCGCGTACCACGCGAGGATGTCGGCGTCGCTCAGCAGGCGTTTGACACGCACCTGGCCGCCGGCCGCGGCGCCGCGCAGATCGCCCTGGACATGGCGCAGCGTGACCGGCAGCAGCGGGTCGGCGCGCTCGACCACGCCGAACGGCGCGGCGGCGAACTTGGCGATCGGCGGGGCGTCGCCGGTCGCGACCTTGAGCGGGAAGCTCGCGGCGTTCGCGAGCGTGCGGCCGGCGTTGTCCTTCAGGTCGCGCGGCAGCTCGAGCGTGAAACTCGCGTTCTCGGGCAGCGGAATCGGGAACGCGACCGCGCTGAGCTCGGCGGATTTGTCGTCCTTGTCGAGCACCGGCGCAAGCGCCGAACCCGCGGCGCTGCCCGACGCCGGAATCAATCGGATCTGCGTCGCGAGCTCGCGTGCGATCGGTGCCGAGAAGCGCAGCGACATCGGCCGGATCGGCAGGCAGGGCGCGTTCGCACGCTCGCGTTCGCAGCTGAACTCGGCCGTGAGCGCGGCACGCACCGTGAAGCGCAGACGCTGTTCGAGGCCGGTCGCAACCTTGGCGTTGGCCTGCGCCGCGATGCCCTTGCCCCACACGACGCGCAGCGCCGTGCCGTTGGGCAGCGGGCGCTGGCAGGCGAGCACGAGCGTGCGTTCGGCCTGGGCCTTGTCGATGCGGCGCGCCTTCAGCAGCTCGGTGCGCGCGTCGCCGGCGATCACGCGCACGCCGATGCGCTCGCCGATGCCCTCGACCTCGCACCAGGCGTTGGCGAGCACGCTGCTCTCGACGGCCGCGCCGCTGAGGCGCAGCATGAAGTACTGGTCTTCCGCAATCGTCGCGCCGTCGTACGGTTGTGAGGACACCACCGATGGGCCGCCGGTGTTGAACGTGAATTCGGTCGTGCCGGTCAGCGCACCCGAAGGTTTCGACGAATCGCCTCCGGCGACGGGCTTCCAGTCGGGTCTGGCCTTCAACGTGCAGCGCGTGCCCGGCGGCAGCGCGTCGCGAAAGTCGTACAGCCAGACGCGGTCGTTGGCCCAGCGCCCGCTGCCGGCCGGTGCGGCACCCTCGCAGCTGAGGGTCATCGGATCCGGCAAGCGCAAATCACCGAAGGGCATGACCGCTTCGGAGAATTTCACCGTGACCTGCCGCACCTGCGCGACCTCGCCTTGCGGACTGACGCTGGCAATGGTGGCGGCGTAAACGCTGGACTGCATGAGCAGCAGCGCAGCAGCGGCCGCGGTGAAGATCGATCGCATCGAGCGCTCCCGGATTCGCGTTGTGACGCGAGTCTAAGAGCGTGGCGCTGACCTGAGGGCTACCTCAGCGCCTTCTGATCTTCCTTCTGCTGGCGGCGCTGCTGTTCGATGTCGCGCAGCCGCGCGTCGATCACCGAGACGTCGATGAAGTCCACCGGCCCGCCGCTGCGCGCGCGGCGCTGGCCGGCCTGCAGGCGGTCGGCTGCCCCGGTCAGGTCACCGAGCGCGACACGCGACTCGGCATCGGCGCGCACCGCGCGCAGCGGCTGCCCGCGGCGCTCCTCGATCTGGCTCAGCGCGGTCCAGGCGAGCGAATCGCGCGGACGCGTCGCGACCCAGGTCTGGAGTTGCTCGGCGTATGGTTTGAGGGTCGGGTTGTCGGCCGACGGCCCCGGTGGCGCCGAGGCGAGCGCGGCCTGCGCGGCGAGCAGCATCGTCGGACGCGAACCATCGGACGCGTAGGGCGCGAGCGCGGCAATGGCGCGGCTCACGTCGCCGCGGGCGAGCAGCGACTGCACGTTGAGCAGCGCGACGGCGCGCTCGGCACGCGCATCTTTCGGCGTGGCGCCGTGCACCAGCTGCGCGGCGACCGCGAGGGCCGCGTCGGCGCGCGTCCAGTCGCGCAGCAAGGTGGAGGCGAGCGCGCTTTCGTACGCGTTCGCGAGCTTGTCGGCCGACGTCGTCGCGACGCGGTCGCCGTCGAGCGCCTGCCAGCGCCGCAGCGCGTCGAAGCGTGCGTCCATCATCACGCGCGCGCGGGCCTGCGCCGCCGTGTGCTCGAGCCGGCCGACGGCCGCGACCGGCGGCGCCGCGCCCATGCGCGCGCGCGCTTCGCCGATGCGTTCGCTGTTGAGCGGGTGGCTGCGCAGATACGGGTAGCCACCGGCGTCGTTCAGGCGCGAGGACTGATCAAGCTTTTCGAACATCGCCGCCATGCCGCCGGGCGCGAAGCCGGCGCCGGTCATCACCTGGAAGCCGACCCGGTCGGCCTCGCGCTCCATGTCGCGCGAGAAGTTCAGCATGCCTTGCACCGCCAGCGCCTGGCTGCCGACCACCGCCGCGTTCGCCGCGTCCATGCTGCTGTTGCCGGCACGGCTCGCGACGACGATGCCGGCCAGCAGCGTCGCCAGGCTCAGCAGCGTCTGGCGCTTGTTGTTGGCGATCGAGCGCGCGATGTGGCGCTGCGTGATGTGCGACATCTCGTGCGCGAGCACCGAGGCGAGCTCGTCGCGCGTCGCGGTGATCGCCATCAGGCCGAGGTTCACGCCCACGTAGCCACCGGGCAACGCGAACGCGTTGACCTCTTTGTCGCGCACGAGGAAGGGCTCCCAGGCCAGGCGCTGGTCGATGTCCGACGTGATGTTGCCGCGCGCGCGCGCCTGCGCCACCAGCGGCTGCCACAGCGACTGCAGGTATTCGAGCAGCACCGGGTCGTCGAGGTAGTCGGGATCGGCGCGGATCTCGCGCATGATCTCCTCGCCGAGCTTGTGCTCGGTCGCGAGGCTGAAATCGTCAGCGGCCGGATCGCCCAGCGCCGGCAGCTGGTTTTGCGCATACACCGGCGCCAGCAGCTGGGCGCCGGCGCACAGCGTCGCCGCGAGGCGCATGCGCCACGGGCGGCGTGGGGTGGTTGAGTCGTTCGGCAAAGGACGATGCAAAGGAAGCGCGGTGGCTATCATGCCGCACAAACGTTTCGAGACTGTTTCGTGCCATGAGTTCACCGCCCGCCCCACCGCCTGCTCCTCCGTTGACCCACTTCGACGCCCAGGGCCAGGCGCACATGGTCGACGTCTCGGCCAAGGGCGAGACGCATCGCATCGCGCGCGCCAGCGGCGTGATCCGCATGCTGCCGGCGACGCTGACGCTGATCGAGAGCGGCAGCGCGAAGAAGGGCGACGTGATCGGGGTCGCGCGCATCGCCGCGATCCAGGCGGCCAAGCGCACCGCCGAGCTGATCCCGCTGTGCCATCCGCTGCCGATCACGCGCGTCGCGGTCGACTTCGAGATCGACGCGGCGCAACACCAGGTGCGCTGCACCGCGCAAGTCGAAACGCTGGGACGCACCGGCGTCGAGATGGAGGCACTCACCGCGGTGCAGATCGGGCTGCTGACGGTCTACGACATGTGCAAGGCCGCCGACCGCGGCATGGTGATGGGCGAGATCCGCGTGCTCGAGAAGCACGGCGGCAAGTCGGGCGATTGGGTCGCGCCGGCCTGATCGACGCGGCTAGCGGAAGTCTTCGTAGCTGAACGATCGCGTCGGCGCAACGCACTGGAACGGCAGGGCCGCTGCCGGCGTGGTCTTGTCGGCGCAGGGCGCGAAGAACTCCTCCGCCCCATCGTTGTGGAATTCCTGCAGCCGCTGGGCAATGTAGCGCGCGCGTTCGGTATCGCCCGACTCGTCCAGCGCCTTGGCCCAGGCCATCATCAGACGCGCATCGAGCAGGTTGTGCGGCGCGCGCTGGAACGAGTCCATCGCATCCGCCGGATGCTCGGTGGTGGTCGCCGCGGCGTAGTCGGCCTGGTGCGCGAAGAACACGCTGCGCTGGCCGCTCGCGATGCGCTGTGCCAGCGGCGGCGCGCCCTCGGCGGGCGCGAAGATGGTCACGACGCGGCTGTAGTCGGCGACGGATGCGATGCCGCCGAGCATCAGCAGCAGCGACGCGATCAGCAGCGGGCGCGTCGTCTTGCCGGACGCCGCTGCCGCGGCGGGCGCATCCTCAGGTCGCCCGAGGCACAGGCCGAATGCAAACGCCGCCGGCAGCAGGAAGTAGGCGTACCACAGCGGGTACTCGAGCAGGCTGTGCAGCAGGATCATCAGCACCATCACGAGGGCCGCACGACGCACGGAATCCTGCGCGCCGCGCCACGCGCTGAACAGCGCCCAGCCCAGCAGCGCGAGCACCGCGGTCGCCAGCGGCAGGCCGAGTTCGACCGCGAACTGCAGGATGATGTTGTGCGTGTGGTCGAAGAACGCGACCGGTCGGCCGGGGAAGGGCGTCAGCGTCCAGGCGAAATTGAACTCGCCGAAGCCGACGCCGGCCCAGGGGTGCATCGCGATCAACGCGAGCGTGTTCGACCAGATGCCCCAGCGCGAGCTCGAGATGTCGCCCTTGGTCGAGAAGCGCGTCTCGCCGCCGAACACGTGGTGGCTGTAGTCGGCCCAGGCCGAGGTGCCGAGCCAGAACAGGCCATACGCGACCGGCGCGCACAGCAGCAGCAGGCGCGTCGGGCGCGAGAGGCGCTTGTCCAGCAGACTCCACACGGCCAGCAACCCGACGCTGACGGTGCCGGTGCGCGACGCGCTGAGCACGATCACGAAGATGAACAGCAGCGCGAGCGCGCCGCCGACCCAGCGCTTGAACACCCCGGTTTCGGCCAGCCACACCGCCGCAATCGTGGCCCACACCAGCAGGCTGCTCAGGTGGTTCGGCTGGCGCATGTTGCCGACCGCGCGGCCGACGATGTAGGTGCGCGCGATGAAATCGCCATCGGGCCATTGCGGCGCGAAGACCTGCACGATGCCGACCACGCTGCTGGCGATGCCTGCCACGACCATGCCGATGCACAGCGCGCGAAACGCGGTGACGCCGAAGCCGGCGGATTGCGCTGATGCGCCGACCAGCGCGGCGAGCGCGGCCGCGAGGATCAGGCCGGCACCGGACAGGGCGAGCGCCGAGGGCAGGCCGGCCCAGAGCGGGGAGGCGAGTGAGGATGAGAGGAGCAACGCGAGGGCAGCGAGCAGGGCGGCCAGTCCTGAGCGGCCGAGGCGCCGGCACAGGGGTGCGGCATCCGCCACGAGCACCAGAAATCCGCCCCATCCGACCAGCGCTGCGGCTTGGTTGAAGAAGGTGGCGGAGGGCGGGAGGTTGAAGGCAAGTGACGCGGGAGCGGCCATCGCCAGCGCGGCGCAGATCGGCCAGGCAGATTGCGCGGACGCATTGGATTCAGAAGAAACCATCGGCTTTCAGAGATCCGAGCACGGCGCCACGACCATCGAGCACGATGACCCAGTCGCCGCGCGCCCGCAATGGCAGAAAGCGCGCAGTCGCCTCGTTGGCCTTCATGGCGACCAGGCCATCCCTGAGTTCGGCCGCGCGCGCTGAGTAGTACTCAAGCAACACGCTCACCGGACGCGACTTACTCAACACCTCCGGCACCGACTCGGCATACGGCCGCCAAAACACCGGTCGATTCGCTCGGTCGATGCCTTGAAGACCCATGAAGATGGCGTCGGTGTGCTCTTCACCCCCTTTCGGCGCCCGCGTGTCGAGAAGCCATGGGCCGGTCAGCGGCAACACGCGGTACTCGTGCAACGCCTTTGGCAACTCGGGCTCATAGACGTCCGCGGCGACGATGACTCGGAAACGGTCCACTTCGAACGCCATCGCGATCGGCCGAACGACATACACCGTGTGCAAGCCATACACCAACGCCGCGGCTTGGATCATGCCGATCACGATCAGGTCCCGCCGCAGATGCTTCCACCCCTTGTCAAGATTGAACACCGCGAAGGTCAGCATCGGTCCGAGGATCACGTCGACGCCGACAACCAGCAGAAAGAGATCGCGCCCGCCGGACACCGCGCGGTAGAGACCCGGATACCAGAGCCCGAACACGAGCGCAGCCGCGAGCGCGGCTACGACGGCACAGATCAACAGGTGAAATCCGGCGGCGCGAGTACGGCGCCGCAGGTTTAGGCGTTCCAGCATGGGGCGCTAGTGTAGAAGCCTCAGCGATGAACCTCACACTCGGCCGCTCGGTTCCGGCCATCGGCCAAGGTTGGTTCGCAAGAAGACTTTCACGATCGAGGCCGCACCGGTGTGCTAGGCACCAAAGGAAAAGCCCCTCCGCAGAGGGGCATTCAAGATCGCAAACTGCGCTGGATCAGCGGCAGCTGGCGGGCAAATGCTTGGCGAGGCCAGCGGTCATGGCGCAAGTCCATTGCAACTGATCGTCTGTCGTGGCTTGAGCCGGGGTCAGTGTGAATGCAGGCTGAACGGCAGCGCCAGTATTCTTAGTCGTCACCGTGATCACGCCGGTCGCTGGCGTGATTGCAATGGAAGCAACATAAGCGTTCGTTGCGGCAGACGCGTTGAAGACGTAACCAGAGTTGGCAACAGTGACGTTGGCAAGGCCACCTTGCGATGCGGACGTTTCGGCGACGGCAAGCTTGGCGGCCGAAGCCAGGGTCAAGCCCTCGCTCACTTTGGCGCGAATGGTGTAGTCCTGGTAGGCCGGCAGCGCAACCGCTGCGAGGATGCCGATGATCGCGACAACGATCATCAATTCAATGAGGGTAAAACCCTTCTGGACCTTCTGAATAGAACGCTTCATGGTCGCTGACTCCTGGAAATGCGTGAGGTGGGGTGGAAGACATACTGCCTATTGCAGACGCCGTGCCACGGCGTCAACCCCTAAAAAACGTGAGATTCAGCCCTGAAGCTGACACAGAAAGTCACCAATCATCCGAACAAGGGTCACGAATGACACAAATGGTCACTTCGCCGCCTCAATCGCGCGACAGATCCATCACCTGTCCCGCCGCCAGTGCATGGATGCGATGGTCTGTACCCAGCCGTCCGATCTCAGCCATCACCGCCTCCACTTCGCCGGGCTTGATGTGCGTGATGTGCACATCAACGCTGCCCCCAAGCTGAGCCAGCTCGTGCCCGAGCGCCGCCGGGCACAGGTGCCGGCTGATGCGGGCGAGCTGACGCTCTTCGTCGCTGAACGCCGTCTCGATGATCAGGTGCGTCACGCGCATCCTGCGCAGCCGCTCCCAGAGCAACGGATTCGGGCCGGTATCGCCGGTGTAGACCCACCAGCCGCGTGGCTCGGTGCCGGTAGCGCCGTCGGCACCGCCGCGGCACTCGACCGCGAAGCCGACCGCCGGCACGGTGTGCGACGCGCTCAACACCTCGATGCGCTTGCCGTTCACGTTCAGCACCTCGCCGACCTCGAACGAGACCAGTTCGAGCACCGGGTGCTCGGCGCTCGGCAGGCGCGTGAAATCGGGCCAGATGGCGCCGTTGAAGATGTGGGTGCGCAGTGCGGCCAGCGTCTCGGGCAGCGCATGCACGCGGATCGGTCCGCGGCCGTTGGCGCGGCGCGCCCGCATCACGCTGTCGGCGAGCAGGCCAATGGACAACACATGGTCGAGATGCGAATGGCTGATCAGGATGTGGTCAATGCGCGCCAGCGCGTCCAGCGTCAGGTCGCCCACGCCGGTGCCGGCATCGATCAGCACGTCGCCGTCGAGCAGGAACGCCGTGGTCTTGCAACCCGCGGCGATGGAGCCGGAGCATCCGAGCACGTTGAGAATCATTGATTTATGTGTTGTCGAAGGCGGCACCGGGGGCGCGCCGCGGAGTCGAGGCGTGCGCGCCAGGGGTGTCGGTACAGGCCGGCGAGAGGCAAGTCGGCGCAGGCGGTTTACAGAGCGTGCAGCGGGGTCTGCGCATCGATCCAATGTTGCAGTCGGCACGGGGCCAGCGCAAGCCGCCAAAGTCGCATTTCCTCGTCAAACGGGGGGTTGCGTCCGGTGGTCCGAAGGGACGGCGTGAAAAGCATCACGGACCGCTGTTTGCCCTTGACGCGCACGCGGTCGAACTCGGCACGCGCCGATTCGCCAATCAGTGGCCGCGCATCACGCGGCGAGGCCGATTACGCCTGGACGAACTGCATCTGCGTGCCGGCGAGTTCGATCACGTCGCCGTTCTTCAGGTGCACGGTTTCGCCGACGACGGGGTTGCCGTTGACGGTCGGCTGCAATGTCCCTTCGACGTGGGCGAGCACGTAGCCGCCGGGCCGCTTCGTGATCGACGCGACCTGCACGCCGGGCTTGCCGACGGTGGTCACGACCTTGGTCAGCGCGACCTCGCGGCCGGCCGCGGCGCCGTTGAGCACGCGGATCGATGCCGGCGTGGTCGAAGCGCCGAGCGAGCCGAAGCCCGAGCCGCCGAAACCGGAAGGCTGGGCACCGGGCGCCGGCGGGCGCGAGCCCGGCTTCATGATCATGGTCTTTTCGTAGTCGGTGCCGTCTTCGACCATGAACTTGATCTTGTACTTGCCGATCTCGACCGTGTCGTTGTGGCTCAGCAACTGCTTCTTGACGGCCTTGCCGTTGATGTAGGTGCCGTTGGTGCTGTTGAGGTCTTCGATGAAGACATCCGCACCCACCATCTGCAGCACGGCGTGCTCGCCGCTGACCGCGAGGTTGTCGATCACGATGTCGTTGTAGGGCCGGCGGCCAAGCGTGGTCTTGTCTTTGGTGATCTGCACTTCCTTGATCACCACACCATCGAGCGATACGACCAATTTGCCCATGCTTCTTGACCTCTTGTGTCTAAGTCTTCGCCTGCTTGCTTTTCGACCACTCTCTCTTCGCCCGCTGACGCCTGCGGCGTCAGCGCCGGAAAGGCCACCACGACCGCGCCGTGCCGGCAGGCCCTCGAACCCGCGCCAGAACGACCGAGATATTATCCTTGCCGCCCGCATCGTTGGCCGCATCGATCAGCGCGCCGGCCGCTTCGGGCAACGCTTCGGCGCCCATCAGCAGCTGCGCGATGCTCTCGTCGTCCAGCATGTCGGACAGCCCGTCGGAGCATAGCAGGTAGGTGTCGCCCGGCAGCACATCGTGCAGATGGGTCTCGAGCAGCACCGTGTCCTCGACACCCACCGCCCGGGTCACGAGGTTCTTGTTGGCCGAGAACGCCGCCTGTTCGGGCGTGATCAGCCCGGAATCGATCTGTTCCTGCAGCAGCGAGTGGTCGTGCGTGATCTGCGTCAGGCGCGAGGCGCGCAAGCGGTAGGCGCGCGAATCGCCCACGTGGCCCATCAGCAGGCGCGCGTCGCGGAACACGCCGACGACCAGCGTCGTGCCCATGCCGGCGTATTGCGGGTTGGAATTGGCGGCGTTGAAGATCGCGCGGTTGGCGTTGTCGACGCAGATGTCCATCGCGCGCCGCACGTCGGTGTCGGTGGCGCTTTCCGAGGCCTCCGAAAGCCAGCGGCCGAGTTCGGATTTGATGAACGAGGTCGCCATGCCGCTGGCGACTTCACCGGCGTTGTAGCCGCCCATGCCGTCGGCGAGCACGACCAGCGCGGTCGACTCGTCCATCGCCACCGAGTCTTCGTTGTTGTTGCGCGCCCGCCCGGTGTCGGTGGCGCTGAAGAACTCAAGAGTCATGGACGGGGCTCGTGCTGGCATGCGGGCTCGGGTCGGTGGTCGGCATTGTGCATCGGATCAGCGGGCGTTTTTGTCACGGTTGACACCTACCCCCCGAATCCCGGGCGTCGATCACCCGTGTGCCGGCGGTGGCAAGGCCATCAGCGCCGCCACCGCGCGCAGGTCCGTCGCCATCTGGACGCCATCGGCGTAGCGCACTTCCGGGCGTTTCTCGAGCGCGAGCGCGACGACGTTGGCGAGCGCCTCGGGCAATTCGGGGCGCAGCGTGCGCACGTCGGGCGCCGGCTCGTTGGCGATCTGGTTCATCAGTTGCGCCATCGAATCGGACGCGTGTGGCAGCGCACCGGTCAGCAGCTGGAACAGCATCACCCCGAGCGAATACAAGTCGGTCCGACCATCAACCCGCCGGCCGGCCATCTGCTCGGGCGACATGAACGACGGCGTGCCCAGCACCATGCCGGTCCGCGTGCGGCACGAGTCGGTGATGCTGGCGATGCCGAAATCGGTGACCTTGATTGCACCGCTGGCTGGGTCGATCATCACGTTGGCCGGTTTGATGTCGCGGTGCACCACGCCCTGCGTGTGCGCGTACGCCAGCGCGAGGGCGACGCGCGCCAGCATGTCCAGCACCACCGACACCGGCAGCAGCTTGCCGGGCCGCGTGTGGCGCAGCAGATCGTGGCCGGTCACGTACTCCATCGCGATGAAGGCAAGGCCGTGCTCTTCGCTGGCATCGAAGATCGCGACGATGTCGGGGTGGCGCAACCGGCCGGCCATCTCGGCCTCGCGGAAGAAGCGCGCGCGCGCTTCGGCCAGCTCATGGCCTTCGAATTCACGGCTAAGCGCCATGGTCTTGATCGCGACCGCGCGGCCGATCTGCGGGTCGTGGCCGAGGTAGACGGTGCCCATCGATCCGCGGCCGAGCTCGCGCTCGAGCCGATAGCGTCCCAGCGTGCTGCGATCGAGGCGCAGCACCGGCTCGGCGGTTTCGCTGCTCGGCGTGGGCGCGGCGGTCATCGGCAGCGTCGCTGCCTGCTGTGCCGCCGCACGTGCCGCGGCGTTCGTGGTCTGCGACTGCAGCGCGTTGGCCGAGCGTTTCAAGCCGGCGCGCCATCCGAGCCAGTAGGCGCCCACGGCGATCAAGGCCACGACCAGCCAGGCGCCGAACGACAGACCCAGCATCAGGCGTTCGGGCGCGCGCAGGCGCCATCCAGGTGTATTGCGTGCCCACTCATGCGCGGGCACGTTAGCACACGGGACGAGGCGTCAGTCGGCGAGTGCGAGCACCGCGGTGAAGCCGCTTGCCAGCGCGACGGTGCCGGCCCAGCGTCCGCCGCTGTCCGGCGGCTGCAGGGCCGTCAGCGGCTCGTCCGGCTTGCCCAGGGTCGGGCGCCGCGCATCGAGCAGGCGCAAGCCCGGCAGCCGCGCGGCGAGCCGGGCCGAGACATCACGCAGCGGCTTGCCCGCGATCAGCCGTTCGACCTTGTTGCCGGCCTGTGCGCCGAGCTCGGGCACGAGCTGCGACAGCAGCTCGTCGCTCCAGCGCTCGCGCCAGGCCTGCCGCGCCGCTTGCGACACCCAGCGCCCGATGTGGCGGGTCAGCGTCGGCGGGCATGCGACGAGGATCCAGTGCGTCGGCTCCCCGTTGCCGAGCATGGGTTGCAGGAGATGCCGCGCGTGGGTGGCGTCGTTGACGAAAACAGCGATTCGTTCCATGAGATTTCTCCTGGTCAGTTCGACAACGGGGCGGCATGGGTCGCGCGGCGCGCCGTCCACCAGCCGGCGCCGAGCACGCCGACGATCAGCAGCGCGTGCGCGAGCACCCGGTTCAGCACGCTCGGATCGAACACCGAATCGAGCAGCGGCTCGGCGACGATCATGTGGGCCGCCGTGTACGCGAGCACACCGGCGCCGCCGTAGGTGATGATGGGAAAGCGCTCGACCAGCCTGAGCACCAGCGTACTGCCCCAGACGACGATCGGCACGCTGATCAGCAGGCCGATGATCACCAGATCGAAGCTGCCCTTGGCGGCGCCGGCCACGCCGAGCACGTTGTCGATGCCCATCAGTGCGTCCGCGACGACGATGGTCTTCATCGCCCCCCAGAAGGTCGCGGCCGCCGGTTGATGTGCGGCACCGCCGCCGTTCTGCGGCGCGAGCAGCTTATAGGCGACCCAGACGAGCCCGAGCCCGCCGACGAGCATCAGGCCCGGGATCTTGAGCAGCCAGACGACGCCGACCGTCATCGCACTGCGCACGACGATCGCGCCGACAGTGCCCCAGACGATGGCCTTTTTTTGCAGGTGCGCGGGCAGCTGGCGCGCCGCGAGCGCGATGACGATGGCGTTGTCGCCGGCAAGGACAAGGTCGATCAGGACGATGGCCAGCAGCGCCGACAGCCAGGGGGCAGAGAAGAATTCCATGTAGGCTCCATGTTGGGTTGCACGACAAACGGTGCAAACCGCATCGGAACCGCAGGCTGGAGACCGCGCCGCTGTGAACAGCGGATGCCGACTTCGAGCCTGCCGCTCACGCGGCTTGCATCGAAGGTCTTGCTCGGCATGGAGTGAATGTTGTGGCCTGGCAAACCGGAGCCGCATCTGGTCGGATGCGATTCGTAATGACGGCTTGCCTGAACTTCCGCACCAGTCGGCGCATGGCGCCAGCCCAGTCGGAAGTCGAGCTACTCCCCTTCTGTAGGCCAATTAGGCCGGTGTTGCGCCGATGTGTCAAGCCGGCGTGACGGGGCGTGACCTGGCGCGGCGTTGCATCCACAGCCCGACCGCGACGACGATCACGGCGCCGATGGCGCCGGCGCCGTTGACGATCTCGTGCGAGAGTTCGCCGAACCGGGCCGTGACCGCTGGATCGGTGAGCAGCATCTCCCCCGCCAGGAAGCCGAGCAAGGCCGCGCCGAGCGTGATGATGATCGGGAAGCGTTCCATCACCTTCAGAAGCAGCGTGCTGCCGAAGATGATCAGCGGGATGCTCACCGCCAGGCCGATCACCAGCAGCGCGGTGTTGCCCTTCGCGGCGGCCGCGACGGCCAGCACGTTGTCCAGGCTCATCACCAGATCGGCCACGAGGATGGTGCGTATCGCCGCCGCCATCGTGCCGATCTCCTTGTGACCGTCCTCGTCCTCACCGTCCTCGCTGAGCAGCGAGATGCCGATGTAGAGCAGCAGCAGCGCACCGACGATCTTCAGGTACGGCCATTTCAGCATCTCGACCGCGATCAGCGTCAGGACGATCCGCATCACGATCGCCGCCGCGCTGCCCCAGAAGATCGCCTTCTTCTGCTGGTGCGCGGGCAGCGAACGCGCCGCCATCGCGATGACCACCGCGTTGTCGCCCGACAGAACGATGTTGGCGAGAATGATCGAGCCGAGTGCTGCCCAGTAGGCGCCGCTGGTGAAGTCCATGGGTGTGGTGACCGCGTCGTGAATTACAGCAGGCCCTGGAGCAGTTTGCCCATCTCCGATGGATTGCGCGTGACGGTAAACCCGCACTCTTCCATCACCGCGAGCTTCGCGTCGGCGGTGTCGGCGCCGCCGGAGATCAGCGCGCCGGCATGGCCCATGCGCTTGCCCGCGGGTGCGGTCACGCCGGCGATGAAGCCGACGATGGGCTTCTTCATGTTGGCCTGGCACCAGCGCGCCGCGTCGGCCTCGTCGGGGCCGCCGATCTCGCCGATCATGATCACCGCGTCGGTGTTCGGATCGTCGTTGAACAGCCTCATGATGTCGATGTGCTTCAGCCCGTTGATCGGGTCGCCGCCGATGCCGACCGCGCTCGACTGGCCGATGCCCAGCTCGGTCAGCTGCGCCACCGCCTCATAGGTCAGCGTGCCCGAACGCGACACGACGCCGACGCGGCCGGCCTTGTGGATGTGGCCGGGCATGATGCCGATCTTGATCTCGTCCGGCGTGATCAGGCCAGGGCAGTTCGGGCCCAGCAGCAGCGTCTTCTTGCCGCCCTTGGCTTCCTTGACCTTCATGCGGTTGCGCACCTCGAGCATGTCGCGCACCGGGATGCCTTCGGTGATGCAGATCGCCAGGTCCAGGTCGGCCTCGACGGCTTCCCAGATCGCGGCGGCGGCGCCGGCCGGCGGCACGTAGATCACGCTGACGGTCGCGCCGGTCGCCTTCGCGGCCTCGGTCACGTTGGCGTAGATCGGAATGCCTTCGAAGTTCTCGCCGGCCTTCTTCGGGTTCACGCCGGCGACGAAGCAGTTCTGGCCGTTCGCGTAG
>Ga0307508_10003527_pt1 | contig 15768 bp, 27 predicted proteins | sample 9_EM_MG_FD_203089 | JGI IMG/M metagenome (GOLD analysis project Ga0307508, IMG submission 203089) | Populus trichocarpa ectomycorrhiza microbial communities from riparian zone in the Pacific Northwest, United States - 9_EM | ecosystem: Host-associated > Plants > Roots > Unclassified | place...
ACTGCCAATGTGTAGTCTCTGGGCCAGTGGGTTGCTTGATTTGGCATGAGATGTAGAATGAGGGGACAAAGACATTGGTTGTATATGGCCTCTAGATCTCTGGTCGGGATCTTCTTGGACTCTGTTCTCTGATACATTCAAGGAAAAAATACATGGATGGCCGACTGATTGGTGACCTTTCCAAGGGCTACATTCGGGATGGAGTGCACGAACTGCCGGACCCAGCACCTTTGCCAGGCGTCAAGCGGTTAAGGTCAACACTATATCCCTATAGAGAACTCTTGAATGGGTAGTGACATGGAGCGAATGATTTTGAATACAAGCAGGAAAAAAAATGGCCCGATTAGACTTGATGGGCCTCCTTAGTCGGTAGGTGCAAGATTCCGGATTGGAAGCATTTCTGACCGAAACTGCCTTGCTTCCAGGAGGTCTTCTTCCCGACTTTTCCTGGTAAGTAAACTGGTTTCTTTTGCCAGCCATTTCAGCTTTGTATTTCCACTCTTTTCACTTCATTGTGATCCCAGGGCTGGCAGAGCTGGGTATTTGTCATGGAATGATAATAATGAATATTCTATCTAAGCGTTCCTTTTTCCTTTTCCATGGTTGGTATGACTGCTATTCTTGAATTGGCACATGCTGCCAGGGATAAGAGGGGCACCACCGATATTTTCTACTAAAGGAGACTGGGAAGAATTTGATGGTCCTTCAGTGGCAGGAGAGAAATGCCAAGGATGACAGGATCTGACACCGTCGGTAAAGCTTTGGGTTTTGTTCAGACAGGGGGATGACGGGGATGATGGAGGGTCAGTGAAGAAGGAGCATTCTGAGCAGAAGCCAACGGGGAAAGAAGGACGGGGTTCCAATGATGATCTTTCCCTAGCGTAGATCGGTGGCAGCATCTCAAGCTCGTCGGAAGAGTCTCCGAACAGGTCCCTCAACTGCTGAGTCTGATCTTGCATCTCAAGATCTACATTCGATTCAGGAGACATCGTAGAATGCTGGGTGGAAATCCACAAGGTGCTAGGAGAACCTGAGATCAGCTGAGTAGACAGTTCCATGTTCTCTTCATCATTTCCTTGCAAGTCCAGAGGAGTAGAAGTACCTGCTGTTGCTGGCTTGGATTTCTTGGGATTGACGGTAACATGGTCAGAGGATGGCAGGGAGGTGGTTGCCTTTCATTTTGTAGCAGGACAGGTGGGAGATTGAGGTCATTTGGAGGTCGTTCTTCCAGCCTTCTTTTGAGGCCGATGTGGGGAATGGCGCAGTACCAGATCTTCCGAGTCTTCCGAATCTGTGTTGGCAGAGTGGGTGGAGTCCAGAGTAGTGTCATTGACTTGAATAATTTCACTGAAAAAAAGAAAATGTTAGGGGAGAGGCCAGAATATGATGATTAAACAGACATGTCTGGTTGTCCATGCCCACAAAGGCGCAATGGAGCAAGCCTTTGTCAAAAGCAAGGTTGTTGAGGAAGATATCCGGGGTTCCACGGGCTACCAGGCGATAGAAGTGAACCTGCTTTTGTTGTGGAAACCTATAAATGCGGCTGCACAATTGTTCATCATCCAATGCAGACCAGAGGGTGTCCTATACAAAGGATTAAGCTAAGGTGAGTGATGCAGGCAGGTGCTAGAGACCGACCGTGATGATCATGACGTTGGAACACACGAGGTTAAGACCAACAGCTCCCACCATGGACAGAATGAGCACCCGAGCACCAGCATGACGGGTGCTGGACCTGAACTCGTTGAGAACAGATTTGCACTTGCTATGGGGAATCTTCCCATTGAGTTCTACTGTTTTTATGTTATAAAAGGCCAAGACCTGGATGAATGGGTTAAGTCAGTGAAAATGAAAAAATAAAACAAAAACGAATAGAGGGTACATCATGAATCGCAGCATTAGAGGATGGAAAGACAGAAAAAATGACCACACAATCACACTCTGTGTGATGTACATTTTCATTGGTTGTCGAATCTTCCACTTCAGGGGTTTGACCATCATCAGAGACCTTAAGGGGAAGGGCATTGTCTTGCTGCAGATGGTGATGGACTATCTTGGCCAGCATGTCAAGCTTGGTAGAGGCCACACTTTCCCACTCCGCAACGGAACAAGGCTTTTTCCAGGTATCAGTGGTAGTACGAGGGTTCATATGTGGATGTAGAAGTCCATGGCGGAAGTTGATCTAGAAATTCTGAGAGGTGACCGGTAGGTTAGCCGCAAGAAGCGCCAGGACGGTAGCACTGGAAGCGATTGGAAAGGTTGGAAGAAGACGGAAAGGTGCACAGAAGGTAAATAGAAAAAGTCAGAAAAAAGGGCCACCATAATTGGACCAAGAAGAAATGTAAACTCATGCTTGTGGAGCCTATGAGTGTATTCAATGGTGCATTCTCGACCATCTGATTGGTGATAGCATTCAAGGCTTGCTTCTCCCACAGGCATAACTCCAGGAGCATGATGTGTTCTTGGTAGGGTCTCATGCCAAAGATTTTGCACCCTTGATAGTCCACAGAATTGAGGGTGGGGCAAATAACATGCTTTGCAAAGGCATCTCTAATCCAGGGAATGTGATTCTGGAGCTGGAGATAATACTCAGTCTTGGTGAAGTCTTGAGTGTCCTCACCGGAAAGTAGGGTGCAGAGATGATTTCCAGCTACATCTGACTGGCGCTCGATCCAGCAATCTCTGGCCTGTGCATAGTTTAATTCCCCTTTTACCTCATCATATCTGCCTTTGTCAAAGAAGGGGCGAATACCCATAAGGTGGCCCATGAGCCACAGATCCTGCAGGTAGATTACAAATATCATTATGTGTGAGGCAGGAAAGGGTGGGGGTAGGGCCTAGGGGAATGCACACCTGAAATTTGGTCATGATTGGAGTGGCAGTCATGGAGATCATGAAGGATGAGTGAGAGCGAAGAGCAGATGCTGCAGTGTGTAACTTGTTGAACTTGCGTGCAACATGAGCCTCGTCCATAATCATGGCAAGATAGTCGTGGTCATACACAGTGGAGGCAACCTTTGCAGCATAAACAGAGGATTTTTTGGGTTCTTCATCCATGTTCTGAATAATATCCACCAGTATTGCGGATGCATCCTCCTGAATGGCCTGGAAGAAAACAAGACGAGTTAGAATTCTTGAATACCATATGGAAAGGGATGCATCGGTAATCGCCAACCTTCTCTGTGGCCAGTATGATGCGATGACAAGGATTATGGTGGCTTTTGGTGAAAATGTCAGTCCACCAGATTTTGCGCGTGCTTGGCTTGCCAGTATATGGAAACAAGTCAAAAGAGCCACATTTCAGGAACCATTCGATCTCCCATGTCCACTGGGCATGTAGGCTGACCAGGCATATGACAATGAAGGGCTGGTCAGGAATGTTACTGTCCTGACCCTGCCATTTCTTTCCGGCTGTGATTGATGAAATTTGGATTGGATGAGAACGGAAAGATCCAAGAATCAAGAATCAAGAATCAAGATGAAACCTACCAAAGGCACCAGGAAATGTTCTGTTCTTGTTGAAGAAATGGCAGTAAAAGGCCAAGCATGCGATAAGGCCTAGGTCTTGCAAGGTCTTTTCGATACTGACACCATCCATGAGAAATACGGGTTCACCCTCGAAAGCATGCTCAAGCATGCAATAAATGCCGATAAGTTGATGCCAGCGCGGACTCAAGGGCTCATGAGGACTGGTCTCAGAGGCAAGCCACCTCTCGCCTTCTTCACTCCATGGGTCTATTACACCGTCTGGATCAGTGTATTCCTGGAAGAAAGGGAGAACCTTGGTGTTGTTGAAACCAAGGTAGGACCAGATTTGATCTTCCGACAGTTTTGAGAGGTCTTCTATCTTGGTCCATGCACAGTAGACTCTACTATTTAAACCCAATGTCTCTGTACTTAGTACCCTAAGTTAGACCTCCTTGGAATATACCTAGCTTCACCCTTCAAATCCTCTGGACTTCTTTAAGTCACTGTCCTACTTTTGAGTGGATGCTCCTCTTGAACCCTCGACCCGACTATCGTCGGTTTACCATTGAACCCTTGACCTGACCATCATCGGTTTGTCATTGAACCACCGAGACCTTATCTGAGGCTACATTTGGCCCTACCCGGACCAACCGTAACAGAAAGCCAAGGCACAGCGAACACAATGTGCTCTTGGAACTGGAACTAATAACTCAGATGATGAACAAGATATCAATGAGCACATCGACTTACTTGATCTTGATGGCAATTATGACGTTGACATGCCAGGCAGTACTCCCGATGTCCCAGAGCTTGACATTCAAGAGGATGAGCATGAGGACATACCAGCCGCACAAACTGTTGAGGAAGGACATGGCCCTCATTTTCCACGCTTTGCCCAGGAATTTTCAGAGAAGCCTGCAGCAGATATTATCAGTCATGAGGAAACTTCATTTGAACAAATGAAATATTACCAAGACACAACTGGAGAAGGAGCCTATGCTCCATTTTCCAATCATAAGGAATGGGAGCTTGCCCAGTGGCTCATCAAAAACATGAACCAGTGTGCCATGAAAGAATTTCTAAAGCTATCTATAGTCAGTTTGCAGCCATAATGGAATCTTTACACAACTAACATATCTATGTCAAGATGAAAAATCGAACACAGCCATTCTACCACAGCAAATACACTTTCTTGCAGCTTGTGGACAAACTACCCACAGGACCAGAATGGACCTGCAGACTTGTCCATTTCCATGGCAATCTTGGCCTGCTTGATGAAAACGATGTGGTGATGGAAGGTGAAACCAAGGAGCTTGAGCTTTGGATGTGTGATCCGGTAGCCTGTATTCGGGAGTTAATGGGCAATTCTGCATTTGATGGAAGCATGGCTTACACACCAGAAAAGGTCTATACAGATGCTGAGGGGCAGACTCACCAATACGACGAAATGTGGACTGCTAACTGGTGGTGGGATATGCAGGTGAGTCATTTCTCATCATTTGACATTGATACACACCTGAAGATTGCTCAGACATGGTTGCCAGCTGGCACGACCATCACACCAGTGATACTAGCATCTGATAAAACAGAGCTGTCATGGTTCAAAGGTGACTAAACCGCATGGCCCATATACCTGACAATAGGAAACATATCAAAAGATGTGCACTGTGAACCCTCACACCATGCCTCTACTGCTGGGTTACTTACCCATTTCAAAACTTGCATCCTTCAAAGACAACTTGGTCGCCAGTTACTGCCTTTTCCACTACTGCATGTCATTGCTGCTAAAGCCGCTTGTGGCTGCTGGTGAGCAAGGTGTTGAGATGGTTGGTGCCGATGGCTGTATTCACCAGATTTTCCTGATTCTTGCTGCGTTTATCAGTGACCATCCTGAGCAGTGTCTGGTGGCATGTTGTGCCGAAAATTGATGCCCTAAGTGCCTGGTACCACCCGATCAATGAGGTCAAAATTTACAATTCCCACACCGCAACCAAATACAAACAACCAAAACACTTCATGCTCAGGCCACCGATGAGTACCCACCCGAGTTTATTGCTGAGGGCTTATGCTCAGTCTTCTTGCCCTTCTGGGCTAAGCTCCCCCACATGGACATCTTTCTTTGCATCACATCCGATATTCTCCATCAACTCCATCAAGGTATCATCAAAGACCATTTAAAGTGATGGTGTGGCATGCTGGTTGAGACGGCTCAGTTTGATGCGTGTTTTCATGCAATGCTGATTTTCTCTGGACTTCGTCACTTCAAGAAAGGAATTTCAACTATCAAACAGTGGACAGCTGGCAACCATAAACAGCTTGAAGGGGTCTTCATCGGCACCCTTGTTGGCACTAATGCAGAACCACATGTCCAGCAGGCCACCTGTAGCCTCGTAGACTTTGTCCATCTCACCAAGTACTGCTCACATACAGATGACACCTTCACTGCATTACAAAATGCTCTGGACAATTTCCACTGCCTGAAGGATGTGTTTATAGAACTTGGGTGCCGGAACCATTTCAATATTCCTAAACTCCACTCCCTCATACACTATACTAACACAATACGAACTCTAGGTAGCCTTGATGGGCTCAACACCGAGACCTCGGAATGTCTCCACATCAACTTTGCCAAGAAAGCATATGCCGTGACCAACCGAAAAGACTACACCATCCAGATGACTAGGTGGCTCCAGCGGCAAGAGGCAGTCATCTGGTTCAGTGGCTACCAGGCCTGCTGACATGAAACTGGTCTATTGCACACTGAATCTGCCCTTTCAACCGATTCTGAGCACCATTGTCCCAGCCAATATCTTTGAGAACCCCATGCAGCGCAAGTACACTGTCCACCTCCGAGTCATTACCGAATCTCTTGCCAGCCACTCTTTCCCAAGAAAACAATTCAACATTTAGAACAGCACCATGGAGCTGTGTGCTTCCTTGAAGCACTTAGAGCATTTATCAACACCCTGCCTCGTGGACACCAATACCTCGAACCCAACATCAATGACCATTTTGATGTTTTCAGCAATGTGGTGCTCATCATACCACCAATTGAACATGTGGAGGATGTGATTTCGAGGATACACTCACACCCAGAACGCTCCAATGGAGTTTGCAAACTGCCCATATTGGCGAGATTTGATACCATTCTTGTGGATGTCAATACCGAGCTATGACAACAATAAGGTGGACTATACAGTACGTTAGCCTTGAAGTCACTGTGTTACTATCATCTTTTAATCATTGCCTACAGGTCTGGGTGTGGCAGAAGTCCATGCCATCTTCAGGCTACCATCGCACCTTGGCAACTACCCCAATCCCCTCACCTATGTCCATTGGTTCAAGCCCCTTGAGTCATTCAGTAACAACACAAAGATGTTTTGTGTTAGCTGCTCTACGAGGCAGCGGCTGCCTAGTGCCTAAGTCATTCCAGTGCATCAGATTGTTCAGCCCTGCCATCTGATACCGGTGTTTCCCCGTGGTGCTGTGCATCCCTACTGGATTCATGGCCATGTGTTGGCAGAGGCCTGACATTTTTATCTCAACTGGCATATTAACCCTTGCATTTTTGAACAGTACAGGCTACATGATTGGTTCGACACATGCCTGTGGTGGTGGGTGTGGGAGGGAGGTAAGGTATTTCACATGTCCATCATGAATATATTCACTGGTCAAACATAGTTTAGATTCCAAGCATGCCATTGTCCCCCAAACCCAGATAAAGGAGGGGAGATGAACTCTACAAAGTATTGGATGGATAGGTAAATCTGATATTCTGTTTTAAGAGAATGACAGAAATCCCTCCTTCATCTCAGAGCTTGAGACAGTGCCAAACAAGTGGTTGTCCCTTGACTTTTTGCTTTGGTCCAGGCTGCTCATAGTAAACTTTTTCCTCAACCATAGTACCCGACCTCTTTGATAATAGTTTGCGCAGGAGGAATGTCAATGAAAGTCTGAGTGGGGCACATCGGACAGGAGACTGATGACTGAGTAGGAAGCACACTCCCAGGTGTGCCAACAAGCACCTTGGCTTCGCGATGTAAAGAACGGAAGTTCCTTGTGGTTGTATCCCATCATATCCTATCATCCCTAACCATCATCTGATGAGTCCTAGTCCAACCCAATCCAATCCTATCCCAATCCGATGCTACCTGACATCATTATTTGTCCGTTTCCAGATATCCACACATGCAAGACCCACCTGGATGCATTATATCCATTCGTGTTTGTTCAGATTCATTTCTTTTGGTTTGATTGAGCTTTCGTAGCATTCCATGACACGTCTAGACCATTTCATAGTGTTCCACATGGTTCCCACTTACCCGTGAAGGGGCGATGTGCTTTTTCTTTCACCTTGACGTACTTGATTACCATTAGATATTTCCCTTATTAGGATGAGTCCTGGGTATTCCCTCAACTATAAAATACTTGTAGTGTGATGGATAAAAAAAATCTTTTGCCCGTGTGCACTGATCACCCATTTCTTGCTGCGAAGCCGTGTCTTCGTGATCATCGTCATTTCTCTTGTACCCGGCCCTCATTCTAGGCCGGATCTTTCTCATCTCACTCCTATTGTCATCGTTCCTCCTCCGGATTTGTGGAACCCATCATCGAACATATATTCCTACTTCATTCTATCTCTACTTCACTTTCCAGCTCTTTTTTCCTTTTGTCATTCCAGATTGGATTCGTCCGGGTTAGCCCCTATCTTTCTGGATTGCTTTCCTGATTGTGTAGTCAGGTCCTTCGCCCCCACCAACTTCTTTAGGGTCCCTGGGACGAACCTATTCATACCCTTCTTTCTTTCCTAGTATCCCTCTTGCTATTGCAGCAGAGACCAGACTAGTGTTTTACAGCGACATGCAACTTCAGCTTCATGCATTGCAGCATCACGCTCACGGATTATCAGTACCTGCAAATGTTTTGGATTGAGGTATCCCCAGATATCAGTGGCAGCATGATCATTCTTTCCTATAGCTGCATTTGCACTTTGGGATGCAGGGAGAGACAGCATGATAGTAGCAAGGACAGCCAAAACGAGGGAGAGACAAGCAAAAGTGTCACTGAAGAAATAGTGCAGTGATGGTGTTGCTGCTTGGAACAGTGACAATGCTCACACTCATGTTCATGTTCGCAGTCATGGTTATGATGAGAAGATGATGGGACAGCCATCTTTGCAGGGGAATTCCTGGTGCTGATTGAATGCAATGGCAACAAGGAAGCAGTGGATGGTCATGGACGAGATGTGGTGGTAATGTATTGAAAGATTTATAGAAACAGATGTCTGTCAAATGTCATCTAGGTAAGACAAGGAGTGGAGATGGAGGGATGGAATGTTTTAACAGGTCTGTATCCAGAGTAACAGATTGTCATCACTCGGTATGAATTTGTCCTTCAACCAATGTTATCTCAAGTCGCTCATGTTATGATTCGTCTCATTTCATTTCATTCTTCAAATACTCATTCATATTGCAGATACTCAGTCGTATTCCCTTTCCTACTTACTTCTGAATACTCTTCCATATTGTGTTCTTACGCTTCCTCCTTAATGTTCTTCTTCCTTCTGTAAGATTAGTCATCTTCCTTTACCTGTTTCACTTCTCTATTTCCTTTTCTAACATTGGTCCGTGCACCATAGTTACAACTACTTAAACCCGAGGTCTCTGTACTTAGCACTCTAAGTTAGACCTCCTCAGAATATACCTGACTTCATCTCTTTGAACCCTTGGACTTCTTTAAAGTCATCATCCTACTTTTGAGTGGACGCTCCCCTCGAACCCTCGAACCGATTACCATCGATCTACCCTTTGAACCCTTGACCTGACTACCGTCGGTCTCCTCGAACCCTCGAACCGATTACCATCGGTCTACCCTTTGAACCCTTGACCTGACTACTGTTGGTCTCCTCAAACCCTTGAACCCTCAGAATGACCGAGGCTGCATTTGGCCCTACCTGGACCAACCGTAACAGCTCACCAATTATTTCAGGATTTCTCATCCACATGCTCCATGCGCGCACCGAATCCCTGTGATCGTGAGTATGCCTGATGTATCCAGAGTACTCCCCCATGGCCTCCCTCACCCTCTGAATCACAGCCGAGATTGTCTCAGGATTGTCATCACCTGGTAAGTGTTCATTGTTTACTCACTGTTATCTGATCAAGTTGCTCACCAATTATTGCAGGACTTCTCGATTGCAAGTGTACCCAGAGGTGTATCCAGAGTACTTCTCCCTGGCCCTTCTCAATCTCTAAATCACAGTCAAGATCATCTTGGGATTGTTATCATCCAGTAAGTGTTCATTGTCTATTCACCATTATCTCAAATTGCTCACCAATTATTTCAGGGCTTCCAACCCCCATGCACACAAACCTCTCCCGAGCATGCTATGCCCCACTGCACGTCCCACTTGTCCATCCCTCACAGGAAAAACAAGGTGAGGCGTTCATCACCCTCCACACATTCCCCCACCATCTGATACATCTGATGTACTGTCCCATGCCCTCCCCTTGCTCAATGCCTGCCACCATCCACTCCTCGCGCCACGCTTGATACAAACACGCCTATCCGCACACCTGCCCTCGTGAAGTCACTACTCACCCTCGCATGTGTGCACACATTCCCCCACACCCTCACCCACCCTCACCCTCACCACTGGCACCTCACAATCAACACGACCATCAACCCCTTTTGAACCAGTCAGGCCAATGTGGCCGCCTTTGCTGCACTCAACCCTACCCATAATGAATCAAAGGTGGGTCCTGAAGCACCACTTGCTAGACACAAGGTACGTCTTGTCATCCAGCCCTTGAGCTTCCCTCAATGTCTCAACATTCCTTTAGTTCATACACAAGTCCCTCAAAGAAAAAATCCACTCCGTTCAACAAGACCTCAAGCAATGGCCAAACAAGTTCACTAACCTATTGAAGATCGACTCGGAGCGGTCTGCACGAGCAAACGACAGCAAGATGCTCTGACTTGAGGACACGATTGTATTAGAGTTGTGCAACTCTGGGTCAACTCCGGAACTACCGGAGTTACGGGTCTTGGATGGAATGTTGGCTTCAGCGTATATGCTGCGCCCTTGCTGTCGTTCTTGTTCCGTATTTCGGAGATGTTGGAGGAAGATCAAGAAAGAGAGAAATGAGGAGTTACTCAAGTCAATATTCAAGCTAAAGTGTACAGTGGAGTATCTACAAGTTTATATACAGAGGTGAAAGCGGATTAGTAACAGAGGTGAGTAAGACGGAAGACGGAATGTACAGTAACCGGAGCTGCGCACTGGAGGGATGAATGCCAGAGCAGTGCACACAGCGCGGAGGTATCTACAAAGTGGAACTAATACTAATGTAGAACAAAGCATATCGTAATCAGAGTGTACAGGGGAGATGGAGAAATGGAGATAAAGTCCGGAGGTCAGGTGATACAGATTGCGTGAGATATTGCTGGAGATGGCTCAATCACGAGCGGAGATGTGGTCCGGAGGGTCAGAGATGGACTTGGGTGTCATGGATATGACAGATTGTGGGTATGTGAGCACCCCAGAAAGGCATTCTAAGATTGATCATGCCACTCATGAACATGAGATTCAGGCATTGGAGTGTGCAGTGGTACATATGTTCATACCTGCATGTATTCCTGGTGACGTTTCTGTGCTAATCCTTGCCCTCATCTCTTAGTTTTTGTTTTCCGACTCTATGGTAGAAACCACAATGGTAGTAATGTTCGAGGTCTTAGTTAGACTACCTTATCTACTGTTTTTTGGCTAATGTAACTGCTTCTTGTGCTTTCCATGTTGGCATTGTACTTTGAAAAAACCTGAAAAACACTCAGGAAAAGCACTTCATGAATTTACTAATGCTAAGGCACACTTGGTATTGATGCACATCTGACTAGACCTGGTAGCACCAGTAGACCCCATAGTATGAACATGTCAAGACAGTGTCTATATAGTATCTTTGCCCCCTTGTAAATGCTACATAGCAGGCATTGAGTGTAATAATTACTCTATAGTGCTATGTAGTCTACATAGTAACTGGGTTACTTTGTAGTGCTATCAGGCTTTTTCTTTTTTACAGATGAGGACAACCATGATGACCACTGCAGACCAGTGGGAGTTATACCTCCACCCAATCCAGAGCCAGTGGGAGATATGTATCTCCACACCTGCAGAGATCATACATCCAGCCAGTCCCGACATTGAGAAACTTGCAGACCATCTTGACCAACTCTGGTTGAATGGGGATCAGGCTTGACTACCAGTGCCCACTCTAAATACAGCTCCAGGTCCAAAGGTGCCTCTACCTTCAGCACTTCCACCTCCAGCACCTCTGACTCCAGCACCTCCCCCTGCTCCACATGCTCCAACTCCTGAACTTGAACTGCCTCCAGTCCCTGCACAGATCATAGTTGGAGTACAATGGAGTGGGTGTCAACATCAACCAGCAAACAAAAATCAAGAATATCAATATGCCCTTGATGAGGAAGCTACACAAAGGACAAACCACAATGCACCATTGCAATCTCCAAGTCCTAAGCCAGCACTGGCATCTCTGGACCCAACTCCTGAACCTCTGGAGAACAATCCAGAAATCCCAATTTACAGTGTCCATAGAGGACTTTATATTTGCTGGGTCCACCAACTCCACCTCTGACAAATTGCCCCCAAACACTTTCAGGGAAGCCTACTCTGAAGCAAATGCAGAATTTTGGAAGTCTGCAGTGGAGGAAGAACTCCAAAGCCTAAACTTCAACCATGTCTACAAAACTGTGCTCATTCCAGATGGAACAACTCTGATCACCTTCAAACCAGTGTCCCGAATCAAACATATGGGTAGGGTATGGGTAGGGTATGGGTTGGAGCCTTGGTACCCATGGGTTACAGTACCTGAAACAACACTAAAGCCTAAGCTCCATGTAAGTTTTAAGCATCGAAGGGTCTTCAACCTCCAAAGAGGAGGACTATCTGTTTTGTCCCCACTCATGCTCTCAATGTCAAGTCAAGCAATGATCCCATTGATGTTATTCCACACCTGCAAATTGTTGCCAATAGTCCTGGACTTAGAGAGGTGAAAGATAAAGAAAAGAGGCTGGATCCCCAAGAGTCCTCCTTATGATGCTTTATTGGAAAACACCAAGAGAACCAGACTGGGGTTCTCTGGTGGGGCATCGAGCCTTAAGTACTAAACTATTGTTTGTACATGTAGTGGTCATATCTAATGATCTGGGCAATGGAGATCTGGGACATGGCTGACTAAGCCATGACCGTCTGTGACTGCCCAAAGGGGAGAACGGCATGCAGAGTTCAATTTCATGACCCCCAACACTGCTGCCTGACCCCCCTACGATGCAACGCCACTTGACACTCGACGCACGCCCTGCACCACCTCACACATTGCCTGTCAAGACGTCAAGATGGGCACTGGAGGCTGACTCAGACTCGTAGGCACGTCAACATGCTCAGGTGGTAAGTCGCGCCGCCTCCTTGTACCTCCGTCCCACTCTCATCATGTACCTTCAGCCCTGGATTGCCTGGCAGAATGGCCCTTCATGGGCTCGTCCTCACCTCATGTGCACATCCGGCACCTTCCATCGTGTCCCATGAAGAAAATCGGCATCTGTCTCTTCATGGAACACGCGATTTTTGGCAGAGCCCCCACTCTGTCTTGTGTTCCATGAAGCAGACTTGCTCTGCAGTCTCATGGGACATGCATCCCGAAACAGTAAGTGTTCCTGCCAAGGCAGGGTCTCTCCACTGATGAGACAGAGTTCAAGCCTCTCCCTTCCACCATGGTCCGAGTGCTCACGCACTGTGACCACCACCACATGACGCTGCTACGCTGGCAGCAGCGGCAGCAGCAATCGACAATGACAACAGCAACAGCCACAACAGTAACGGCGGGCCAGCTGTGATGGTGGTTGTGATGGCCATCAATGGCAGACCGTCCACCAGGTGTGGACAGTCTCTCATAGTATCTGCTAGTATGGCCCTTGGCGGACAACGACTCTCGCTGACCTTCCTCTGGTTGTTGCTGCTGCTTCCAATGCCAACATGTTTGGCCCCCACTGCTGTGACTGTGCATGCTGTGTACATTGTCATGGGGGACAGTGCATCTGCCGCCATCAGTTCTGGTGTTGGTAAGTTCATTCCCTTTGCTGCCTGACCACTGCTTACGATGCCAATGATGACAGATCCCTTGGATTTTGGCACAAATTCTTGCCTGTTTCCATCCTCAAGAGTAGCTAGTTTTCCTGTCTGTAGCTCTTTGTTGGTTGTGTATACTACGGTGTATGTGACCTAGTAGTGGCAATCATGACCAAACAAACATTGCATGACTTGAGATAACTTAGAGCTGTGCTGTTTTGTGCATTCCATTGGTACATCACCACTTCCTACACATTGCAATGGCCAATACCATGGAGCAGTCTTCAGACTTGAGCTTGCCAGTGCAGGTGGCAGAAGAGGAAGTGAGTACTCCTGCTCATCAGTTGAATCCCTTTTGTTGGAGCTCCTTCTGCTTCCAGATAGCTGGAGAGATGATCAAGTTAGATCTCCTGAAGGATGCTGATAATGAGGCCACACTTGATATCCTCATTGGTGACTGCATGGAAGATTATCCAGATGATGATCAGTCAGAGATGGCCCAGTATGCTGCTAAGATTGCAAGGGCAAGCATTACAGATCAAACAAGAGATAAGCATATCAGGTATGTGTATCTCAGCCAGGACATCCTCTACAGACACTTGACAATGCCCAAAGGATCATCAAAGCCTTTCTCACCTTCCATCTAAAGCGCAATCCTGGATGGGATCCAAAGCTTGTCACCAGGCAGACTCCATATGACATTCGCCTTTTCATTACTCACAAGTGTGGTCCCAAGTCTGAGGGATATGAGGGGCGAAAGTATTCCACTGCCATATCTACCCGTGCTGCCCTCACTTTATGGTTTCGTACCCTTCATTCTCAAGAAAGGGTGGATGAGTGGATTGTCAATGAAGTCACGGGCCAATGGCAAGCTTTTACATTTCCTGGGGCATACTCTTTACCAGCTTCTCACAGACTCTACTATCCAGCTCAGGCCTTCCAACCCATGCTCGTGTGGTCTCTGAGTTCATGATTGGCCTGGAAAAGATGAAGGCCAGGTCAGGTGAAGTCTCCCAATCTGCATGTGCCCTGATGCTTGAGGATGTCTATTATCTTTACCATCATTGTGTGGGTCAAGACATACCGAGTAAGGCTGAGAAGCGTCAGGGGATTGTATGCTATGTGAGTATCATTCTATGCTATCAACTTGAATGTCTTAGATAAGAGGTATTTGACATTGGCTTGTATTTGCCCTAATGCAGACTGTGTATCTGTTTGCCTGGATAATGATCCTGCGCATTGACGAGGCCCTTAGCCTCACATTTGAAAACATCAATTCCCTTCCTTCAGAACGTATGTTTCTCTCCTCATACATGGATATGTGTTCTCTCCTGATGTCTTGAAACTTGTATATTATTCCAGGATCATATTTTGATGTGACTATGGAGACAAGAAAAAATGCACAGACAGGGGTTGCTCACATCTGGCGTCTATGGGCCAATGATGCAGATCCAAGGATTTGTCCAAAGTGTACACTCATCCGCCTGGCTAGGATCTATGGCAGAGACTATCCCAAGACAGGATCCCTGTTCTTGCAGATGAATAACTATGGAGTGGTGACAGGAAAGGCCATAGTATGTCATCTATGATAAGCCTTTTCTACTTGCACATGCTCATTTGTCCTGTTATTTTCTATCACCACTGTGCTAGACAACCCCCATGATGACATGCCATTTGGCAACTGATCTGCAGACTCTTGGCTACAAGTCCTGGTCTATGTATGGAACCCACTCCTTTCGCCGTGGTGGTTGCCAGCACCGACTTCATGACCAGAGCTGGACTTCAGGTATGCTGGCTGCATGGGGTGGCTGGTCTCAGCTTGAGGCTACAACCATGTTCCATTACTTCTACTCCCCAAATGATAACCATGAGCGTATGGTTGACTTTGATTGCAATGATGGCAAAAGGTTGTGCTTCTAGTCCATGGTTATGCATCATATTATGTAGGTAGTACTGGTCTGTATGCAGATGCAGCTTGCTTAGCTCTGAGTCAATTTGAATTCACTCCCCTGCAAGAGGGCAGGAAGTATACTGTGCCAGTGTAGTAAGGATTCAGATGTGAAATAGAGACCATGCGTTTACTAGATAGAACCCAATTCAATCAATCTTTTCCATGCCCATGGCTCTCCAGCTCTCCAGACCTCCCAACTGTTCAT